>Ga0136643_10003592_pt1 | contig 20953 bp, 12 predicted proteins | sample TergutLab28metaG_FD_96883 | JGI IMG/M metagenome (GOLD analysis project Ga0136643, IMG submission 96883) | Labiotermes labralis P1 segment gut microbial communities from Petit-Saut dam, French Guiana - Lab288 P1 (version 3) (version 3) | ecosystem: Host-associated > Arthropoda: Insects >...
AAAAACTTCTGTTTCCAACCAAAAAAAAAAAATTGTAAAATGTTTAAATGAATTTATTTTCAGGGGTTTTGGGGGGAGGGATTTGGGGGGGGGGGGAGAGGGGGAAGAGAGAGAGATTGAGTGATAGAGATTTGAAAGAAAGGAAGAATGAAAGGAAAAGAAAGAAGAAGAAAACATGGTTTGTTATAGGAAACTCCATAGGCATGATGCATGATGATTTTTAATTACCCAGTTATGCCACATACAAAATTTCTCTCCCCACCACCAGTTTTGCCTTATATACAGCAATTTAAAAATTAAAGGGGGAAAAAGTGTGTAAACCATACGTTACGAACACATAGAAAACACAAGCATACACACGGACAGCACTGTCCTTCATTAATACAATCTGTCTCACCAGCAGGGTGTGCTGTGCCTCCTGTTGATGTGCGTACCCAGCAACCTCCAAGTAGCGGGCACAAACACGCAGCAGGCGCTTACTCCAGCGACATATCCTCAGTCCAGCCGCCGTAAGTAATGGAGGAAGGGACGCAATGTAAGCCAGCCTCAATGTCAGACGATCCTCCATTTCCATATTCTGCAGCATTTTCTCCAGAACATCATCATATCTGGACCACTACAAGTAAGATACAGCCCACAAATCAATAACGCCCTTTAACTTTTTATCAATTGAATGGGGCACCCATACCCCATTAAATGTAGCTCTTCATGGCTGAAAGGTAAAACATTGTCCTGTACTGACGCAGGCACAGGCATTTAAAAACAAAAATAACTCCAGCTGTCAGTAGCCACACTGCGATTTAAAGTCCAGACAATAAAGGTTAATACAAGCAAACAACAGACTTTTAAAGGTATTCCCTAAAAACAAACTGTGTACTCAAATATGTAGTATATAGAATTCCCAACAGCATTCTTAGCAGTTTTTTAAACTTAGTTATGGCATTGTATGAAATAGTCTTTTTAATCAGTCAATACTGTTAAAAATCAAAGTGCTGGACTAGTGCTGGGCAGAGATCTCTCCTATAAAATTTCACTAAAGTTTTATTAGCCCTTTCGCACTGGAATCTTAAAAAGGGAAAAAGAACAGAATTCCAATGGCTGCCATTCCTTTGTATGTTAGTGATGAGTTTAGCCAACTTTGGAATTTTGAACTACACACACTACATGTCACCTGTGCTTGATGTGTGGTGCAAAAGATTAACAATTTTGATGTAAAAAATAAGTCCATTAATGGACTTACATAAACTGAGTACTGTTATGGATCAATATGACTAGACACCAAACTTCCACATCATCTTACAATGACAGTATGTTGCATCATTTCTTTAAAAAACTGTCCGAAGGTTTAGGTGCCAATATGAGGTTATAAACGGCTGGGCAGGGTATATCTAAATAACATTCTCCTTCAGTATGCACACAAAGTCTAAAAAGTAGTAGGAGGGTCACCTCAAAGAGTATGGCATTCATGCAAGTTTTGTGAAGATGGGTCAGTCAGTTGTTTTCAAAAGATACTGTTGAGCCCCAGTGTAGGAACAACAGCTGGGCACATAAGTGGCGCATGAAGTTTTACAAGCCAGTGCCCAAAATATGACTATGATGATGGGGGCATGCCTGTGCAATATGCCAGGACTTTTGTGAGTTTAAGTCACCATGTTTAGCACATCGAATTAGAATTGTATTCAATATGACCTTCAAAAAGCATTACAGTATGACTCTGCACAGTTACTTAAATATTACACAGAAACACACACACACACATACATCAGCTACTACAGAAGCACAACTGACAGACTGGATAACATAACTTGGATGAAAGTGACTGCTACTTGTGAAGATATCTGTTGCGACTGGTCGTCAGTTCTGCCTTTGTCAAGATGGGTAGAAGGGCTTTTTACAACAGTGTGTGTGTGTGTGTGTGTGTATGATGTAATAATGGATTTTCTCTCCTTTCCATTTGAATTCAGTTTTGAACCACCAACTGTAATGGAAGCCGTCATTCACTGTAATGGCTGCTACCTGTCAGAATGACAGCATCTGTCACAAGGCCCAAACCACTGCTACCTGTCAGAATGACAGCATCTGTCACAAGGCCCAAACCACTGCTACCTGTCAGAATGACAGCATGTGTCACAAGGCCCAAACCACTGCTACCTGTCAGAATGACAGCATCTGTCACAAGGCCCAAACCACTGCTACCCATAATAGGCCTGCACTGTGACAGCCACCAATAATATTCCTTGGATTAACCTTCCATATCACTGGATAGTTTGGGTGTGGTTCGTCATAACCAAAGCTCATATAACTCTGATGAGTGGAGGCAATAAGACGTTCTAACTTGGTATTTTTTTTCTAGTTCTTGCTGAGTGATAGTTCACCTGTTCTCAAAGTTACTTAAAATCAACCCATTTTGTTATGAAGCAGCAACTTCCAACAATAATTTAAGATTAAGCATTCTCACACTACAGACTGACTGCATTTGTACCTTTATATGATATGCTGATGCTATTCCACAACATGTAATTTGTCTAGCTGTGTTACCTGTAACATGGCTGCAAACCATGTTGAACCATGAGCTGGTAACTTACATTAGACACAACAGTGAGCACATGCACATATTTTCCTCTCACCTGGTAGTTGGGTTCATCCTTGATGTAGCCACCCTCCACCTTGCCAAGCACAGTGATTAGGCATGAGACAAGAGGCTGAATTAGGTCTGCCTCTCGCTGGTACAGGAGTGGCTCCAGAGCTTTGTAGATGACATCACCATACCCATTCCAGCCCAGCTCTGTACGTGTCTGTGAAAAGAAAGCAGCTCTTCTTAATGAGATTTTTGGTATACATGGCAGTGAAGTTGTAAATTGTGATCTCTAACATTATGACATTGTGTAGTCTGTAGGTTAGGAACTTTTTGTTCAGAACCCTCAGAGCTCTCTGTAGGTGAAGGAAGCATATGAGAGGGCATTACAGAAAAAGTGATATGTTCTTGCTCAAAAAGCGTTTACAACATGAATCAGTATACACAATAACCATGTTTGAAATATTCAGTTTTCTGGGCTGTTATGCAGCTTTGCTACTCGGGTGCTGATGTTTCAGGAAATCTTACTGGTTCCAGTTTCACAAGTTGAATGATCAAAGAAGGCCATTCACCCAATGCTGTGTAACAGCACAGAAAATCGAAGATTTCATTCATATTGAAGTGTAAACCTGAAATCACACAACTTTATAATTACTGACTGTTGTGGTAAAAAATTAAACTATAAGTGAAGATGCATGGTATGAAAGAACTCAAGGCTAAACAGACACGATACAATGCCAGGGGCTTAACGAACTGCTACGTCCAAGTGTGGGATTGAGAAACCAGTGGATACTAATGCTGGAGAGTTAGGTACACTCATTCCTCTGTTCAGCAAGATTACCCACCACAATCTTGTAAATAAAGCCAACTTGGTGCACAGTTTTTCTTAGTATGTTTATTTCTCTTCTCTACATGTTTCGGGCGACTGTGTGCCCATCATCTGAAGAAATAACTGTCTATGCGACACTTGGTATTTGTCACTCTGTGTGGATGACTGTCTGGTATGCAGGGAGGGTGCACCCTGCATACCAGACAGTCATCCACACAGAGTGACAAATACTAAGTGTCGCATAGATACAGTTATTTCTCCAGATGGTGGGCACACAGTTGCCCGAAACATGTAGAGAAAAGAAATAAACATACTAAGAAAAATTGTGCACCAAGTTGGCTTTATTTACAAGATTTATATATGGATGTACAGTCAACAAAACATAAAATACCCACCACAAATATGAGTGTTCTTTTGTAGATTACTGTATGGCACTGTCTGTAACTCTGACTATATAACATGGAAGGCAGGGTGACATACGACTGATGAATTGAAATGGAAACATCAGTCAGGATTATCAGAGACCAGCCAAGATCCAAATATAGGCATGTCCTGAATATGTATCTACAGCATTACTCCTACATAAGTCAGTTCAGGCACACATGCAACTTGTGTTAGCTGCAAGACAGAAATGAACTCCCCACTCCTCTTGCCACACAGGGAATCAGAGTGCAACAACAGTGTATATCCCATCCCTCTTTTGCCACCTGGCAGAGCACAGAAACCGCAGGTCTCCAACCCACAGCCTGCCAGGTTGTATTTTGTGGCCTGCGGCCACATCTGTAAATTGCGTATATACTATAAAAATCACAATAATTTTTGGCAGTCGGGTACACCATTTATTAGAATTTTTTCACATGTGTCCCACAAACCAGCCAATAATAAATGGCATGGCCCTTTGCCATAAAAAGTTGGAGGCCCATGACATAAACAAATGCCTAAAAATTACAGTTTTAATCCTTTGCTTGGCAAGTCATGTGTTAAACTCAAAATTATTGTTTGCCAATGTTGTAATATTTCTCATTAGTGATGAAGTCCAAATGAAGTACTTACAACATTGTCAGTTATGTGGTTCAGGTATTTAGTACCACATATCCTTCTCTCTGGTACAAAATCATCAAGAATAATAAGAGCTGTTGGCAGAACACTGCTGAGGTGTGGGCTCAAGTGGGGGCTCTGGAAAATGATATGACAGTACTGTAAATTAATTTTATCACACAGGAGATGACCTATGGCAACTAACACAATGTTAGGTCAAGACATCAAAATCTAAATGGTTCAGTTTTTATAGGTGATAAATGAAATTGGCTGCATTTTATCGGTATGGGGTCAAACTATGCAAAATTCCACACCATTACACAGTAGGAGCAACACTTGTCAGTCTTCTGGGATGTACTCTGTTGCAAATCTTGGTTCACTAACATCTCAGAATATCATTATTTCTTATACACAAATAAATTTCACAGAAAGTGAGAATGTATATATTCATGGCTGTCATCAGTACTTCTTGCATCTTACACATAACAGATCTTATAGATGACAGTTACTAACACATTAAAAAAAAACAGTCCACCAACATCAGGCTCTGTGTTTTAGAGATGGGTGCTTTGTTTATGATTCCAAACACAGATTTTAAACACCAACAATACTCCACCAAGGATGGCCCTTCATATTATCACCAAGGCTAGACTTTCAGGTTTTCTCTTTTGTGCCAGAAATTTCATTTACATATCAAACACAGATTTAAAACACAAAATGTATTCTAACAAGAATTCTCTTTTACATTACTAACAAGATTATGACTGTGATGTTTTGTTTTGTTGGCAAATCTCTTGTGAAACAGAAATACTTATTCCACCAACATCAGGCTAATTAATGTATCATACCATATTTACCCCATTGCAACACAAATCCAATCTAAGACGATGCCCCAAAAAAATCATGCCTGTCAAGTGAAAGTGTATTTATTGAACTCTAAGCTGATCCCCTAAAAATAAAAGTCTGCTAAGAAAAATATTTACTAGTAGTTTTATGCACTTAATACACAGTGCATGTTAGATTCTACCTACCTTTACCGATCAGAGGCATTTTTTCCATCTTCACAGTCAGTGCCTTCATCGTCCACACACTCACTCCTAACATTCCCTATCCTCTTCACTGCCATCCCAAAACATATCACCATCAGTCTCATCCATTGCAATGGATATACAGCACTTCTTCAAAACCTTTCACAATTACTTCTGGTGAGATGTGCTACCATGCTGTTATGATCCACACTGACCTAATACTACATTTATATTTCTTGGTTTATAAACTTACTTTAACCCAAGAAGATTCACAATTTTCTCTGCAGATGGTGCTAGTGGTGTTAAGAATTTAATTACATGTGTTCTGGATTTTTGTGTCATGTCTGTGGTCTGACCAGTCCAAGTTCATGGCTCTTTTTATGGTTCTTAGTTTATGGATTGGTCTAAGTTTTATTTTCCAATAGCCATTTTCCTGTTACTACCCTTGGACTAGATCCGTTCTCAGGTACACACCGAAACAAATTACTGTGTCTATGGTGCCCAGTGATTGAGAATAACTCAATCTAAGAGGTCCACCATGTTAGGTGCTTCTTTGCTTGAAGACAGAAAGAGAGCTGGTCTCCGAAATGTTATGCTTGTTCAAACAATCAGATGATGGACGAAGTCCCAAAATAGAAGATTGTGTCAGTTAACTTACATCATATCTGATCTTTCTTTTTTATTTCTTGTCATTTGAATATGGGACAGATTACCCCGAAATGTTGGGAAGGAATTACCATTCTATGCTGTGCAATATCTCAGTAGAGTGCGGATCGCACATGACAATTTGCCGCTGCAGACCTTGGTTTGGCTTCACGTGGTCTCGTTCACAGTGATCCAGTTTGGTGCAGTCTGGCTGGTGCTTCATATGCAAATTTAAGATGACCTCACATCTTTAAGCACCAAATTTAAGGTAAAAACCTCGTCTTGTATTCAAGCAAATACTTTAGTTAATTTTTTGCAGCACTTAGCTGCTTACACTCTCTTGAATCAGTGCCCTTTACAGATACCATTACAACTTTAATAAAGCAATAATTATAAAGAAACATGTAAATGTAATCTAAATATGTGCATTTGTGTCTCCATTGGTTAATTTTGCATCATTTACATTCTCAGCACATCAGATGGCAGTCACGGAAGCTCGAGTAACCATTGCCAATGTACAAAAACAAGGCACCTGTTATGTAAACATTAAAAACAATCACCTATTTTTTATTTAAATATAGCTGTAAGTTTCTGTGTGTGAAGTCCGTCATCAGGCCACCATTATGATATTTTCAAAGTAAGGCAAAACACAGTGTGCTTGCATCCACACTATGGGATCCCACATGTTGTACAATTATTTTTACAATTTAGAATTGTATAAAATTGTAAAAAAATTGTCAAAGATTGGTTGTGACCTAGCCAGTGGTTGTAAAGTTACAAGTCATCAAGTTGTATATATATATATATATATATATATATATATATATAAGGATAAGACATCAGTATAAGTTAAGATCATTAAAATAAGATAAACTTGTATATATATAAATTGGAGTCAAAGTGTTAGCTACGTGGTGTAGAAGCAAAAACGTAATCCACCAAGGTGTTTCTGTGTAGTAGGAGGCTCTGGTATCAATCACATCAATTACTATTACTATCTGTGTGTGCAATGAAATGGCAAGATGGCTTCCATTATACATATGTCAGAAGAAACCAACAAGATGCAGACTTTTTTCATTAATGATTTAATTCAATTATATAGTTTTTGACATATTTCAAACAACTAAGTGTTTATCATCAGGAAGTCTGTACAAGCAGCTTTAAGGTATTTTATCATGCAAATAAGCAATCTAGTTGCTTATGGGATGTGTCTGATACTGAGGTGTAGGTAATGATGGTGCTGGATTATTGATCAGCGCATTTGCACCTATCAATAATCCAGCAAACAGTAGGACAAAAATGTTGGTACACATTAATGATGGTACTGTTATGTTTACTTTAAAATACTGCTTCTGTTCAACACACAAGCATGCTTCATAGTGTTCATTCATAAAAAAGTGAAGTGTGATAACAATGGGGAAATAATGTGTTACACTATCATATATTTGAGCTTTCAGGTTTCATTTTTGTAACAAGTACCCAACAAATATTAACACAACAATGACCCCGACAAGGTTCCAGGTTTCACTTTGGTGCCAAAAATTCAAATCAAAATAAGGCCATCTCACTAGTGTCAGATATTCAGATTCTACTTTAATGACACAACACAAGTGCAACATGGGCATTTATTCCACTGAGGTGACAGGTACCCATGATATATAAATATTAACACATCAACCATCAGAGTTGGGCTTGGAAGCTTCATTTTAGTGGTCAGAACTTAGTTTACTGTTCCTAACATAAATTTCAAAGACAGAATGTATTCCAGCCCAGCTACACTTTCACATTACCAGCAAGCAGGGCTTTAGGTTTCATTTTATTTAAAAAAAAATGCTTTGTTTTAGGCTGGAGTTACAGACAGAAACATAAGGAACAGGTTTTTTATGTCTAAGCTTCCCGGATACTATATTTACTTATCCAGACAACCATCACATATGCTACAAGCACTATGTTGGCTGCCATGCAGTACAATCAATTCTATCAGGAACAAGATAATACTTTTGGTACAAAAGTCAGAATGCATGCAAATACAAACTGTTTAGTTACCTTGACCTGAAACAATAACCATTGATAACATGAAACTGCTGCTGGATAAGTCTTCCACGTATTTTTCTGCAGTTTCGGTCGTAAAGACAAAAGCACTGCTGAAAAGAGCCCAAAATACTCATCTCTAGATTCATCACCTATCAACATTTGCGATATGAACTTGCAGCTCCACAGTTTGCATAGAAGACTCATCAGTTCTTCAGAATACCTAACAGTTTCTTCCGTAGTCCACATGTCATCGCTCGAGTGTTCTCCGCAGAGTAACAGTAAATACACGGCATGGTTTTTACTAATTCGTTTATTACCATGAAATTCGTCACAACCCAAGTTTTTAACAATTTGCTGGAATATAAGCGTAATAGCCTTTAATTTGCTCCCAATGTTCAACAAGTACTTCTTGAAGTCCAATTCTTCGCACGGCCTTTCATTGCCTACTTTCATCTGGGGCAAAAGCGCATCAAGAATTGCATTGTCCACATTTTCCCATACTTGCTCAGGAATCTTACTACCAGTCTTCCTAAGAATCTCCAATGTATCCAGCAGCACAGAATCACCCATATTTATTACAAACTAAATTACGTATACATTAAAACATTACAAAATCTTTCATTTTCTTAAACATAAGTGCCGAACAACAAAAAACATCACTTTTTCCTCACACCACCTATATTCACGCCGTCCGCCATTCCGCAGATTGAAAGCAGAGGTGACGATTGTAGCCACAGATTTAATTAACATACACTGACCAAACTGTAATCCGTGTCTCGCACACCATTGATACCGTGGATTGTATTACCCTATCTTTGAACCATGATCAGCTAGGTGTTGTCCATGAGCATAGTACCCCCAATGAGACGCGTCGTAGAGCTGAGCATGTGTGTGGGACTTTCATTTGCTCTGCGTGACAATTTCGTAACTACAAATGGTACACAGTATTTCCCTGGACAAGTCGGCACAGTCGACATTTACGAAAGCTGTGAAGAATATTAAGGCTTTGATTAAGGTAAATATGTTTTAATTGCAGTAGTGGATAATTGAAGGAATGGTTTTGTATGGGGTAAGCATGTGTAAACTGGAAAATGTAATTTATACTTCTTTATTGAAATAGCTTGAACGCTCTACTTTAATAACTGTAACTTCTTTAAATTGTGGATTATCCATCCCGTTGTGCTAAATAACAATGTTGTCTATTGTCCGTCTTACACAACAGTGTTGTGTAAGACCGACAATAAACAATATTGTAACTTCTTTGTACATCTGTACTTTCAAGGAGAACGAGCTGACAGTCCGGGACCAAAATAGTAGTAATGCCACGAAGGTTACTGGGAAAAGGGCTGTTTTGGGAAAGGAGAGAAAGGCTGCTGATCAGCAAGGCGGTAAACCAGCATGGAAGGACCAGGGTAAAGGTGTTGTCTATCTCAGCCACATCCCAGAGGGCTTTTGTGAGGAAGAAATGAATTCATACTTCTCCCAGTTTGGCAGAGTCACTCGACTTAATCTGGTTAGGAGTAAAAAGGTATGTTGGTCTGAAATTGTGTATAATGTTTTAACATATTATTCCAGGTTGCATTATATGAGGGCCTTGAGTGTTATACTGCTTTGCTTGAGAAAACTTGTATTTAGTATAGCTCACCACTGTACTTGGTGATTGCAGCTCACTGCAAATGTTGATGTGTCTCACGTGTTTCCTTGAAGCTAACCGGGTATGTCATAATACTGAACTAAACTGGACAAAACTGTATTAACAAGTACTAAACTATACTGACCGCAAGATTGATGTCAACATGTTATACAAGAAGATAGATAAGTTTCAAGTTCCACAGTTACTACAGCTTCCCAGTTAGCTCTGGGTGGTTAGGTTACCTGGTCCTGCCATAAGTTCTGTTACAATTTTCATCAGACTGATTCTGAACGGTGCCACATACCTATCCTGACATGGACCCAATAACAATATATGCAGCCACACCACTGAATTAACCACACGGGTGTATTTTAATTGATTTTAACAACTGCAACTTTAGCAAGCTCAAATAGTGCGCTCCCTGAAGATGGTGTTTACACTGAAAGATGTAGGAGCTTTTTAATGTAAATTTTAATGTAGATTTAAAATCATTTTTGAGACTATTCAGTTGTGCATCAGTTGGTGAAAAAAACTTTGATAAAAGTCACAGATGTTGACATACAGAAGAAAACAGACAATTTAATTTCCTAATGTTTGTGTGGTTGTGAATGAGCATTAGGCTTTTACATTTCTGAGTCTATAGACAAAAGTTATCCTTTCAGTCTGTATGTGTATAGAAGCATATAGTGTTTAGTAGTGTTTGTATTATAAGACATTAAGTTCTGACAGCAGTGTTGCTGAAGATTCTTGTGGGATGTTGTACTGTGCTGTTAGTGTGCTTAGCATTTTGAAGGTTTGTGGTGCCTTCATATTTTACATCAGGCAGTCCAAGAAGAAATATTTCTTCTTCTTCTCCTTCTTCTTGGATTGCTTGATTCCAAACAGAAGACATCAAAATCCTTCAAACTGTTGAACACTATAAACCCAACAGCACAGCACAACATCCCTGAAGGGTTGGATTCTCTTAGTGTTTGTGGCAAGTTATTAATACTGTTAAACCCAGCTCCTAATCCAAACATCTTATTTTCCTTTTTTTGTTTGTTTTTTTTCCTACAATTTATACAAGATTTAAATGAAACAACTCACCATGACAGTGTCTTTCATTCATTTTGCAGACAGGAAAACCTAAGGGATATGCTTTCATAGAGTTCTTATACTCTGAGGTGGCACAGGTGGTGGCTGAGACCATGAACAATTACCTCATGTGTGGTAAACTACTCAAAGGTATGGTTTATTGCAGAGTTCGCCTTTCCTGTTGACATAAACCGTGTCTTCCCTGGCATAGCAAGCTATCTGGCTGGTGCTGTAGAAAGTTAGTGCTCTATGGCCCACCTAACTGATATGGATTCAGGAAGTCAGTTTAACTTCATACATACATGTAACTTAATTGAAAAACAGTGTGTCTGGTCAAGGATAGGTCTTTATGTATGCTTTCCTCCTGTTTATAAAGGTGGGGACTATCTAGACTGTCCAGGTTATTTCCCCAACTTGGGATGGTTTGTCTGAGATTGACCTCAGGGGCCTGGCCTGCTCACTGTCCTGACTGATGTGTTACCAATCCCTCCAGGATAACACCGTGAATTGGATTCTCACTGCCTTCTTTCAGATTCTTCAGTAGGATTCTAGGTTATCTTCCTGAACTGTTAACGCTTGTCATTAAACAACTCCCAGCATTAATCAGATGTATCATGTATTACTCAAATTTTATGTCCATTCTTCCTTTTTGAGAGTGCTACACAAAAGGGGGCTAGAGTACACAGAATCAGACTTGTGGTTAGCAAATTTTGCACCTGGTGTGAACATTGAATCATTTGCTCCCCCTCCCCTCCCCAACTCCACCCAATGTTATTTATATATTGGGCATTTAAATTAGTGTGCCAGGGTCAAGGTTGGTGCCTAGCAGCTGACTTGCCAGCTGGAAACAGCAGCCTTTCAGCACACCAATCAAAACCTCATTCTTTTGAAATATAGGGTAAACGAAATAGGTACAGGATCTCTTTCCAGATAAGTTTTGAAGTTCACAGTGAAATTGACAGTGCCTTGAGCCTTGCGATGTTGCAGCTGCATGCCTCTTAGTCTTCACTGTCTGATTTGCAAGCACAAGTATTGGTAATGCATGCCATCTTGTTTCCTTACTCTCCTGCCCCATAATTTGAGGCTGGGATCTATAAAGTTTCTTCAGGCTTGGAATTTGTTCTCGTACATGGTACATTCAGTTATGTTTCACATTTGATGGGTTGCAGCATTCTGACATGCTGTAGTCTGTGACAAATTGTTTGTGTTTCTTGCACACTTGTACATGTCTGTAACCTTAACTTGCAGCTGAATACATCCCTGGAGATCGCGCGTACCGAGGGATGTTTAGAAACTTGCACATTCGTCCTGACAACTGCCCAAGAAGGCGGTCACAGAAAAAGTGGGTCCAGAATATTAACAAGAAGCTGACACCAGAAGAAGAGGCAGGAGTAGTATTACATGAAACCAGGCACCTGAACAAAGTGAAGAAACAGCTGGAGAAGAGTGGCATTAATTTGGACTGCCAGGTAAACAGCACTGCACAAGAAATCCATTCCATTTTGTGGATTTTGACATTCAGAGGACAGTGCATCATAATATACTCTTATAATAAAAACCAACAAGACTGCCTCCTGGCGAGATCAGGATGATCTCACCAGCAGACAGTCAGCATAACCTGTATGACAAATACCTATTGCTGCGTATACAGTACTGCACTCCTGATGATGTACAGAGGAACTGTCCGAAACATGTAGAGTTCTATGCCAAAATAAATTAGAGAAATAGTGTATGTTGTTGGTTTTTATTATAAGAACATTGTGTAGATGATTGCCTGTACTTTTGGCTTCCCAACATCTTTCTGAACTGCACTCAGCCCATATTTTACTCCCATTTGTTTTACATTTTTGCATTAATACCCCTTACTAATTTACATCGTTTCTTAATTTATGCTCTGTCTTTCTAATTTTTGATCCTAAGACCATTTGGTTGGTTGTATTGTACTATGGTGACCCCTTTTTTTCTGATGGGAATATCATTTTTTATTTATACACACTTTTCAGGAATGACAGTAGGGCATAAAATAGGAATTCCCCTGGTGATTGTACCTCAAGCACAAATTTTTGTTTATGTAAGATATTATGTTTCACAGAAATGAGAATTCAGATCTCTGTGTGTGGGGTTCAAGCATTGTGTAGGCTGATAGAACAGGTGTGTGGGCAAGAAAGTAGTGTGTATGCAATGTACAAATTGCTGGCCTGTTCTTTATAATGTTCATGTAAGTAAATAAAGTCCCTTTGCATCATTCTGAAGATTCTTTCTTTTTCTGCTTCTTTTTTTTTTAGGGAGGGGGAGGATTGGGGGCATTTATATTTGCCAGAATGGTGTTAAGTGCTTTCCTTTTAGCAGCCAGCACATGTTTCTGTTTTTGTTAGCACAATCTGTGTGCTTGTCCCAAATCTAATATGAACTCTTCATTTCTTCATTTGTCAAAATCTTCTGTGTCACCATCTTAGAGTTGGTTTACATTTGCTTGCAAGCTGCTCACAGTTGTACCAACTCTACAGGTCTTCCCAGAAGGTAAACCAGTTGTTGGCACATATAGGAAGTGCTCTCAGGCCAAATGGCCTGGAGGTTATGGCAAGTTGTTGAGTGCGCTCACAAAGACATTTGTACATGAGGCAGCATATCTTAAGAACTGATAGGGCAGTTCTTCAGTTTAACTGCATTTGGGCCTTCAAGTCAGTTGTTGGAAAGATGTTTCTTGTTTTGTGTTGCAGATTGAGGGTGGCTCACTGCAACTGCTAAATAGTGTTATGTCCAAGACAGGAGAGCATCCAGTTCTTCAAATAGATGAAAGTGATAGTGAGGTTGAGTTCAAGGTTCATCCCAATGTCATCAGGATAGTGAAATGCAAATCATTACCAGCATCCAACCCTTCCTCCACTGAAAAGAAAGAGAAGGTGCAAGCAGAAAAGGATGTTACCAAGAAAAGAGTAATGAAACACAGAAGATTATCAGCATCCACATTTTCACCCATTGTAAAAAAAGTGAAAGCTAAAGCAAGAAAGGATGTTTCTAAGGGAAGGTTGCAGTCTAATGTCATCTCTCCAGTGAAACGCAAATCTTTGTCACCATCCACATTGTCGCTCCGTCTGAAGAGACAGAAGGTTGAAACAGAAAAGGATGTTCCCAAACGAGATTTGCGACCCACCATCCGTGAGGCAGTGGAATGTGAACCTGCATCAACATCAGACTTTTTGCCTAGGTTAAAGAAAGGGGAAGCTGCAGAAAAAAATGTTTCCAAAAGAAATGCACGACCTAGCATCCCCGAGGCAGTGAAACGCAGGTCTTCATCAGCATCTAAACCTTCACCCAGGGTGAAAGAAGTGACAGCCGAAGGAAAAAAGGTTGTTTCCAGTGGAATGGTAATGACACGCAGATTTTCGTCCACGTCCATGCTTTCACCCGCTTTAAAGAATGTTGAAGGTAAAGTAAAAAAAGGTAGTCCAAAAATAAAGGTGCAACCTGGGGTCACCAAAGCAGGGAAATATACTTCGTTATCAAAATCCCTACCTTCTCCACGTGCAAAGAAACTGAACACTGAAGCAGGAAATAATACTTCCAAACATAAGGTGCAGCCAGATGTTAATGAGGGAGTGAAACGCACAGATTTACCAACATCATTATCCTCTCCTCGTATACGGAAAGTAAAAGCCGATGAAGGGAAGCGCCTTTTGAGAGGAAAGGTGCATTCCAGTGCTACTGAGGTGGCAAAACGCAGGTCTTTACCTTCATCATTATCATCATCTGTACTTTCTTCCAAAGTAAGGAAAGTAGAGGCTGACAAAGGAGAAGTGCTACAAGATGTCACCAAGGCAAATAAACGCAGATCTTTATCCTCTTCCTCCATCCTTTCTCCCAAATTAGGTAAGGTAAATGCCAACAAAGGAAAAGTGCAACAGGATGTCACCAAGGTAGTGAAACGCAGATCTTTGACATTGCCGCGTGCAAGGAAAATGGGAGCTGATGAAGGAAAGCACCTTGTCAAAGGAAAGATTAACCCCAGTACTAATGACATAGTGAAACGCAGATCTTTGTCATCCGCACTCTCCCGCAGTTGAAGGTACAGAATGTTAGAGGAGGATTTTACAGAAGAAGTTAACTCTTCAAATATTAAATGATTAGGTAGTAGTATGCGATATGAATAGCAATACTGATGTAATGGAAATAACAAATAATAATAAAATAATATATTTCCAAATATTCTTTGTTTTGTGATTTTATTTAAAACCCAACAGATTTTGGTAGAGGTAAGTTGCTCATACATGTGGGTAAATCATTATTTTCGTTTTTCCAGTGTGCATTTGGTGTGGATGGAATTAAATCTTATTTTGTTCATGTACTGTAATGGGTTAATAATTCCTGATGCAGAAATATAAAAAGTAGCTGGAATTTTCAGGAAATGGGATCTGTATTATGAAGGTTATTCCATGGCTGTATATTGTAAACACAATGAAATCTTGGTTTTGTGTTCCTGCATTTAGATTAATTATATATTTAGTATTTTTTTTTCTGATACCAGCCCAAGCCAGGCATAAACAGTTTATTATTTTTCTACATTTATGGAAAAAATTTCCATTCTTCAGGAATTTGCATGTGAATTTAGTGCAGCTGTTGTAACAACAGTCTTTTTGCCAGAAATTGTTACCACAAATTAATCATATTAATTTCATATGGTAGTAATTATGTAGGGGTAACTGGATATTTTGTAATTGTATTTATTTGTTTAGAGACAGTTTACCTATATTGTAAGATGGTGCTAACTTGCTCTTCTCTTGGCTGCATGGCCCAAGAGATGAAGGCATTCGGCTCCTTCAAAATGTTGGTAACTGTCAGTTGACATGGCATAACAGCCCAGAAGATGTGAAACTTCAGCAGCACTGTCGGTTGAACGTCTGGTCTTGTGTGGTTGTTCTTGTCTTGCACGTCTGCTCGCAACTTAGTACTTATCCTTCTTTTCTTTTTTGCCATTGCGATGCCAAGTTACTGTCCCTCTTTGCACCTGCGGTACCTGCATTGTGTTCGTAAGAGCTTTTCATCTGCGTTGTGCTGCATTTTTCACTTCTAAGCGATTGGAACTCCATTCTCTTCATTCAAATGCACTCTTTTATGATACAATAGCTTGCATTAGCCTACACAGTTTGTTAGGTTGTCCTATTTATAGTTAAGTTTTGAAAACCAATGTATATAGGCCATGGATTTGGAACTGTTCAACAGATGGAAGGCTAAGGAAGGTGCCAAACATATACTTAAAAATTATGGATGTGTATATTGAAATCAGCAAACCACCTATGCTTTGTGTGTTTAATGTATGTGATAAAGAAATGTGTGCACACTGGTAATCTGGTATGTGCCTGCAGTTGGTTGGTTGTATGTGGAACATTACTTGTGACTTGTTACATGGGATTTTAAGGAGCTAATCATGAACAGTATGAATATGTGGCAGTGTTTAGATGTAAGTGTTGTTGCAGTAAAACTAGTGTAATAGGCCTGTGCCTTTGCTATGAAGGTATATAGGGGTAATGGATGTTCAGCTCCATTCATTCTTAATCTCAGTATATGATGGAGGTGAGTGGTCATATTCACCACCCGGTCGCTCTACCCCAGGGAAGGAACCCGGTGCCTAATGAATGGGAGGTTGGATGTCACCCCAGAGCAGGTCTCAGCGTTTTGGAGAAAAATATCTCTGGCACCTGCCAGCATTTGAACCCCTGACGGTCCAGCCTGTAGGGTCGTTACCATGCCGTTAAAAAATAGTGTTTGTATGTAGTGACGTCCGTTACTGTGTGATTTGGGTAGGTGGTATATTTTCGATATAAGTAAAATTCCAGTCATGTATAAGGTTTAACGAATTTTCCTGACCTCGTAATGTTGGTAGTGCTGATATGGTGTTGTGATGCGGACGGTTGTTGAATTATGTGTGTTGTTTGTATGTACATTGCAGTTTGTGTTTCAGATCTGCAATTTTTTTTTGCCGTGTGGGATGGTGAGTACATCTCTGCTATTTCCCCTTATAAAACAGTGCATTTTGTGTTTGCTAACTGAGATTATTAGTGTCAGGTTAGAGTCCCCCTCTCTTTGCGTTTTCCGACATTGTTGCAGGGTTCGCCTGTGTGATGATTACTATCATCTGAAACAGTTCGGTATTAATTGGTAATTTCCTCTGTACTGCCTCAAACATGATTTCGATCACAAGAAAACGTTTTACGAATTGTGTCTCTCTATGAGTAACTGGCATCCAGCAGAATGCACAGAGTAACAAACGCTAGTCTTTGCACATGCGGGAAGAGAAGACCATTAGGTCGGATACGTCCAAGTCAAATCCACCATTGTAAAGTTTCTTATATTTTGTGGGAGGTTAAGGACAAAGATGTCTAACTAAGAAGGGTGTAAATAAGTTCAAACACAGTTAGTGTATGATAGTACTCTATTGTCGTAGCACGTTTCGACCTAATTCGGTCATCTTCAGGTCATTAATATAAATTATATTAATTTATATGAATGTTGCCACAGTTAAGTATATAATATGCAATAGTTGTGTTTCATAGTATTTAAGTGCTTCTTTGTTACAAATTGACACAACGGGATAATTTAAAATTTGCTGCGGTACCTATACACAAGAGTAAACACAACTTACGTATATGCTGCAATGTTTTATCGATGGAGCCTGGCTATCAAGGTAGACATTTGACACGATCTGCAAATTTTAACATATAGAACAAGCCAGATATTTTACAGCTGAGTCCAGAGGAAGCCCAGTCCTTTAGCTTGTGCCTGTTAGTGTCATATGTAAGATGTGGCAGATAGTGTGAAACTGCTGACGCTTGGCTTGCTGAAATACAATACTCAGAACGTTAGTCATGATCCAGGAATAGCTGTTAATAGACGTCAGATATATGGACGCTCAGACAGGTTTTTGGTTTCCAAATAAATAGGCAGGTTCTTATTTTTAGGAAATGTGCTGAATGCACTGATGATGCAAACCACTGTCATCATCATCATATTCAAATAAGCTGTTTGTGTAGGTTGTACCGAGTGATACCTCTTTCCAGTCGAAATCTAAGATTTAAAAAAATCTAAGTGCTATCCTAGTTGTAATGAAAGCCAAACACATGACAGACAATGCACGTATCACGTAACATTGAGGCGCGTTCGTGCAACCATTGTTCGAGTGGAAAAGCATTAAGTGTTACATATTGTGAGTGTGTGTTTGTAGACGTAGGTATCCACCATGCAATGTGCATGCGCCATACTGTCATCTGTGGTCTGTCCAGCTGTATAGTAATTTTTCACATTGTCTGATAAGCGGCACGATTTTCGAAAAAAAGTTATTGAACACAAAATGTGTGTTTTGATTTGAAGAAATGAGAGATATGTGATAAAAAAAATGTATATTGGTCTTCGTGTATAGTACCTGTCATTCTTGTCAGATTTTAATGAAAGTTGAATTCACTCGAAGGATTTTTTTAAAATACCCGAATATAAAATTTGATGAAAACCCGTCCACTGGGAGCCGAGTTTCCCCATGAGGACAGACGGACAGACATGAAGCTAATAGTCTCTTTTCGCAATTTAGCGAACGCGATTAACAAGACAGTCAATGTACTTGTAACATTGAAGCGCGTTCGCGTAACCGTTGTAGTGGAAAAGCAATGGGTATTACATATCCTGAGTGTGTGTTTGTAGCCTTAGGTATCCATCATGCAATGCTCATGCGGCATATTGTCATCTGTGGCCTGTCCGGCTGTACAATATTTATCCACATTATCTCATAAACGGCACGATTTTCGGAAAGAAGTTACTGAACATAAAATGTGTCTTGTGATTTCCTCTGCAAATTTTGTCTGAAATATTTTTCATTCTAAGAAGAATTCAGCGATATATTATCACAAGTGCACATAGGTTTTTACATAAATTACACGTTATTTTGTCACTTTTTAAAAAATGAAACTTGAATTTTCTCGACAGATTTTCGAAAAACACTCAAAATATCAAATTTCATGAAAAAACCGTTTAGTGGTAGACGAGCTGTTCCATGCGGACGGATACGTAGACACGGCGAAACTTACAGCCGCTTTTCGCTGATTTGCGAACGCGTATAAAAGCAGGCTCAGTACCAGGCAGTATCTCAGCACGAAATAGGGTAAGTGTGCAGGACAACTTGCCAACATCTGAAGAGAAAATATGAAGGTGCATTTTGTACAAAAAAATCTGGAGGAAACCAGAAGTAAGGAATGTTGTCGTGTGTGTGTGTGTGTGTGCGCGCGTGTGCTTGCGGGGAAGGGGGGGGGGAATAAGCTCTATTTGCGAGATCAGAGGAGAGACATTCAGTGTTAGACTCCAGTTGAAATATGATGGCACACGGTGAGGAACGGAAGAATAAGTGAAGGGGAAACTGGCGAATAGAGTGGGTAGCCAGTACTCTTCACACTACCTCGGAACATGGTGTATCCAGCATTACTGCGGCCGATACGCACACCTCGGCTGCCAGTGCTCGACTGAACTGACGCCCCCCGCTGATTTAAATGGACTCGTCCGTTTCGACGAAAGACGATATATGGTTTCTGCGCGTGTGCCATCACATTTCAACTGGCCTCTACAAACAAATTACCAGCAAAGGAGCACAAGTGTGGATTTTCCTACTTAGAGTGTGAATCTATAAAATGCAATATATGATACCACGAAACATACAGCAAAACGGGGGAGGAGGGGGGCACTTTATATGTGTTAGGTGGCAGTGATCAGGGTTATACCAGCAAATGATCATAGTTGTGTTACTGCGGCACATTTTCTATCGATTTTAATTAAGCCTTTGCAAAATATTTCTCATTACGTAGGCTATCAAATGTTTTCATGTGATATTAATTTTAGTTTGACGTATTCATCATGGTGTGTGAAATGTGTGTCAGCACTGACTGTGTGTCGGCACTGACTGTGTGTCAGCACTGACTGTGTGTCGACACTGACTGTTTGTCAGCACTGACTGTGTGTCGGCACTGACTGTGTGTCAGCACTGACTGTGTGTCGGCACTGACTGCGTGTCGGCACTGACTGTGTGTCGGCATTGACTGTGTGTCGGCACTGACTGTGTGTCAACACCGATTGTTTGTCAACACCGATTGTGTGTCGGCACTGATTGTGTTGGCACTGACTCTGTGTCAATACTGTGTGTCGGCACCGATTCTTATTGTTCATTTTACGTAACAAAACATGCTCTATCTGAAATGATCAAAATTGTACCATCATTCCCTATATAGGGTCAGTGGTAGATGAATGAATTATGAATATGGACCATTTTTGGGATGATGCTGACAAGGCAAACCTGGAAGTGTTCGGAGAGAATTTAGTCCGAATGTCACTTTGCCTGCCATAAATCCCACATAGTCTGTCGTGGTATGGAACCCATGACTCAGCAATGTGCAGCCTGAACTGTCCGTCACACCATACCCATAATATGTGTGTGTCTGAATTCCTGCCGTTTGGTAACAAGGATTCGATCAATCGTGATATACCAACACCCATCAGGTTCTCATCTTCATGTTATGTTACCTGGCGATCGATTTTGGCATCCTGCCAAAACGGAAATTTCTTCATTTGAAAGTCGACCGCTGTTCTTTCCTGGTAAAAGTATTTTACCGCAAATTCATTTGTGAATTTCTGTCCCAACCAGTGGCATAGCCAGTTAATTTGCTTTCCGGGCAGGGGCGGGTCAGCCGGGCAGCTGCCCGGGGTGTCAACATATAAGGGACGCTAAGACGTCACTGGAATAATCGGAAACATGGTGCCACTAAACTCAGGGCTTCAAGAAGCGAAAGAATTTCTCAGAAAAACTTTCCGCAATTTGAGTACGCACCCCCCCCCCAAAAGAAATTCTCGTCAGCCCCGTTCTAGGCCGAAGAAGTTTAAAGAATATCGTTTTGAGGGGCGCCAAATTAAAATCCTGCCTAGGGCCCCCACGTGTCTCGGGCCGGCCCTGTTCCCGGGGCCTGTAATCACAGTGTTTGCTTCTAGCAAGAATTACAAACGTTAAAATAATTCACACCAACTTACTGAAAGTTCGCTCACTTGGCTCGATAATTTAAAGCTTTTTTGAG
>Ga0136643_10003596_pt1 | contig 20949 bp, 9 predicted proteins | sample TergutLab28metaG_FD_96883 | JGI IMG/M metagenome (GOLD analysis project Ga0136643, IMG submission 96883) | Labiotermes labralis P1 segment gut microbial communities from Petit-Saut dam, French Guiana - Lab288 P1 (version 3) (version 3) | ecosystem: Host-associated > Arthropoda: Insects >...
ATATACCATGTTTAAAATATTCAGTACCTATATTTGTTGAATAAATATATAAAATGCAACTTTAGAGGTTAGCGGTGCGGTACGACCACTATAGTTGACATTAGGCGTCAAAAGGTTAACATCGTTAATGCACTCAATATGTACTTCCGACATCTCACCAGTTTTAATGTGAAATCACTAATAGTGGGTATTTGCGAAGGAATCTAATGCTCTTTTATTGTAAGCGCAGTGTCTATCTTAGACTTCTTTATTCGGATTTATTTATTTGTATGTTTGTTATGATTCACGTGATTTCAGTCCTGATGCTTCTGTTGTCAATCGGAAATACACTGAAAATATGTACATTTATCAATGTTTCTTGCCACCATAGGTTTACGCTATTTCTAACAGGGTTTAAATATGCAGTACTTACGAATTACAAGTTACAGGTCATAGGACGGCGAAAGCGTCAAAGCCGGACGCTATGCATGTACCTCCGAACTTGTTAGAATGTGGATCAGTTCGTCGTTCATTTGCTGTTTTAATCAAATTCTACCACTCGTTGAACGTAGGAAGCACTCAAAATTAATATTTTACACAGACCATAGGTTACTGACAGCTTCTTTTACAAAACGTATTTGCCTGACAATTACAATTTGTTAACGCCTTCGCGTACTACTGACTCCAATGTTAGGGTCGACCGCCGAGACCATAAAGACTGACGCACTGAGAACTGTTAGCAATGCAACTGCAGATGTTTGCGCGTATGTTTCCAGGTCACTATGGCCTATATGTTCCCCGCTTCCAGCCCACTTCTAATCTCCATGGCCTTAACATTTGGGTCATGCAGTAGGGTAGCGTTTTCCTCTTTGTTTTCAGGTTTTTCCTTCAGGCAAAAAGTGCCAAACTCCAGACTAATAAAACGTTAACATTTAAAATTAAATGTGATGAAATGTGTTTATGTTAATCCAAAATAAAAGAAAAGTCAATTCAAAAACATTGAAACGTAGATAAATATACAATGATGTATCAGTCAAACACAATAAAACTTTATTATGTTTATTATTGTAGTAGGGCAACATGTCTCGATTCTTACATAATCATCTTCAGGCCCTTCTAAGATACAGATCCTTACTTAGCAATGTTTAAAATGCGCTGCGCATTTTTAACATTGCTAAGTAAGGATCTGTATCTTAGAAGGGCCTGAAGATGATTCTATAGAATCGAAACATGTTGCCCTAACACAATAATAAACAGAATAAAGCTTTGTTGTGTTTGACTGATATATCATTGTATATTTATGTGTGTGTTAAACACTTCGGGATGGCAAATATTAAAAAAAAAAAATGGCAACATAGGATTTGAAGCAAAGTCTGTGGTGACATGTTTGGTCTGTGAACCATAATTAGGTAACTTCTTTGGGGGTGTTTTAATCAATGATGTACAGGGGGTTTCACAAATACGTTTTTAAAGCGGCAGTGCAATTTAAATTAATCGTACAGCTAAATGAATTTCATATATAAGATCACATTTATAATTCAGTAGTTTCGCAAAATGAAAATTCTCAAAGAGAATGTATTCACGGGTCTCACTAAACACTTTAGAGAGCCAATGGGTTCCGCCGAGCACAGTTTGGGAACGACTGGTTTAATAAAATATAAATCACTTTTACCACAACACTAAGAAACATTTTTATAGCAGCTAACTCCATTTAGGTTAGAGTAATAATTGCTGGTCATCAGATTCCTTGACTTCTCGCGAAATACATGGCAGCATTTCACATCAAGGATTGTTAGACATTTCTACCAAACCGACGAGAACGAACAATTCTGACAAAGACTCTTATGAACTCCAGCAGCCAATAATGCCAGTAAACCCAAAATAAGCTAACCGTGACTGGCTACGCCCAGTCTTCGCGTATTACGTAAAGTTCATATTGCTAATTAACGCATAGAACTGATTTAGGTTCACGGTAAAGTATTTTGATTTTATACATGAGACCCCTGGTACTCAACCAAGGAAACTAAGTCCTGTGAATCGAACTACTCATGATTTCCCCTTCCATGAGGATGCGTTGATAAGGACCCCATACACAGTTAAACTGTGCAGTTTAACTGTGTAAAAAACTGCACGAAAAACTGAACGGAATGTTCTCTGGTACAGCACAGGTTTCCCATCAGATTTGTCAGTTCTGTGTGTCTTCTTGTGCGTGTGACTACGGTGGATAAAAACAAGGCTGTCGTTTGCTGTTTGCTAGCCACATCGGCCATAATGTTATCCGAAAAAAAGGAGAGAAGCGTAAAATGTGGAGTAAGAACTGGTATTTGAAAAGGAATATATCATGCGATGCTCATCTACTGAATGAATTGCTAGAAACGGATGTGCCTTGAGATGATGCCATCGTGGTGTCGTCAGGTAAACTGAGGGAACTGCGGGATTCCATGAGTGAACTGCGCAGTTCTCTGTGTGAAAGATGACTGGAAAGGACAGTTCTGAGGCTTGCACTGTTGCCTGTCAAAACTGCGCAGTTTACTCAGTTTTTCCGTCATATATGAAGTCACACAGTAAAATCGCTCAGTTTAACTGAGAGTGTATGAGTAAAGGGCGCTATACCTTATTTCTTATGTTCATTGAACAACAGTACGTATATATACAGTTTGAAACATACTTCATGCAGTTATTATATAGAAACTTGGTAGTTCTTACTGAAGTAAGCGCGTCGTATCTATACTACAAGATCAACTGATTAATGCTGTGTGGGTAGTATCCACTGTTTGCTGTGCGAATTGGCCTCAATACATCAAGGCACTGTGAAGACAGAATCACGAGAAAGTTCAATCAAGACAGCCGGTAACCTGGGCGCGATTTGAACTGGGACCTCACTCGGTCGCGACGTTTCCTGATCACAGCAGTTCATACTGTACAGTACAATATAAATAAACGCGGAACTTGGCTTCTTTCCTCGGATTAAGTATCTTCTTGAAGTGATGATGAACACACAAAAATATCCAGTCAAGGTTTGACCTTTGAACCTACCAGTGACGTGCTAACAGTGAACTGCTGTTGTATGAAGGTAACTTCTGGCATTCGGGGCATTATGCCTTGATAATGACAGCATCACCAAGTAAGTGATATTTCTGATTATAATGAATGAAACATCATTTACACGGAAAGGGGGTGACTCCGAATTGGCCACATCACCTCCGGGTGTTCGTTCCAGGGACATAAAATCAAGGTTTATGAGATGCGCATGACAGAAGACGAACCGCATGGCGTGTCGTGTGACTGATCTTCGATACGTAACAAACATGCACATAACGTCATCCGTACGAGCAATAAGATAAAAATGCAATCACTTCCTTCCATTACTTTAAACAATACTTTCTCTGTGTCAGTTTATCTACTTTCCTTTTCTCTCTCTGTCTTCGCTTTTTCCGCCTCTGTCTATTTTGTTTCCTTTCTTCTATTCTTTCTCTTCTTGACAGTTTTTATATTCTGAACCATTCGTGGAATTTGCCAGCAATTAATTAATATAGTATGGTCACTCTTGTCTCAATGTTAGCATTAATGCATAGTCTCCAAGAGGTTCGGGGTTCGATTTTCAGACTGCAGGCACGACTGGTTTGACTGAGGTCGTAACTTGGTAAGTTTCTCATAGTAGATGCTGGGATTTTACCTTAAAATTTTCCAGGCCCGCTTCCTCTATTATCCTTTTCACCACTCAGTTTACCTACCACGTACTACCATATAAATTATGCAGCTGAGAAAGTGTAGTTACACAAGCCAAGACTCAATCAGTCTTAGAGTATTGTAGGTTATCACCATCATCATCATCATCTTCCTCATCATCATGATCATCATCTTCTTCCTCTTCTTCTTCTTCTTCTTCTTCTTCTTCGTCTTCTTCTTTAGCAGTGCCAGTCACCAAGTTCTGCAGCCATCAGCAGCCTTAACAGTATAATTATATAAATTTACAGTCTAATTCATTTGTTTTACATGTGTTTGTGTGTATGTTATCGTGAACATCAAATACGCTAACTACGATATGCCACTTTGATACCTGTAGATGATGTTTCGGTGCTGTATTGATCTCACGCGTAAAGCCGCTCCGCAGCTTTCAGACGCCCGAGCTGAAATGCTGAAAATGTCTGCTTTAATGACTGAGCACTAGATGTAGCGTTAACCCGTGTGATCGTGTTTGTAGCTTGAATGACTTAAATTTTCAAACGACTGCTTTGACATCGCAAATAACAAACGAGTTAATGGGCAGAGTATGAAGTGGGTTAATATTTCATCGACTTTACAATACTTAAAATGTACCTTTCTTTTTTTTTTATAATCTAGCACATATTACTTACTGAGGCGTTCTTTTCCAATAAGCTGTATACATACGGTTGGCTAATATACTTTTCATTTATAGAAAATTTGTTAGTCGAAAGCGCGCTTCAAACGGGTGTCAGTACAGGCAATTCCGACGTCAGTAGAATATTTAAAAAGGCCAGGGGCATTAATATGTCACCGGCATAGGTCTGTAACTACGCTACACGGCGCGACGGTTGTCATTTACGAAGTTTTACTTGAAAGCACTCGTCTGGCGACAAGGAAGCCTATTTCTGCCGTCTACCGCAATGACGTTATAGACTGTACAAACTGAAAGCTCACGATACAGTTGTCAGTACCTGTCTAGGAAAGTCAACCAGCACAACCGGGCACCAGACTCATATAGATCACTAATATTAATATCCTAGTTAATTAGTTGTAAATGAAAAACTAGGTCCTGAACAAATCGCAGTTTATTTTGTAATAACAAAATGAACAACCTGCTTGAACATTTAAGATGAACAGAATAGGAATTTTACAGATATATAAAAAATGACATCAAAACAAAATCTTGGTTGAAGGTGTAAATGTTCACACACACATACACGTCATGTAGACGGTAGGGCCTACATAAGCGTTCTGTAATATTTCTTTAAATATGTATAAAATTGAAAAATTAAAGAAATGAGATCTGTGTATTTTAATAAGCCCCCACGCTTTATTCCATGCACAAATGTTTTGTGAGAAGTTCATACACCAGTTTGCGTCTGATGTACGGTAGGTGTTACATTGTTCTCTCAGGATCCTAAATAAAATTAGCCTGACGCATTTTACTTTGAATTTCCCATTTTAAATTTCGTCGAATTTCGTTCGGTAATTTGGCAGATGATACGCTCGTACCGACGGATGTCAGAGAGACAAACACTGACAGACAGACCTGATACACCATATATGATGCCTACGTGTCACCAACTTCGTGCAAATAATGCATAGTACAGTTGATTAATCAAGAAATGTTGCTTGCATTGCCGATTCAGTGTACAACACAAAGAAAACAAATCCTACCTTTGCCAAAGGTACAATTCTTCTTGTCGGATGCTCGCATAAAAAATCAGAACACCATATGACGGTATAAGGTGTTTCTGCAGAAGGAAAAAGACTCCGTCAGGACTCACGTTTTAAGCGTTTCGTCTTCATGACAAATGGTTGTTTGTTAAAGTAGAAACTATGAGTCATCACTTGCCAGTGTGGCGTACGTAGAGCTTTACATTAATCATTTAAATCGTTATTTAGATCATATGCAGTCACGTGCGGTCCTTTGTTCCTTGTACTGGAAAATCACAGCAGCTTTGAAAGTTTTCCATCGACGATGAAACTGAAGATATGAATTCAGGAATACACCATTATGTAGCACACCAGCACTGTAACAGCTGACTCGAATTTCTTGTACCATGTTGCAATTGCAGACCACTTTACTCTGCTAAGAAAAACACCATCCATAATTTCGGGCCAAGCCAAAGCTGCTTGTTGATATGTTCATTGGCCTTTATCACGTTTATTCTCTTGGCCAATTATGTAAATTGCAGTTTGAAAGTAGCTTGAGCTCATCACACTTCTCTTGCACATAGTAAACCACATTCGACCTCATACTGCTAAAGCCATTATCAAAATCTCACCTGTAAACCTCTTACAGTTCCAGTGGGATTGACGGCGTTGTACTTACCAGTATTAAAGTATTTGGAACGTTAGCATAGCACAAGCCGATCTCTTCCATCTGCCATCGATATATAGCACAGGGTTAGGTATAAATATTACATGGATACATGGAAGAAAGCATGATGTAACCTGTCCCCCCCCCCCACACACACACACAGGGTGCTTCTGTATGTATCGCAACACATAAATGTAGCCTGAACATAGCATTCGTTGATGTGTAGAACATTACGTAAAACTGGAGTCATTCATGCAGGGTACATTAAGAGCATTTTCTTAATTTTATCTGCTAATCTGCACTCTCTGTTTGTACTAAGCACATTCACGAGAATCATTTCGTATTCCATAAATATTCACGACAACATTGTTAATTCCGCAAACTTCAATATATCGATTTCTGAGAACATTTACATTTTGCTGTCTCACGCCGCTAAACACTTTCGTCACTATCACACTGGGTATTTATTAGAATGCTAAAACACGTACAAGCAAAATCACAATTAGAATAATTTGCAGGTTACAGTAACTGATACTTGTTTTCCAGTGAAAATCCAGATGGATTTTCACTGGAAAACAAGTGCAGTAAAAGGAATGCACTTTTATTTTACCTCAACAGTGTTAGTGGCAGTACTGTAAAGTCTAGCTGACGTAAATCTGTTATGCACAAGCTAATTTGCATTGTCTTTCGAGTAGGGAGGAGCCTGATGCAGTTTTCATTAAAATGGGTAGGTCACTTCCAGAATGTATCAAAGAACTAAAACATCACCTAATATTTTTCTGTTAGCAAGTGTGCAAATACTATTTTAACAGGTGACCACAGCGACAAGTGACCAAAAAGAAACTTCAAGGAGTCTAAGGACTGTGGACGGATGTTCATAACCTGCGCTTTGATCGGTCACTTGCTATAAAATTTGCTGAAGCTGAGAAATAGACATCGACGTAGCCGATACAGCTGGAACTATCAGCCTTGATTATATTTTTTTCTGAACTGAGAATTAGTCACGAAGAGAAGTGGTCATAGACTGAATTAGGCCAAACCTAAAACCTTTTGTCCCTATACTGATCTCGGATTTAGGTACTGCCCTAAGCTTGGACAGGTGGAGAAAGCACATTCCCCTAAAACACTGACACAACAGTACACATCTTTTCGAGGTCAACATAAAAAAACAGGGGCACCATACCAATAAACCGCTGCAACAGCTTAAAATCAATAACTTTATTCTGATCATTTCAGCAAAATTTTGGGACGTTGGATTAAATGCTTTGAAAAGCGGGGTGATTACACAGAAATATAAACTATGCCTAAGTACTCTATATTTACTCTATCATAAGTTACAGCAACATTCACTTTAATTCGTGACTTCCTTCGTGACACACTAACAGATGTGTTCAGTCATTCGCAGGCCTACACCTTCTCCGTTCGTATCTGTAGCTATGTCTACACATTGTGTAACCGAGTTGTCAAGAAGATTCAGAACACCTGAAGTACTGTATCTGAGTCGCTGGTACGTGGCTAGTAGGTGTTGTCACAAGCAACACAGTTCTTCGCACACTGGAAAAATAATTCTATTAAGAGAGTCTTCAAATTGAACCGATTTAGTGAATCGTAAACCGAGTATGCTGACCCAATTTTTCTGTACATATTCCACCATTTCAAGTATATTGGTAGGTTCTTTCTTGTATGGTTTGGCAGTAATAAATAACCGACACAATTTACGGCTGTAGAGGTTTTACCACGCACTTCCAGATTCTGTAATAGTACAGGTAATATGAAGTTCTGAACCAGCCTGAAAAAAAATGTTCTATTAGCCTAATCCATTTCCACATTCTGGAGCTAATACTTGTGTCATGGATGTGGGAACGAGCCCTGTGAATCTTTTACTTTTTTTTTTTTGATCAGTACAGAGTGGACCTATATGGACCATTATAGTTTGTAAGTTCATAATGTATATGTTGTATACGGCTATATTTCGCCAATAACTTTTGAAAAGAATAACAGATAGAGGTGAATTTTCGTCTTTAAGTCGCGGAGACCCGGATTCGATCATGGAACAGTCAATGTGAGATTTTTGGTGGACAAAATGACACTGAGACAGTACTTTCTCCCAGACCTTTAAATTTTTGCTCTCAGCGTCATTCCCACAATGCTCCATACTCGTCTTCGTCTTAACACTTTTCTCAACAGTAGCAAAAGCGGGCGAAACCTGAGAACCTTAATACAAATACTCTTTCGGACACCGGGAAGCAATGAGAGAAGTACTTTCACATTACATTTCTTCTGTAAACGTTTAAAGACGGACAAATAAGTGCTCATGAAATATTTCTGTATGTACACAAAGTTCCAATATTATTGAGGGAATCTGTGCCACAGGTTCGGGGCGTTTTCCCCCTTCGATTGTCATATAAAGGAACAGCATGAAATTTAACTTTATGGATTTTAATGACCGTGATTTTTCACAAACGCTTGTGTGAACTCGCGTCTCTTGTGCAAAGAATAAGTAGATGCTTGCTTGCATATAAACGGAGAAGTAATGAAAATAGGTAACGTCTTGAAATGTTCTCCTCGGTTCAGAACACCGAACAATAAAAGTCGGTATGTCTGGGCTGCAACAGGAGGCGTTGAACCATTCATAGTAAAAGACAGCTTTATTGACCTCATGGAGAAAGGGTGAGTAAATATAGCCTTCATTTTAATGCAGAGACTTAAAGGCAAAATTAAGCCTGTACTTAACTAAATACCGCTCCATGAAGATGTATGGTGGAGAGGAAGTATAGCTGCACTTGTTCTTAAAGTTCCGAACTGACCGTAGGAGAATGGTTAGCTCCGTCCGCTGTACCACCGTGGAAAGTGCACACGATACCCTGTGCATAGGAGGTTGGGTGGGGCCCAGAGCCGATCTGGTGGCGGAGACGGGCAAAACCTCTCCCCTGCACGGAATCGAACTTTAGATTCTCCGATCGTCCAGCACATAGCGTAGCTAATATACTGGCCCTAAGCAACTGGATTCCTCAGAGACGTGAAAGCTACGAAGTGGTGATTGTGGATCAGGAATTGATGGTCTCCGCTAAAAGGTGACGACACGGCATGGGTGGCAGTGGAGATATGCGATGACGTAGCACCTATACTCCGAATGTCGCACGGAAGGTCGTATGAGAAAAAATGATGACGTCAGTGAAATCTGAAAGCCCAGCTGGTGACCGCAATGTTACGGACGAGGAACAACAAACAGCAAGAGATGTGGAGTATAGTATTGATTGACACTCCCATCTCACACATACACACATACACACATACACACACACACACACACACACACACACACACACACACACACGCTGTCCAATCTTCAGACTCATAAAATCCCACCCCACATGGTTTGGTGAGACAGACGTCTTGTTTCCAATCTTCGTTGTAACTAGCATCTCTTCGCTTTACGATGAGAATACGAGTACATGACGGGTTGTCTGGACGACTGATTCAGCACAGTGCCTCGTAAAAACACAGGCGCTGACGCCACATTGTGTGCTAATGCCAGGGTGAAACTACCTGTTGCTGCAGTGAGGCCGATTCAGTAGGTCCACGAAACTTTTAAGGGCGTTTCAACCGATCTACAAATACCGACTATTTTCTTTAGTATTCAGTGCAAATGGATAACACATCCATCATTGTTGTAAACTCAGAAGCCTGAATTGATGGACGGCTAGTTCAGTTTCGATTTTCCTAGACTCTTTGTCTTTGTAGTCACTTTTGTCATCTAGCAACGTTCTGTCCCTGATGAGCACTAAAGTAGGTGGCAACGTATATTAGCCTTAAGATTAATTACAGGGAACGAACACAACGAGAAATTTAAAGGGAATTCAATGTTAGAGGGAATAATGATCTTTACAACATAAAAGCTTTGTTCACTTTTAATGCAAAATGGAACGTAGGCATACTTCGTTCCAAGAGCATAATACCTTCGCTCCTTGATTGAATTCGTATAACTGGGAACGAATTTGTTCTCATGAAATATCCACTAACAGAAACCCTCCTACATGTCTCAGCGATAAATTGCCATCCTCAGGGAGACGTCAATACAACGGATTATATAATATTGGTACATTAACTTCAGATATTCAATGTCGGAAATGTGTAATAGCAGCTATAAATATATTAATATGGATATTATGGAAAGTATGATGTTGGTTAGAATTAATTGATATGTTATTGTCTACAGAGCGTGTAGCTATTTGTATACACATATCTAATATCGACCTTTTCGATCCAGAAGGATCAAATCCCTGTGCTGTGTACTGACGTGTCCAGTCCAGTCATTACATTTAATGGCTGCGGACTTATCGACGGAGATTGGATTCCCAAGAGACATAGAGCTTTTTATTTTTGCTACCGCGTCCGGACTCTGAATCCACCTATCCCTATGCATGGGTACCGGTAGCGAGATGCTAATTTACGTGAAATATAATTTACGAAGTGTGTGCATTTATAAGCCTCGTAAGCCCTTGGTCACCGCGACCTGGAGCGTCCTCAGGTTGCCGATAAAACCTTGAGAGTAGGTAGGTTAATTAAAGTGTGTTTAAGTGAAGTCCATAGTGTAAGTCCGGACAGACAAGCATTTGTTTGTTACCTTTCGTAAACGGTTTTAAGCAAGACGATTCTTGTTAGCCAATGGATTTCAACTTTGCTTTAGACTATACCATTAGGAAGGTACGAGCAAACCAAAGGGATTGAAATTGAATGGGACAAAGCAGCTTCTCGTTTGCGCTGATGATGTTAACCTACTGGGGGAAAACGGACATAATATAAAGAAAAACACAGAGGGCTTGTTGCTGGCTTGTTGGTCTAGAAGTAAATTCTGAGAAATGCAATTTATTATATCTCCATATTTTGTCAACAGAATGGAAGACAAAATCACAATATCAAGATATCTAATAAATCCTTCGAAAAAATAGCAAAGTTCAAATACCTTGGGACAAAGTTGTTAGCAAATCTAAGTTGTATGCATGAAGAAATTAAGAGTAGATTAAATTCAGGGAGTGCCTGTCACCATCGATCCAGAAACTTTTGTCTTCTCCTATGTTGTCGACTAATATAAAGAATAAAATATATGGAAATACGATTTAGCTCGTTCTTTTATACGGGCGTGAAACCTGGTCCGTCACGTTACAGGAACAGGCGAGTATGCTGAGGATGTTCGAGAAAACGGTGGTGAGGAAACTGTTTGGGCCTAACAGGTGTGAAGTGAAACGAAACCCTGACAAGTGCATGTTGAAGAACTTCATAACTTATAGCCCTCACCAAATATAATACAGTTATTAAATTCACGATAATGAGATGGGTGAGACATGTCTTGCGTATGGGGGAGAACAGAAGTGCTTGCAGGGGTTTGGTGGGAAAAGCTGAAGAAACGAGACCATTTCAAAGACTTGCGCGTGGATATAGATATCATATTAAAATAATGTATATCTCACATAAATAGAATGGGATGGCATGGACCAGATTAATTAACTTTGTGATAGAGACAAGTGGCGGGCTGTTGTGAAGACGGATATGAATCAGCGGATTCCATGAAATATGGAGCACTTCTAGATTAGCTGTAAGAAAGCTATAAGCTTCTGAAGAAGGGTTTTGCTGCAAGGAGTTAGTTAGTTAGGTAATTAGGTAGTTAGGTGGTAGGTAGGTAGGTAGGTAGGCAGGCAGGCAGGCAGGTAGGCAGGCAGGCAAGTAAGTAAGTAGGTAGGTAGGTAGGTAGGTAGGTAGGTAGGTAGGTAGGTGGGTAGGTAGGTAGGCAGGCAGGCAGGTAGGTAGGTAGGTATGTGGGTAGGTAGATATGTAGGTGTGTGGGTAGGTAGTAGGTAGGTAGGTAGGTAGTAGGTAGGTAGGTGTGTGGGTAGGTAGGTAGGTAGGTAGGTAGGTAGGTAGTAGGTGGGTAGGTAGGTAGGTAGGTGGGTGGGTGGGTAGGTAGGTGGGTGGGTAGGTAGGTAGGTGGCTAGGTAGGTAGGTAGGTAGGTAGGTAGTGTGCTTTTTTAGTTTGTACAGTTACATAACCGGCCAGCTTCGTCCCGTGAACGAAGTTAGTATCGGTCACATTTCAGCAGATCACATGTCCACAACGTTGAAAATTCAGGTGGCAGACTATTACGAAAATGCGATGACTAACTGGGTCAGCCCTTTGACACACATGAATTTGATAATTTGTGTGTTTCTAGTTTTCCCAAATCGGGAGTTTCTGGCAGTATCATCTTTCAAGTACCATACTTGGGAGGGCCCTTGCCGACTTTAATACAGCTGCAGTTGTAGCACTCTACTTTTCGTCTGTGTCGTAAAATAATTAAAATCAGACAATACGATCCAACAAGCAGGCTACCTGCCCAAGTCAGTGACATACAATTGTAATGTATGTTGATTAGCAGAGTCAAGCATTCAGAGACGTCTGATGAAGGACGCCAATTACTAAACTGCCAGATAATTTTATTTCCAAAAAAGAAGGGCTTTTTCTTTTATTTTTCCATTTTAATTTAATTTGTCCGCTGTCACGTCTTCCCGCCCAGACATCAAACAGCTTCTGTTTTCTATAGGCCGACAGCAAGTTCGGATTTTATTGATTCCTCTAGTCACCGAAGCTGGATGTGGAACTTTATTCAGGAAGTTGGGGGGTCCAGACCGGAAAGTTACATTAACGTGTAGAAACCGCTGATGGATTTGTAGTGACCTTGTCTCTAAAACTTCCTCTCATAGCCAATAGCAATCAACAGGGACTGCTTTGACTTGTATTAGGTCAAAGTATGCCAAAAATCTACTCGCTGACTCGCACGCACAAACACGTGAATGCGAGGGGGCGTTATGCCTAATAGTTGTTCCGTTGCTTCCTTTCCGAACTGTTTAAAGACTAAGATTGACCAAAACTGAATTTAAAGATTCAGTTTTTATCATGAAGTAAACCTAAAATGTTTATGCTGTAAAAACAGTTAACACTTGTAAGAAAATGACTTTTATTTGTTCTGAGATTCATACAAAACCTATAAATACACTTCGTAGACATACTGTGGAACTATTTAACGTTAAACCCCATTGGTACTGAAAGCAACCACTAGGCTTTAAAGAGACAGATTTAAGCGAAATAAACCATCTGGGGATTGAAATTAATCTGTGATAAATTATATATGCAACTAAATTTCGTAGGTCACAGACAATGAAGTTCCCTACAGTAAAAAATACCAATAAGTTGATGCCGTTAAAAGGAGGTAATTGAGAATCACACGGAACACACAATGTATGGGTAAAATGTAGAGTTTTTAAATTCCAAGCAGACGGTGCAAATCGACACTGGAATTTAAAGTGTTGAATCAAATTTTAATTTGGTCCATATTGTTCAAACATTATATCTCCTGTTTCACGTAAAGTGTAAAATAAAGCTGTAGCGGCTGATAGCATCCTAATTCGCTCCCATCAATGTTTGTGTGCCAGATTACGCTGCAGAACGAGATCTGTGTCTGCAATAAGTAGTTATCAAAAGGTATGGAAAATGGCAAGGAATCCGTTTCGAAAACACTCAAAATTCACGGTAGTTAGACACATTTCGTTTGCCTAAGTAATCACCCTGCAATTGAAAGGCTTTTACAGTAACCGTTACAGGCCTATTCAACGCCACACATCTTGCATCACCTTCAGTAGTTTTCACACACTCTGGCCACATAAAGTGGAGCATAGAGTGGTTTTTTTTTTGGTAAATTCTATCATTTACTCTGCCATATTAATTTTGTCTTCGCCCTTTAAAATTATTTGAGTAGGTTCTTCCGAAACATCTGTACTCACCTTTCAAACTACACTGTATCAGATCGGTTAAGACTGTATTCTTGCAACAGTAGGTTATCTCTAAGGTTATGGAGACCAAATAGGTGCGAACTAACAAATATTCATATTATTTAGGTCCATGTACGTTTCAGTAATTTTAGCGTCATTTTTTGAGGCAAACGAAAAGCGTCGTTGCTTTTTTAGATTTTCCCTCGTACTAGGCTAGTGTATACCGGGAACGCGAGTCCGGGATCTCACAGCTTGTTTGAACTGGGCAGATTTCTGCTCCCATTGCAAGTCGCCATGGCAACAGAGCAAACGGGAGTGTGTGTGTGTGTGTGAGAGGATTCACATCATGAAGCTCAAATCCCGGACTGAACTTCAGTACAATGTCGCTGTCCTTAGTGCTGTAATTGCTTTCTTGAGAAAAGAGTCTTTTTAAGACTATCTTCGCCGTACTCCGAAGGATCGTTTAAAGTAGGTCATGAAATTTCCCGACGAAAATAGTAAACATATGACTTTCTTCCTATTTGACGTTCAGGTGAACGTGCATCGTGATAAATTCTTATAATAAAACCAACTAGATGCACTAATTTCTCAAATTTATTTTTGGAATAAAACTCTACACGTTTCGGACAGTTCCTCTGTCCATCCTCAGCAGTTTTTCACTGTACACGCAGCAATGGTCTATGTCGTACATGTTTGCTGACAGTTCGCAAGCCGTCAGCAAACTTGTATGACATATACCATTGCTGCGTGTACAGTGAAAAACTCCTGATGATGGACAGAGGAACTGTCCGAAACATGTAGAGTTTTATTCCAAAAATAAATTTTAGAAATTAGTGCATCTAGTGCATAAATAAGAACTTTCTTCCTACTTTACGGACGAATATTTGCCTGCATATCTTAGTTGTTACATTAGCGTTAAATAGCATGGAGAGATTTTTATTTTTAATTTTTTTTAGAAAAGGGGGGGGGGGTGTTAAGAGTCTACGGAACTTCTGTATGTTCCATTCAAGCAAAATAATACATGTTATACGCCTGTGGATCTTCGTTGATTTGGGAACACAGGTTTGTGATCGCGTATACAGAAATAATGCAGTGCAGGAATATTATATTGCAAGAATTAGTCAATCTGTTTATTTGAATCAAACAGCCAGCCACCACGCGCTAGGTTTGCGGATTCATATTGTGGCAAATAATAGTAGGAATGATCTACTGTTACTCCTTCTGCTGCTCCTGCTGCTAAATACCACTACTACTACTACTACTACCACCACCACCACCAACACACTACTCTATCACTATAGCTACAAATGTCATTTAAATTTTTAAGACTTAAACGTCTGACGGAGAATTTCAACCGAAGCTTCAACTGCTGCTTGAAAATTTCCTTAGTAGAGAATTTGTATGAATGAACACAGATTTTTTGTGTATTTCTGCTTTCAGGTGTTTAATTAAGCCAGATTTCGTCTAGCTTCCTCCATGGCTAGGCCTGTAGCTGCCGTTGTTGATATTAATAACAAACTTTATTAAACTGCCACATTCACTTCCTTGCTACAGTTGTTACATACACCAGCGGTCATCCAACTTTATTCTTCGTTTTCTCCGTCTACCTTCTCAAGATCCCGTGTTAATGGGTTTCCCATTTCAGTTACAAGGGCCATTTTTGGCTGTTGCACGCTGCATTGCCATTTTAGTTCAAATTATTGTATTAGTCTCAATACTTCACCGTAGACAGCCTGGTGCTGCTGGTACATAGTCCACTTCTCTGTACAGCTAAGATATTAGTACGAGTGCATTCTTTGCCTTCTTCCTACATCAGATTCGTTTTTGTTATTATCGTGGGCTATTTACAATTATACACCTGAAAAAAAAACGTGTTTCTAGGATTCACAGTTTTGCAGCTATCCTGTGGTTACAATATATTGTACAGGTATTACAATTATTATTGTTATTATTATTTAAATCTTTATCATCGTTATCATAATCATCATCCAGAGTCACAAACTATTTACTACTGGTAACAATCATGCAGCGGGCTGTCTGTGTTTCTCACATAAAGTTGTGAAGACAGGCTGATAGAATAGAGAAGAGGGAGACCGTAATCTTGATGTCAACTTCTTAAGTGTGTCTTCATGGAGTCTTGATATTCGTACCTTTGCTCAAAGTAGTACTGGAAGCATATTCCAGTTATTATTTAAGCCTGTGTTTACTTGTACGTAGAATGGGTTACTGGTGTTAAACGATTTGTGGGAATACTTGTAGTACAGTACCGTATTATTTTTGCTTCTGCAGCCGAACTGTGGTGCATTTATATTACCACAACCGTGCCTGTAAGTTACAGATATCCTGAACTCCCGTTTACGAAGCAGAATTGCTACTCATTAGGAACCACTACGATTGAGTGTATGGAGTACAGCACTGTAGCATGAAACTTTTCTTCATTCATTTTAATACTATATATGCAGTCATAACTCCGGACATGAAATTGGCTAGGCTTTCATAAAGGAGACTACGAGAAGTGACAGGGGTTGAACACAAACTTCATCTGATATTATTTCTTCAGTCTTATCTTTTGCGGCAACTAACGTCACAGACTGCCCATTCAGGGTTCCAGGAGAAGAAATGAGATAGTTTAAGTGTATGTTATTTAACGACGCTCTCAAATGCAAAGATTGTAGGTCGTCGATGATATGAAGCGCTTGGGGGGGGGGGGGGGGGACGATATTTACGAGAATACCGACGGACTTGGAGAAAACGTGTTCCATTGCCACTTTCTTCACCTCAAATCTTCCATGAACTGGCCTGGGGTTGAACAAGGGCATCCATTGTGACATACCGGCAACTTACCACCTGAGCCATGACACGGCTCGAGTGGCATTGTGTGTCACTCGTATTACCTTTGGATGCAGTAAGAGGATTATTGTGGGAGGGGTCAACAGCCGTGGCACTGACAATGCAGAGGGTAGCAACATTCAACCATTATCGGGATACACGAGACACGGAATGCAGAACATGTAGCGGCACGTCGTCTGCAGCTTGGTGCAGTTAATGTTCTGGTTGCTGACATCAAGAATTCTCAGAGAACGCTTACAGTGCACTGAATTCTAATATGTATTTATATTAAGCAACTATATGCTATTTGACGACCTTGTAACAGCTTCACAAATTGTGTAGCATCGAATGAGATGCTATGGGTAATTTCGGTGTCGAATTGGTAGGATAAAGGATAAAATTATTATCACATAATAAGAAAAATATCGAAAACTTCTCAGTGCCTGGTTCGAATACCTTAACTGGATACTTCCAACGAGGACGCAGAAGTGATACCACAACGCTCGATAATTGTACTTTCCTAACGTCTAATGAACAAAAGTGACTACTAAATTCTAACAATGATACAGAAAATATGCAAAAAAAAATCAATAAGCGCAATTTTATATTCTACATAAGGAACAAGAATTTGCTGAAAATATGACGTTCTTCAAGTACTTCCCTCTGTCGAATCCCTGTGGGGGACGAGATTTTCCGCACCCGTCCAGACCGGCCCTAGGGTCCACCCAGCCTCCTGTACAACGGGCACCGGGCCTCTTTCGTGGGGTAAATCGGTGGCGCGTGGCGTTAACCATCCACCCACATTTGGCGCTGAGATTAAAGAAAGAGAAGAGCGATATCTCTACTCCCTCTCTGGGCCTTCATGGACCGTTCTCAGTTGAGCTTTTAATTTCCATTACTATAGGGCCAAATAATTATGAATTTCACTCTTCAGTGAATAATTTGTGTTAAAATTGCCACTGGTTTTCTTACTGCTCTACAGCTATTACAATTTAAACTTTCGTAATGCTGCATAGTCTGTAATTTTTGACAAGGACACTGTAGTGAGAACTTCATGGCCTCTTCATGATTTATCATATCAAATTTTTGCATGCACTTTAGTAGATTCTGCAAAATTGAAAGCGTTATGTAGATTTTGTTCGATCATCTAGTCGCTTTACACTACGCATAAATCACGAGTGATCTGAATAAAAGATTTTATTCTAGTAGATTCAGTAACACAAAATGACACTAATTCCCTCCACTTCAGAAATTCGCACAGCTATGACGTTTAGGTTATCGCCGACGGGGGTATCAAAAGTGCAAAATATGGATGGCGTCCAATGACACGTGGTTCTCCTCAGTGACACGAAAATTCATACACTGACTTAAAGTTATATCACGCGCAAGCAGTGACATGTCAAAAGACGACGTGGAAGCAACTAAGATTAAAATCGCCTGTACACATTTTTGTTCGTAGTGAGTAGGCTTTGCGATAGCTCCAACCTTGAGAGTAAAGTGTGGGCTCAAGTCCATTCAGTATTAGTATGTTATAATTTCACAGGAATAACTCCAGGTATTTCATGCAGGGACAATCGTATTAGTAGCGTTTAGAGATGTGTGTTAAGCCTGTTTAGAGGTTCTGTGTTCTCTCCGAGTATTGACTTATGGATGTCTATTTCCTAGAAGACAAAACAGGCAAAAGAGATCTTACTTTGCTCATAATTATTTGTCCCCTTAAATAATAACAATAAAGTACAAATTGAAATAATCTCATTTCGAGAGTGTCTCTACAATATAGTTCAGTTTCCAATACCCACTCTTTGTATGCGTAAAAGCCTTCACTGGATGCCAGAATTTCATGTTTAAATTTAAGTTGCGCGCTAACGGTAAATCGTATTTACTGCCATTCAGGGCATCATATGGGCTAAAAGTACATACAGAATGACAGTGAGTAATTCGAACGGATCCTACACACCTAACTACTTAAGAACGAGAGAAAAGACTGTCTGCGTGGCCTAGGGCCTTCCTTGGACAGTCGATAATAAACAGCTAGTATTGAAATACCAGCTTTTATGATATCCATCTTCATTACTATGACCATAACAATCCCAGCAGTGGGCCTTATCCCCAGCCACTTGAATCCACGTGCAACACCTTCATATTGCATTTTCATAAGATTTGTTTTAAGTACACCACAGCTGAATTTCCACGTGGTATTTGTTCTGAACAGAGTGGCAGTGCGACAGATCCTTCTCCGAATTCTTCGTTTTTCCCTGTCAGTATCATTGCTCAGCGCTCGACATCCATTCACATATGACCGCCGCCATATATTCTTAGCCCCTGAAGGCGTCATTAAATAATACGCTTTAAATAATTGTATTGGGCACTCCTCAAGTCTGAATTAGGCCTTTGTCTGATATTTTTGTTCATTCATATTTGTAAGATACGTGATAATTGTGGGAATTTTTTAAACAGGTTTGTTACAGAAGCCACTGTTCTGTCTGGGATGTTTGATCCCGACCGTTACCACTTTTAATTTGTGGCGCGCGTGCACATATATGCGTACATACATACATACACACACACACACACACACACACAAGAAAATCACACACATTTGTGTAGTCGATAAGTAGGCTAAGGAGACAGGAATCACCTAAACAACAAGGCAGGTCAGCTCAGGTATTGGAGAGTGCCCAACAGTCGTGACAGCTGTGCACAGTTTTTTTTGAACGAATTTATACGTTGTGGCATATCATATCAAATATTGAAACACGTACTGCCGTCAACCACAACAAAGATTTATTAGTTTCTTCAATATATGCTACATGTTTAGTGGCGGGCACACAATCTTCACGCTTTTAAAATGCCCTAAAATGACTTTAAAACCAAAAAATAATATATATATATATATATATATATATATACAGATTATGTATGCACTTTATTTTTCAGGTTTAAATTTACGTATTTTAAATGTCTGACGATGGTCTGTCCGACCGCAACATGTAGCATATATTGACCAAACTAACAATCTTTGTTGTGGTTGACGGCAGTAGGAATATCAATATTTGATCTTGTTTACAGAATTATTCATTTTCAATTAACTACCCAGTACGCCTCGGTCTTCAAAGTAGTCACTTGTTTTGATATATTGCGACACGAATTACATACGCATTTCGTCAACTCGTGCTTGAAGCCTCACCCATCTCATCCTCCGTACTCGGCCTAGCTAACAGCAGGTTTATTATGTTGAGCGTATACATTATCGAGGTTTTTGTCTTACAATGCACCACATCATCCTGTTTAAAAGTCCCTTCACGTGTTTCACAATCGTAACTTGGATTCCCAGAATTGTGACGATGCTTAACGTCCTCCGATACCAAAAACGTGTTTTTGTATGGTTATCATCTAACTAGAATCAGTCCAGTTTACAGAAAAGTTTGGATCCTCGAACTGAAATTTACGAGCCTCCAGCTGATGTTTGTATTTCACTCTGTTCATTTTCGTGTTTTTCTTCTTGTCTTAGATTTAATTTATCTGAATTCGTTGTTACAAAGACTCTCTGTCACTTTTACTTTATTAGCCACGTAACCATAAACGTCTTTTCTTCTACTAAATCTTCGATTCCTTTTAATTTCATTTCTCCCAAATACCTCTCCAGCTTTATCCTACAGTCAGTATAATGTCACATGGCACTGCAATCGATTCTTTGATCCAGAAGTTTATAACCGTCGTTTTTAGGTTGTTCTTGCTTACTGTGTCTCAACCTTCGGTGCTTCTTTCCTGCCTGTGACTATTTATGGTACGTTTTAAAGATGTGGTGGTCTACTCAGTGCTTTTGATCCTTTGAAACGCGAATGAAACAGACAGACTAATTAATACTAAAACTGCACGAAAGCGGAAGTCATGGGAGAAGGTTGAACAAAAACCAAGAAACTTATTTGCTTTCTCGATTGTCCCCGATTTCCAAAAGGGCATTACTTGTGTTGTAACGTCCCCAACCTTTACCCTTTTGTTCTGCCTTTAAGAGTATTTACCTGCACATGGCCAAGTCGACCGAAACATGTTGTAATGAATAATAAGAACGGACAGTAAATTTTAGGTGTGATTTGATGGGTTATATTAATATAGTCTCTATATTACTACAACGGGATGTACTGAAAAAAGGTTTTAAGAGTACCTTTAAAGATGGAAGCTGAGTATGGAACATTGATGGAAGATACTGAGAGGAGGGGGGGGGGGGGGGGGAGAAAAACCTGGAAAGGCGGAAACCCTGAAAAAAAGAGGGCTTATAAAAAAAATAATTTCATACCCCATATAAC
>Ga0136643_10003600_pt1 | contig 20939 bp, 20 predicted proteins | sample TergutLab28metaG_FD_96883 | JGI IMG/M metagenome (GOLD analysis project Ga0136643, IMG submission 96883) | Labiotermes labralis P1 segment gut microbial communities from Petit-Saut dam, French Guiana - Lab288 P1 (version 3) (version 3) | ecosystem: Host-associated > Arthropoda: Insects >...
AGCAGCAGTAAAATATCTTCTTCCAAAGAATTTTCAAAGCTTGTTTTATCTATAATTTCAAGAAAATAATTTGAATAGCAAATAAGTTCATAATCGTTACGTATTTTATTAAAATTTTCTATAATATCTATTTGGGTAACAGAGTGAAAATCTTTGCTTGCAAAAAGCACGAAATCGGCATATGTAAAAAGTTGGGCAATGGCATATTTGCTTTTTGGTTTTCTCGCACCTTTGGCGTATGCCGAAATTTTGCCCATCTCTTTTGTAAAAAGAATTAAAACCTTATCCGATTCTTTGCTTTTATATTCGTTTATCACTATCCCGCGAACTTTTTCTATTGCCATGATTGCTACTTTCTACCTTGTTAAATTTTTTATATGCAAGATATGCGTCTATACGCCCTGAATTTTGAAACAAATCCCAATAAATATTTAGCTCGTCCATTTTATTAGCCTCCTTTTATTAATTCCATTTTGAAACATAGTGTGTAGAGCGAAGCCCTTGTGGTTTGCTGTAGCAAACTGGCGAAGCCACTTTCGCAAAGCGAAAGCACTTGGACTGAGTCGGAGGCGTTTTGAGCGATAACAGACTATGATTTTAAATGAGAATTAATATTATAGTTAAGCTTATTTTTTGCATAAGGAGCAGAGATATACTGGAAATTATTGTTTTGAGTATCCGAAATTTTTAAGCAAAAAGTCACTGTCTCTCCAATCTTTTTTAGATTTAACCCAAAGCTGGAGATTTACAGGGCTTCCCAAGAGCCTTTGCATATCAATTCTTGCCCTTGTTCCAACAGTTTTAAGCATTTCGCCCTTTTTGCCGATTATAATGCCCTTGTGCGAATCTCTTTCGCAGTAGATTGTTGCTTCAATATCAATTAAATCTTTGTTTTCACGCTTTTTCATGCTCATTATTTCAACTGCTATGCCGTGTGGAATTTCCTCGTCTAAAAGAACTAAAAGCTTTTCACGAATTAGCTCAGAGCATATTTGGCGTTCTGGCTGGTCGGTAATTAAATCTTCTGGAAAATATTTAGGTCCCTCTGAAAGCTCTGAACGAATTATCTCCAGAAGCCTTTGTGTATTTTCGCCTTTTATCGCTGAGATAGGTACAATTTCTTTGAAGTCGACATACTTTCTGTAAGCATCTATAATTTCTAAAATTTTGCCTCTTTCAATAGTGTCTATTTTGTTTATTATTAGATAAACAGGCGACTGAACACCTTGAAGTTTCTCCATTATCCTAATATCGCCGGGGCCTGGCTTAGCATCAGGTTCTATCAAAAATAAAACCACATCAACCTCGTTAAACGTTGTTGTTGCAGATTTTACCATAAATTCGCCAAGTTTACTTTTTGGTTTGTGAATTCCGGGCGTATCAATAAATACAACTTGAAAATCATCATTTGTTAAAATTGCCTGAATACGATTTCTAGTAGTTTGCGGTTTATTTGAGATTATTGCAATTTTTTCGCCAACAAGCTGGTTCATAAGTGTTGATTTACCTACATTTGGTCTGCCAACTAGTGACACAAAGCCCGAATAAAATTTTTCTTTCAACTATTGTTCCTCCTAAGTTCTAACTTTGCTAAAATTTCTTTTTGTTTTTTAAACATTTCTTGCTCTTCTTCTAAAGTTTCGTGGTCATAACCCATTAAATGCAACATGCTATGAGCCGTTAAAAAGCCAAATTCTCGCTCTAGGCTGTGTTCGTATTCTTCTGCCTGCCTTTTTGCTGTATCAATAGAAATTACTATATCACCAAGCAAATATGCCTCATTTTTGGGCGGATACTCGCCACTTGCAAAATCAAAAAGCGGGAAAGACAAAACATCCGTTGGCATATCTTTTTTGCGATGCTCTTTGTTGATTTTTTGAATTTCTAAATCATTCACTATAAGTATGCTTATTTCAGCGTTATGAGGGAAGTTTTCGTATGCTAAAGAGCACTTTACAACACTTTTTAAAAGCTCTTCATACAAAAACTCTTCATTAGTTTCATTATCTATAAAAATCAACATTTATTCTTGTACCTCGGCTTTTTTCTTTTCTTCAGGGTACGGAATTCGCTCATGATACATGCCTTTAAAAACTCTCATAAAAGCATCACCAATTACAGTCATATCCTTAATCATAAGTTTGCTATCTTCAAGTGTGCCAGAGCTAAGGTGGTTGTTAATCAGCTTTCTAACAAAAGCATCAATTTCTTCCATCGACCTGTTTTTAGAGAACTTGCTTCTAACCGCCGCCTCGGCAATATCTGCAAGCATTACAATAGCGGCCTCGCGGCTTTGTGGGTTTCTTTGCTGATACCTAAAATCGTCTTTATTAACATTATCTTCGCCAAGCTCTTCTTTTGCCTTGATGTAGAAATAGCCAGTAACGCCATTTCCGTGATGCTCGGCAATAATATCTTTAACAACTTTAGGAAGTTTATACTTTTCGGCCAATTTAAGCCCATGCTCAACATGCCCCACTATAATTTTTGAGCTTTGGTGAGGTTCTAAAAAGTCATGCGGATTTTGCCCAACTTGATTTTCTATAAAGTATTGTGGATATTTTAGTTTTCCAATATCTTGGAAATATCCGCCAACCCTTGCAATGTTGGAATCTGCACCAATGTCATTAGCGGCAGCTTCTGCTAAATTTGCAACGATGATGCTGTGGTGATATGTTCCCGGTGCCTCTATCGCAAGTTGCTTAAGTAATGGATTGTTAGGATTTATAAGTTCTAAAAGTTTTATTGGCGTTATTATGCCAAAAAGTGCCTCCCAAAGTGGCAAACTTCCAATACATATAAGAACTGTTAAAATGCCGAAACCAAAGGCATAGAGCATTGTTATAAAAATTTCGTTCGTAAAGTTGCGAACAATCAAAGCAGCAACTGATGCGTAAGTAACTGCTGAAATTGCCGAAATTACAAGCCCAACTAAAATTAAATTATTTCTTTGGTTAGCATACTTTGAAATTAGAGCCATAACGATGCCTGTAATAGTAAAGTAAACAATAAAGCTCATTTCGCCTTGAACTATTAAGAAAGTAATTATTGTTATAGCAATGTTTAAAACAAGCGAAAGCCTTTGCTCAATTAAAATTCCAACAAGCATAACAAATGCCAATGTAGGTATAAAAACAAATGGCAGATTTGTTAAAAAGTGTGCAGAAATTATAACAACCATATAGAGTGTGAATAATAGTAAAACTTCTTTATTATTTCTGCCAACTTCTTTGTTAAATCTGTTAATATAGTACAAAGCAAAGCCAAAAACAAGCATAGCTAATAAAACTGCACCTAAAACAGGGGCATAATTTTCAATTCCATCTCTTGCGATAAGACCTAAATCATCTAAAATTTGATAAGCTTCTTCTGTAATTCTTTGACCTTCTCTAACAATTTCTTCGCCACGCATTAAAACTACGGGAGTTACATTTTCGGCCGCCTCTTCTCTTAATGATTGCGTTAGCTCTTCGTCATAAATCATATTAGGCTCTAGATATTCGGCCAAAATTGCATACCCCATGCGAGATAACTCAACCTCAATATAGTAATCGTTAAAATAAGACTGTATTTCTACCAAAGTTCTTTGAACGGTTGTTTCTCTAATATCGCCCATTAAAACAAAATCCATATGATTTCTAACATTATTCTCAAAATTCTCGAAAATTTCTTCTTCAAGCAACGCAAGATAGCGAATAAATCCAGACTCAAAAACCTCTGTTAAATGAGAATTTAAAGGCGGAGGAAGAGGAGAAGGCAATAAAACTTCATTGCCTTCTTCATCAACTTCAAAGATAGGCTCAGGCGAAGCAAAAGGCTCGAAAATAACCCTTAGTCTGTCCATTTCCTCAAAAAAGCTGTCAAGATTGTCTAAGGTTCTTTCAATTGCTTCGGTATCACGTGCAAACCTTTGCTCAATAGAGTTATATGCAACCTCTCTACGTCTTTCGGTTTCTACGCGGTTTTCAACCTCCCTTGTGGCTGTAAAAAGCCTACTAGAAACATCACCAACACTAATTTGAAAGCCCTCTCCACGAATAAATGGCCCTGTAAGTATTAGATAAATTGTAAACGCAAAAGATATTAAAATTAAGAAAATATTTAGCTTAATTTTGCTTTTAGCTTTGCTCATTTGTACACCTCGCTATTTTTTTCTAACCTTATAAACTTTTTTAGTTTTTTCTTCGTGCTTTTCGTAAGCACCTATAATTTTTTGAACGAGTGGATGCCTTACAACGTCTTTATTTGTAAGATGGCTAATGCCAATCCCCTCGATGTCTTGTAAAATCTTTAATGCTTCTATTATGCCAGATTTTTTGCCATCTGGCAAGTCTATTTGTGTAATATCGCCTGTAATTAATGCTTTTGAGCCAAATCCAATACGAGTTAGAAACATTTTCATTTGCTCTGGTGTGGTGTTTTGTGCTTCATCTAGAACGATATAAGCATTATCAAGCGTTCGGCCACGCATGTAGGCTAGGGGAGCAACTTCGATTGTCCCTCTTTCCATGTTCTTTAAAAAGTTATCAGCACCCATAATTTCGTAAAGTGCATCATATAAAGGTCTAAGATACGGGTCTACTTTTTGCTGCAAATCACCCGGCAAGAAGCCAAGTTTTTCGCCAGCTTCTATTGCAGGGCGTGTTAAAATAATGCGGCTAACCTCGTTATTTTTAAAAGCAGTAATTGCCATTGCCATAGCGAGATATGTTTTGCCTGTTCCCGCAGGGCCAACGCCAAAAGTTATTGTGTTTTTTCTAATTTGCTCTAAGTATTTCTTTTGCCCCATAGTTTTTGGTTTTATGGGCTTTCCTGAAATTGTCATACAAACAAAATCATCATTTATTTTTTCTACATCTCCAAAATCCTTGTCGGATATAGAATCAATAATATAATTTATTGCTTGTTCTGTAATTTCTTCACCTTTTTCGGCAAAGGCAACTAGCTTTTGCATAATCAAATCGGCTTTTTTAATATTTTCTTCTTCACCAATTATATTTACACCATCGCCTCTGTTTACAATGTTTACCGAAAATTCTTTTTCAACTTTTTTAATATTTTCGTCAAACTTGCCAAAAATATTGCTTAAATAGTCGCTATTTATGTCTATTTTGTGTATGTCTTTACTCAATTTCTTCATCCTCCAATGGTGTTTCCAATTGTTCTGGTATTTCTATACGTACATTTTTGCCAATATCTTCTATCGTGATAATCGTTGCACTAACGCTTAAGCCTCTTTCAGTTTCCTCTAGGTTGATGATTTTTTCAAAAACATCTGCTCCAAAGTCAAACTCTCTAATTATGCGGTTTGTAACTATTGCAGCCGCTTCTTCTTGCATATCTACGAGGCTCTTTTGTGATACTATTGGCTCGAACTCGAAGTATCTATCTGTTACGATGATAAATGGTAGCGGATAATTTTCTCCTAGGCGTAATTGAGTTCTTTCTCTTATTTTATCATAGTTTGTATATGAAATGGAAGAGCTAAATAAATTTATTTCTCTGCCGAACAAAATAAAGCGTCGTCTATTTTTTGTATTACCCGTAAAATTCTTTTGTATATATTCTCTTTCAACCTCAAAATTGATAGGGTAGTAATATCTAGCAAGTACAATAGCATCGGCAAATGTGTGAGTATTTACAAGCCCTTCGGGGTCTCTATCTTCTGAAACTGTTAGATGCCCGCTAACCAATAAATCACCCTCAGAAACAACATCAAATTCCCTAACAATTGCAGTCCCTGTGCTAACATGAACGCCCATAATAACACCATCTCTTTTTGCAATAATATCGCTAGGAGCAGAGCGGTCTAAAATTTCTTGTGGCGGTATTGTTTCAGCAATGCTTATTGTGGCCTTTGTGCCTCTTATGCCTATGTTTATGAATGATATGTAAGGAAATTCGTTTATCATTGCTGCTTCAAGTTCTCGACGATTTATACCAAATTTCAAACCACCAACTCTAAGGCCATGTTCTTCTGAAAACCTGATAATATCTTCTTGAGATATGCGGTCTGTGCCGTCAACCTCCACAAGCCATATAAACGACGACAAAAAGTATACAAACGCTATAAAAAAGACAAATCCTGCAACAAATATTTTTCTTTTTCTATATCTAAAAGCAAAAAATGGAAGCCCTTTTTTTTCGATAATTTTAAATTTGCATTTTGTTTTTTTGGCACAAGGCTTAAGAAGTTTAAAGCCTTTTACCGAAACTTTCATGATAACTCTGTCTTTTTCGTGGCTAACATCCCAAATATATATGCCTTTATGAACTGCCAAGTTTACAAACCTCGAAACCGAAAAGCCTGTTACCTCTATAATAACATATCCTTTTAAATATTTCCATAGATTTAAAATCATTTTTTCACCACCATCTAAATAAGGTACTCGAATTTTAAAATACTACCCGTAATTAGCATATTTTCGCTTGTTATTTGCTTTAAAACCATGTTTCTGCCCTCTATTTTTAAAACACCGCAAGAAGTGTTGATTCTTATGCGTTCTGAGGTGTACTCTATTATGCCTTTATAATTTTCAATAGAAATCTCTTCAGAGCCTATAATAGAAATTAAAGGCAATCCCAAAACAACCTCTTTAGGAAGCTCTAGCATATCTGTTAATTTGTTTCTTATTTTCTTTGCCATTTTATACCTCCTAAGTGAAAATAAAAAAAGCCTTATAAAATTTTATTTTACAAGACTTTAATATATGCAGAATTAATTAATAAGGTGATCGATTAAAATTTTTAACCCCATGCCGATTAGTATTAAGCCGCCAATGGCTTCGGCTTTAGATTTAAACTTAGTACCAAAAAAGCTTCCAATTTTTGCACCAATTGTTGACAATGTAAGCGTTACTATGCCGATTAATGAAACGGCAAGCGTTATATTAATTCTTAATAGTGCGAACGAAACACCAACAGCCAAAGCATCGATGCTTGTTGCAACGGCTAATGGCAGCATTTTTGTAGGGGTTAGGCGAACGTCCTCTACGGATGAGCAATTTTCACAACATCCGCAACTACAATCATCTTTTTTACGGCTTGATAAAATCATTTTTGTACCAAGAAATAATAACAACACAAATGCAATATATGGCCCAAATCTAACTATCCTATCAGAAAACCACATTGCAAGAAAATACCCAATTACAGGCATACCTGCTTGAAAAATGCCGAAGTATAGACCAATAATTAATGATTTTTTTATGTTAATTTTTTTAATGCCAAGCCCTGTGCAAATTGCTACAGCAAAAGCATCTGCCGATAAGCCTATTGCAATTAAAAATAATTCTATAAATCCCACAAAAAACACTCCTTCAAAGAAATATATTACCATAATAAATCTTTTTATGCAAGCGATTGAATTAAATTTTTGATTGTGGTATAATGTATAATAGGGCTATTATTACAGTATAGAAATTCTGCTTAAAGTCAGCCCAATCATCTATTCAAATCACTTCACGCTGTGATGATTGCTTTAAACTAAAAGTGCTATAAGAAGAATGGAGCTTGTTCTATGAAATACGCAATAATTTCTGATATACATGGCAACGCACCTGCTTTAGAGGCGGTGTTGGCGGATTCAAAAAAACATAATGTTGATAAATATTTGTTTCTTGGTGACTATGCTACGATTGGTGTGCCTCTTGGGAATGAAGTAGTTGACATTATTAGAAATCTTGAAAATATTGTAATTGTTCGTGGAAACCATGAAGATTATTTGGCAACTACGTACAATCAAGATCAAGAAGGTATGCTAGATGATAAAAGCTATCATGAACAATATAAACCCTTGCTTTATGCTTATCGTGCACTTTCTAAGGTAAATTTGGAGTTTTTGCCAAATTTGCCAAAGAACATTAATATTTCAGATAATGGACTAGAGATATACTTATCACATTCGTCTAATATATTTTACAGAGGCACACGGGTAAATTATTTTCATAGCTCACATTATAGAGATCAAGCAGAAATAAAGCCGTTTACACATAAAGAGTATCTTGAGCTTGCTAAAGAAGAAGCACTTTCTCGTGAAGATGTTGTTGAAGATATTAATAAACTGCCTGATGGGGTATATTTGTTTGGGCATAATCACCTACAATTTAATATGCAGTATAAGGGGAAAATTTTTATAAATCCAGGTTCTTGCGGCTTACCTCTTGATTGCAATAAAAATGCTCCATATACAATTTTGGAAGTAAATAATAGAACTATAAAAATAACAGAGCGTAGAGTTGAGTATAAAATAGATGACCTGCTTAAAAGATTTAAAAATTCAGAGTTTTACTCTTATACACCTATATGGGGTAAAATTATAGAAAGGCAACTTTTAACATCTAAAGATACTATTAGCCTGTTTATAAGGCATGTTTTAGAAATAGCACAAGAAGCGGGTTGTACCACACAACCAGTTAATAATGAAATTTGGGATATTGCAGTTGAAAGCTTTGATTTTAACAAGTTTTGTGCTAAAATGTAATACAATTATTCAGAAGTTTTGTTTTGTAAAATCGGCTTTTGCCGCCGAGATTATTGATTCGTATGGAGAAATACCCAAGTGGTTTAAGGGGCTCGCCTGGAAAGCGGGTAGGCCGTGAAAGCGGTGCAGGGGTTCGAATCCCCTTTTCTCCGTTTATTTTTTATATTGTGCATTTTGAGGTGAAATAATGACATTATTTGATTTTGCTGTTAGAATTAGCTGTGCGGTTCTGTTTGGATTTCTTATAGGCTTAGAAAGGCAACTAACTTCTCACTCTATGGCTATAAGAATTAATGTTTTGATAAGTATAGGAGCGTGTTTGTTTTCTATATTTTCTCAGTTAATGGGTGTTGCTGATACAACTCGCGTTGCCGCACAAGTTGTTACGGGTATAGGTTTTTTGTGTAGTGGTATTATGTTTAAAGAAGGGCTTAATGTAAAGGGACTAAACACAGCGGCGACAATGTGGTGTACGGCTGCTATTGGAGTTTTAACGAGTAGTGGTTTTATTCTTCATGCAAGTGTTGCGGTTGCCATTTTAATTTGTAGCAACTTAATTTTTCGATTCGTTGGTGGGAGAATCCAGCCATTTGCTCGCTTTGATGAAGAAGAGCATACTTATATACTGTCCGTAACATGTGGTGAAGACGATGAGCCCGCAATACGCTCTGCAATTATATCTAACCTTAGAAAAGCTAGGTTACGCTTAATTAACTTAGAAAGTGCAGACGAGATAGGTAATAAAGTTGAAATTGAAGCAAGAATGTTAATACACGGTAGGCGTAGCGACGAATATATAGAGAGGTTAACAATGAAAGTGGCACTTGAAAAAGGGGTAATAAAAGCAGGATGGAAGCTTATGTAGATTAAAAGTGTTGCATTTTTACTTGGTGTGTGCTATAATTAATTTAACTATGATTAAGAGGTGCGGCAGATGAATAAATAATCCAATCAACCACAAATATATTAAATAAGGCCTAAATATATAAGGCTTGTTTTGTGTTGGGATTGGATTGTTAATGTTTACGTTGTATCTTGCTAAAGGGGGAAGTATGTCCCTTTGGTATATTACGTATGCTTATTAACCTTTTTCAACTAAAATGTTGAAAGAGGTTTTTTTGTTGCAAATAAACTTCGATTCATAGAAAATCCAAAATAGGGGGTGATAGAATGTTTAATCGTATTACCATTGATGTGTTAGTACTGTTTGTACTCCATGCGAAGTCCGTTAGAAACTTGGCACATTTTGCATGGAGATATTAACTAGTGCCATTTCTGGACTTTGCATCCTTAAAATTAATTTACAATTAAGGAGCGAGTTCAAAATGAAAAACGCAATAAAACCATATAAAAAAGATTCACAGCATTCTTATGCCTCAGGTGCATACGCTGTGATAGAATTGTTATACACAAGACCTGAAATAGTAGAAAGTGTGGTTATTCATTCATCATATCGTGATACAGATGGACTCTTGGAGTTATGTCGTATGAAATCGGTTGAAGTTTTGAAAGACGACCGCATGTTTAAAAGAATAAACCAAAAAGAAAATACTTATGTATTGGCTTTGTTTTCTAAATACGACTGTAAATTATCAGATTCTGCACCGCATGTTGTTTTGGTAAATCCATCGGATATGGGCAATCTAGGTAGCGTAATTAGAACATTAGCGGGCGTTAATATCACAAATCTTGCGATTATAACTCCTGCGGCTGATATATGGAATCCAAAAACCATAAGAGCGTCAATGGGAGCATTATTTAGATTAGAAATTGTGCAATACGACTCTATTGAAGCGTATAGAGATTTTTTTAAAACTCACAAATTATATCCATTTATGCTAGATGGAAAAGTACAGCTTGGTGTAGAAAGCTGTCCAAAAGATGTGCGATATTCTTTAGTTTTCGGTAACGAAGCTACAGGATTGCCAGATTATTATCACAATATTGGTACAAGCGTAAAACTTCTCCAGTCACATATGGTAGATTCGCTTAATTTGTCTGTAGCTGTTGGGATAGGATCTTTTTTGTTCGCCAGTGCTAATGGTCAAATATAATAAACACTGCTTTAACTTGCAAAACTCCCTGCAAGTTAAAGCAGAGAATTTAGAAGTTAACTCACTATATCACAGATTGGCCTTTTGCATCATATATTGTTTACTACTATGAAACAAAATTAAGGTTGTGATTATAATGGTGAAAATAGCTATATTCGCTGGGCACGGCGGAAGCGACCCAGGAGCAATTGGAGTAAGTGGTAGGCGTGAGAAAGACTTGAATTTAGCAGTTAGCAATGCCGTAACGAGTATTTTAAGAGGCTTAGGTTATACTGTAACTAATAACCGTACAGCTGATGTGGACAGAAGTATTACAAGAGATGCAAACCTTGCAAACAGCGAGCGTGCAGAAGCTTTAGTAGAAATTCATATGAATAGCAACTCTGGAACTCCTGGCACAGGCTCCGAAGCTTTTGTAAGTATAAGAGATAGTGGCAGAGCGAGAACACTGGCCGATGCAATTCTTAGACGGATGGCGGGATTAGGCTTCGCAAATCGTGGTGTGAAAACGAGTGTAAACTCTGCTGGGCAAGATAATTTTGCTATACTTCGCTTAACTAATATGCCAGCGGTTCTTTTAGAGGTTGCATTTATTAATAACCCTAATGATATGGCTCGCTTTGATGTAAATAATATAGCTAGAGCTATTGCAGAGGGCATTCGCGAAGCTTTGCCGCTGGGGAGTAGCGGAAATGTTGGAAGTGCTGGGCTACCTTCATATCCGGGAACATTGTTAAGAGTAGGCTCCCGTGGCGATTCGGTTGCACAGGTGCAAGCTTGCTTAAATAGGGCTATAGGTGCAGGGCTTTCTGTAGATGGAATTTTTGGGCCAAGAACATTCGAGGCAGTTACAAACTTTCAGCGTAGATTCGGCTTAGTAACCGACGGTATAGTTGGGCCTATCACATGGGGTCGGCTTTCTCAAGAGTGTGGTGGAGTGCGTGCTGTAGTTGAAAACACTCCTCAAAATATCAGTCAAGTTTCAAATGATAGTAGCGAAAGTATGTCAAACTTGATAAAGATTCTTATGTATAGTCAATTGCTAAGAGGTTATTAATCTATATCTATAACGCATGATTTTTTTCGCACATTAAATGCAAGGCATAGTTATTTTTATTTTGGTATAATCAATTTACGAAAGGGGGGGGAGTCTTATGGATGTGTTTAACAGTTTAAACAATGCTATGAAATATATTGAAGCCAATCTGATGGGTGAAATTTCATCTGAAAATGTAGCACAAATTGCTTGTTGCTCAGTGCATCATTTTCAACGGATGTTTTCGTATATAACTGGTGTTCCTTTGTCAGAATATATACGTTGCAGGCGGCTAACGCTGGCTGCTTCAGAGATTCAAACAAGTGATATAAAAATTATTGATGTTGCTCTAAAGTATGGTTATGAGTCACCAGAAGCGTTTAGCAGAGCATTTAAAAAGTTTCATGGAACAACGCCATTATCAGCAAGAGAGGCAGGCGTTTTGTTAAAAGTATTTCCTAAGATGTCCTTTCATATCAAAATAAAAGGAGATAGCGAAATGAATTATCGTATTGAGCAAAAAGAGGCTTTTGAACTGTTTGGTATAGAGCTAAAAACAAGCGTTATAGATGGCAGATGTTTTAAAGAAATTCCTGAATTTTTTGGAAAATGTTTAGAAGATGGCAGGTACGATGCTTTGAAGAAAGCAGCGGGAAAAGCTGAGGACGATACAACAGATGGAGGCGTAACTTATGGACACAACCCAAATGGCGACATGAATTATATGATGGCGTGTTATAAGAAAACAGAAACCGTACCGCAAGAATATAAAGTGCTAGGGATACCAAAACAAACATGGGCTATTTTTACAGTTGAAAATAGCGAGGATGATAAAAATTTACATGAAATGTGGCAAAGAATCTACTCGGAATGGTTTCCTTCTGTAAGTTATGAACACGCTGATTGCGAGTTTGACCTTGAAATGTATTTTAGAGATAAAGAAACAGGATACTTTGTGGAAATCTGGATTCCTATTGTAAAAAAGTAGTGTGCTATTACCATAAAGATATTGCCAGTGCTTATCTACGCGACTTTGTAGAGAATAAAAAGTTAGCAAGCATTATGCTTTCAACAATTTGTCATTCGCTGATGATGGTGAACATGTGTTATTTTAAGTAAATATACTAAAAAACAACGACCAGAAGCTATCTACGTCGTTGTTTTTTAAATTATGGCTGATTAAATAAATGAATGCTTGCAAAAAAGTGCCAACAATAAAATTAAAGGTGCTAATTTTTTTATATTATTTATTTATCAAATATGTAACTTCAAGATAATTAAACTTATATCCAACCCATTTACTAATGCTAATGGAAGATTTATTTTCTGGGTGATGCACTACCATAGTTTTCTCAAATTCTGTGCTTTCAAATAGCTTTTTATACATAGCTGCATAAAGCCATTTACCTAAACTTTTTCCCCTATACTCACGGGTAACTCCTATCATAAATTGATAAGGGAATCGAGTATCACTGTTGTTTACAGATAAATTTGTTTTTGCAATCATCTCATTTTTTGAGTTAAAAGCCATATAGCAATGATGAGTGATATTTCTCTTAGCATTAGATTCGTTAATTTGTCTTTGCTTTTCAGGAGTTATAATATATCTAACATATCCGTCTTCTTTTTCATCTGGCATATCTTCAGCGGTTTTCACAAATAAATTACAATATTGTTCGATATGATCCTCTTTAATGACATCAGCATAGACCATATGAATATTTCTATTTTTTTCTTGATACTCACCTATAGATTTATTTAGCAAGTTAATATCAATATCTTCTTTCTTTAAAGTATAAATATTGCCTTTTAAGTGCACGTTGTACGAGTATTTAGTAATTAAATCAATTAATTCATTATTATAAGTAGTTATGGCGAATTCGCAATGTTGCATTAATTTTTTATCGATAAACTCAGACAGGCATGAAATTAGAGATTTGCCAATTATTAAATCACATAAATGTATAGTTAGTTTATAACGTGCTTTTCCATTCCAATCGGTAGATTTAACAAAACTTAAAATCCCACATATTAGCGAAGCATTTTCAATTATAAATAGCTCGTTATCGCTTCCTACAAAAGCCGATAAAAACAGATCTTTATATTCGCTAACATTTCTAAACCGCTTTAAAAAATTATATTTTTCAATAATCAAGTTATTAGCTAAATATAAGTCTTGTATGTTATTATCAGTTAAATTATTTGTATTAACCCTATTAATTATCATTTCAATATGACCACCTTTCCTATTCTTTTTAAATTGTATCACGTCTTATAAGGTTTGTAAATTTTTATTTAACTTATATGCACTTAAAGAAAGAAATAATTGGGACGGTATATAGAAAAACCAAATTGCTTGCCTTGCAAAAGGAAAGTCATTGTTGATGCTTAAAAAGCTTATTCGGTTAGTATTGATAAGTAAAACACAAATATCGCACAGTAAAAAAAGCGTCATTCCAAGTAATATAAGATAATTATTAGGAAAAGGATATCTTTTTTTTATAAAGCTACGTATGGTTAAGCCGTATGATAGAATAAATAGCTGTGCATAAATGCTTGCAAAAAATATTAAAAGATCTTTATCTGCTATAAAAAACAATATAAAAGCGGGAATAAGTACAAGTGGTAAAAATTTGACTACGCTTGCACGAGAATACCTCATGATATAAAAAACATGAACAAAACAAAAAAAGAACACGCCTATTGTAAACAAGTTCATTATAATCAGGAAAAAGTCCGAAACAACAGTGAAAAGCATACCTAGTATGAGCAAACTTTTGTCAAGCCTGTTTAACACTGATTGCCTGTTAGTTAAAGCAATTAGAAGGCAAATTAAGATTATTGTAAATTTTATATTTTCGTTCATTAAACTTTCCACCCAAGTAAATATTTTAATAAAGAGTATTATCATTTGACAAAAATATATACTATAATTTTTCGTTGCATTTCTTGGTGATTTGTGTTAAAATGATGAGTATTAGCCATAAAGGGGTGTTTGAATGATAACATTTGAGGAAATGCAAACAATGCTTGAAGAAATCTCACATGAAATTCCTCAGGACTTTTACAAAGAGCTTAATGGAAATATTGTTTTACTAGATGAAGTTAAGCATCATGCTGAAAGTGCTGCTCACGCACCGCTTTACATTATGGGCGAATATCACAATGATAGGCAGGGATATGGCGGGCTTGGCAGGTGCATTAAAATATATTATGGTTCTTTTATGCAAGTGTATTCGCACTATCCACCTGAAAGGTTTAAAGAAGAGCTTAGAAAGACTCTTATACACGAATTCACACATCACCTAGAATCTTTAGCGGGTGAGCGTGGTTTAGAAATAGAAGATGCGGTACAGCTTGAAAAATATCGAGCGATGACACGAAAAGAATAAATTAGGAGGAATTTCTATGTACAAAAAAGTAGCTACTGACATGAATTTTGTTAAAAGAGAGCTAGATATTCAAAAATTTTGGGAAGATAATAATATTTTCAAAAAATCGATTGATATAAGAGAAGGTTCGCCTTTGTTTACGTTTTACGATGGGCCGCCAACGGCAAATGGAATGCCTCACATTGGACACGTTATAACAAGGGTTGTTAAAGATTTAATTCCTCGCTACAAAACTATGAAGGGTTATCAGGTTTTAAGAAAAGCTGGTGGGACACACATGGTTTGCCTGTTGAACTTCAGATTGAAAAAGAACTTGGTATTAGCGGTAAGCCTCAAATTGAAGAGTATGGTGTTGAAAAATTTATAACAAAATGCAAAGAAAGTGTTTTCACATATGAAACCGAATGGAAGAAAATGAGCGAAAGGGTTGGCTATTTTATAGATATGGAAAACCCTTATGTTACTTATCATAACGATTATATCGAGTCGGTTTGGTGGGCAATTAAGCAAATTTCTGATAAAGGGCTTTTATATAAAGGGCATAAGGTTGTGCCATACTGTCCTAGATGCGGAACGTCGCTTTCAAGCCATGAAGTTGCACAGGGCTATAAAGATGTTACAGAAACTTCGGTATATGCTAAATTTAAAGTAAAAGACACTGAAAACGAGTATTTCCTTGCTTGGACAACAACACCATGGACTTTACCATCAAACGTTGCACTTTCTGTAAATCCTAAAGAAACTTATGTAAAAGCTAAATCTGTGGGAGAATATTACATTCTTGCTGAGGCACTTTTAGAAAATGTTTTAACCGCTGAATACGAAATTGTTGAAAAATATATAGGCAAAGATTTAGAATATAAAGAATACGAGCCTATTATCAAGATAAATGAAGAACTCGATAAAAAAGGTTACTTTATTGCTTTAGCCGATTTTGTTACACTTACAGATGGTACGGGAATTGTTCACACAGCTCCTGCATTTGGTGAAGATGATGCCGCTGTGGGCAAAAAATACGATTTGCCATTTATCCAACTTGTTAATGATGAGGGTAATTTTAAAGATTCGGTACCTTGGGCAGGCATGTTTGTTAAAACGGCTGACCCTCTGATTGTAGAGCATTTAAAAGAAAATGGTAGTATGTACAAAGAGGTTGAATACACGCATAACTATCCGTTTTGCTGGAGGTGCGACACGCATCTTTTATATTACGCTCGTGATACATGGTTTATTGAGATGACAAAGGTTAGGGATAAACTCCTTAAAAACAATGAAACAATAAACTGGATGCCTGAGAATATTAAAACGGGCAGATTTGGTAATTTCCTTGAAAATGTTATTGATTGGGGTCTTAGCCGTGAAAGGTATTGGGGAACACCACTTCCGATTTGGGAATGTGAATGTTCTTATCGCCACACTATCGGAAGTATTGCAGAACTTAGAGAAATGGGCGATAATGTGCCTGCGGATATCGAGCTTCACAAGCCTTATATCGACAATGTTTTCTTAAATTGCCCTAAATGCTCTGGTAAAATGAAGAGGGTTACAGAGGTTATAGACTGTTGGTTCGATTCTGGTGCAATGCCTTTTGCACAATGGCACTATCCGTTTGAAAATAAAGAGGTTTTTGAAAAGAATTTCCCTGCAAACTTTATTTCAGAGGCGGTAGACCAAACTCGTGGCTGGTTCTATACAATGCTTGCAATTTCAACCATTGTGTTTGACAAAGCCCCTTATGAAAACTGTATCGTTCTTGGACATGTGCAGGATGAGCTTGGCAGAAAAATGAGTAAATCTAAGAATAACGTTGTAGACCCTTGGGATGTTTTAAATACACAAGGTGCGGATGCTGTTAGATGGTATTTTTATGCAAACTCTGCTCCATGGTTGCCGTCAAGATTTTATGGCGAAGCCGTATCTGAGCTTCAACGCAAATTTATGGGAACATTGTGGAATACCTATGCCTTCTATGTTCTTTACGCAAATATTGACGAGTTTAATCCGCTTGATTATAAGCTAGAATATAATAAGCTCCCTGCAATTGATAAGTGGATATTATCAAAATTGAATACACTTACGCAGTTTGTAGATTCTTCTTTAGAAAATTACAAAATTACAGAGCCAGCAAGAGCACTTTCTAAATTTACTGACGAACTTTCTAACTGGTATGTTCGTCGCTGTCGTGAAAGGTTCTGGGCAAGCGGTATGGAGCAAGATAAAATTAACGCTTACATGACGTTCTACACGGTTTTAGAAACATTAACAAAACTTTCTGCACCATTTATACCGTTTATGGCAGAAGAAATTTATCAAAATTTGGTTAAATCGGTTGATAAAAATGCACCTGAAAGCGTTCATTTATGTGATTTTCCTAAATTTGATACAAGTTTTGTAGATGTAGAGCTTGAAGAAAACATGGACTTGGTTTTAGATATTGTTGTTTTAGGCCGCTCGGCAAGAAATACTGCGAATATCAAAAACCGTCAGCCTATTGGCACGATGTATGTTAAAGCCGAAAAACAGCTATCAAGCGACTACAAAGATATAATTTTAGATGAGCTTAACATCAAAAATATTGAATTTACCGATAGAATTGACGGATTTACAAGCTATAGCTTTAAACCGCAACTTAAAACTTTGGGTGCTAAATATGGCAAGCTTGTGCCAAAAATTTCGGAATATTTAAAAGCTGTTAATGGCAATGATTTTATGACAGAGCTTAAATCATCATCGGCAAAATTTGAGATAGATGGTACAGAAATAGAGTTAAGTATCGACGATGTTCTTTTTGAAACGGCACAAATTGAGGGTTTTGTTTCTGAAAGTGACAAAGGCATCACGGTTGTTATTGATACTAATCTTTCAGAAGAGCTTATCGAAGAAGGTTTTGTGCGTGAGATTATATCAAAACTTCAAACTATGCGTAAAGAGGCGGGATTTGAGGTTTTAGATAGAATTTTGGTAAACTATACAGGCTCTTCAAAAATTTCTGAGATATTTAATAATAATCAAGAAGAGATTAAATCTGCTGTATTATGTGATGAAATTACAGAGAAAACAAACCAAGATGGTTATTCTAAAGAGTGGAATATAAATGGAGAAAAAGCAGAATTTACAGTAATTAAAAATTAACACTTGACAAAGTATGTTTTCTAGCTTATAATTATAGTTAGTTAAAACTAACTGTAAAAAAGGAGAAAACAAATGAGTATTTTGCATATTATTATCATTAGTATTTTCGCTGATGTTTTTGGCATGGGTATTGGCGGAATTATAACAGGAATTTGGGGTAAACGTTCGAGCAATATGATTAGAGTTTTTCTAGCTTTAGCGGGCGGAGTAATGCTAAGCATTGTGTTTGTTGAGCTTATTCCAGAGGCGATAGAATATTCTAGTTTGCTAATTGGAATTTCGGGCGTAATTGCAGGTGGTTTAATAGTTTTTGTATTAAACATACTTTTAGATAGAATTCTTAAGCTGGAAAAAGAAAAATGTGAAAAAGATGATGCAAGTTGTAATAACAGAAACATGATACGTTCTGGTTGGGTAATGCTATTGGCTATTGGCCTTCATAACATTCCAGAAGGCTTTGCAATGGGTGCAGCTGCTGCACATGATGCACATCTTGGTATAGCTATAGCTATAATAATCGGCCTTCATAACATTCCAGAAGGTATGGCTGTTGCATCTATGTTTGTTTCTGGTGGATTTAGCCGCAAAAAAGTTATAATAATAACGTTTTTAGCAGGTGTTCCGTCGGTTTTAGGTGCATACTTAGGTGCAATTGTTGGAAACATTTCAGATTTTGCGGTTGCTGTTTCACTATCTGTAGCGGGAGGTGCAATGCTTTTTGTAGTTTTCCGTGAGATGTTACCAAATTCTTTAGCAGGTGATAGAAAACATGTACCAATAATTGCTATGTTAGCTGGCATTGCTTTAGGCGTGGGGATAACGATGATACATTAGAAAAGAGGGAAGAAAATGTTACCCAAAAATCCAAATGAGGGGTTAGAATTTAAGCAAGAAAATTTAAGAACAATCTACTTAGCAGGTGGTTGTTTTTGGGGTACGGATGCTTTTATGGAAAGAATTTATGGAGTTTACTCTACACGTTGCGGTTACGCAAATGGCCATGTCTTAAATCCTGAGTATAAAGAGGTTAAAACTGGCTCTACGGGTCATGCCGAAACAGTAATTCTTAAATACGACATAACCAAAACAGATTTAACTACAATTTTACACGAATTTTTTAAAACTATAAATCCTACAAGCCTTAATAGGCAAGGGGTTGATATTGGTTCGCAGTACCGCACAGGAATTTATTTTGTTGATAAAAATGATGAGCCTGTTATCACTCAGTTTATAAAAGAAAAGCAAAAAGAGTATGACGATACGATTATGGTAGAAGTTTGCGAACTAAGATGCTTTTATGATGCCGAAGAATATCACCAAAAATATTTAGAAAAAAATCCTGGTGGGTATTGCCATGTTGATTTAGGATTATTGCCTAATGAATAAAAGAATTTATGAATATGATGCAGTTATTCAATCATCTGAAAGTGGCAGAGGTGGTGCATTTGTATCGTTTCCATATGACATTCGCGAAGAGTTTAATAAGGGTAGAGTAAAAGTTTTTGCCACCTTTGATGGCGAACCTTATGAGGGTAGCATTGTTAATATGGGAGTGAAGAACGATGATGGCTCAATATGCTATATTATAGGTGTACTTAAAGATATACGCATCAAGATAGGCAAACAAATTGGAGATACTGTGCGAGTTGCAATTCAAGAAAAATAATAAAGACATGGCAAGTTAAACGTTGCCATGTCTTATTTTTTCGATCATTTCTTTTTTTAGATTATATAACTCAAGTGATAAATCTACAGGCATAATGTGGGGATTTGTTATTCTTTTAAATTCATCCCAAAGAGTGTTTAGCTCCTCTCGGCAATAATCTCTAATTTCCATAACAGATGGCGAAGTATACACACATTCACCATTTTTAAATATAGGTACAAGAAGCTCTCGGGTGGTAAATTCATCGGCAAGAAGCGTCATCTTTTTCCATGTATTTATTGGGTGAAATATTGTTAAGTCTTTAGTTGTGTCTATTTCTTCGTTATAGAGTGCAATTAAATCGGCTTTGATTTTGCTTGTTTTTTTATCATACAACCTAAATATTTTTTTAAATCCGGGGTTTGTAATTTTTTCTGTATTGTCAGAAACCTTTATTTTGGGAATATATTGCAACCCCTCGCAAACATCCGCTGAAAGCTTATAAACTCCACCAAAAGCAGGGCAATCGCGAGATGTTATAAGATTTGTTCCAACGCCCCAAAGTGAAATTTCTGCCCCTTGGTGTCTTAAGTTTATTATTAAATGTTCGTCTAAATCGCTGGATGCACATATTATTGCATCATTAAAACCCTCTTTATCAAGCATCTGGCGAGCTTTTTTTGAAAGGTAGGCAAAATCACCACTGTCAAGACGGATGCCATAGTTAGTTAATTTTGTACCATTTTCACGCATCTCTTTAAAAACGGTGATAGCATTTGGTACGCCTGAGGCAAGCGTGTCATAAGTGTCAACAAGGAGTATAGCCGCCTGGGGGAATATTTTAGCGTATTCGCGAAAAGCCGAAACTTCGTTTTCAAAGCTCATAATAAAGCTATGTGCATGAGTTCCAGCAATTGGCACATCAAATAATTTTCCTGCTAGAACATTGCTTGTTGCCTTGCAACCGCCAATCATAGCTGCTCTTGCACCGAGCGTTGCAGCATCTGGTCCCTGTGCCCTTCTCACACCAAACTCTAAAACATCACCACCGCCTGTTGCCCAAACAACTCTTGCCGCTTTTGTTGCAATAAGGCTTTGGTGATTTATTATGTTTAAAAGTGTAGTTTCAATAAACTGTGCTTCTATTATAGGAGCTTCAACGATAACTAAAGGCTCGCTTGGGAAAACAACTGTACCT
>Ga0136643_10003601_pt1 | contig 20939 bp, 20 predicted proteins | sample TergutLab28metaG_FD_96883 | JGI IMG/M metagenome (GOLD analysis project Ga0136643, IMG submission 96883) | Labiotermes labralis P1 segment gut microbial communities from Petit-Saut dam, French Guiana - Lab288 P1 (version 3) (version 3) | ecosystem: Host-associated > Arthropoda: Insects >...
GGGAAAAATCATTTTACTCATTACAAGAGTATTTTGAATCGTAAAATATATAAGCTGAACAAAACAAATAAGGTTCAATAACACAAATATTCTAATCTAGGAGTGTCATGGTGACACATTAACAATACGCTATGTGTTGATAAAAATTTATGTATGTTATGTTTTCTATGTATTATAATGTATAAATGATTGTAATTAATCAATTGACAGACATTGTACTGTATTTTATAATTATATACTAAAAATTGAACTGTTCTATATCTCATGGCCTATTGGTGCCTATTGTAGATCGCTTGAACATGAATAAATGAATGAATGAATGAATAATCTACACACCAAACCATTAAAATAACTATGATAATGGGGCACTACAAAATGTCACTAAGGAATACATCACTTTACTGAGCACAATTACCTGAATATCACAGCTCTCCTGTACAGTAGGCTCATCAGCTTTTGTAGATTCAGCTGTTACTACCTCCGCCGTCTGCTGGCACACTGCAATATGTGTTCTGACAGCAATCATTCCTAAACAGAAATACTCATTTCATAGCTACACAATGAGCAAAGATATAAGCCTACATCACTATGTAAGTACTAACTCTCTTGTAATTTAACCTGTAAGATCCAACAAAGATAACATGCAAGCTACCCAATATATGTTATCACTTGCTATTTCAACCCACTGCACATTTTTGCAACCCATCTTTCAAATGTAAGAAACTCAACTCACAAAAATTTCTATTACTTATAGCATCAACTACTCAGTTTTCACAAGGTCCAGTTGTGACAAGAAGGTGTGAGGTTGTGCAGCAGTACAGTGACTGGGGTAGAGGTTATGTGACCAAGAAATGTAGTTCAATTCCCAGCCTTCACGGTATGAAAAGAGTCTTCATCTTTTACCTTTCCCACTTGCAATAAGATAAACTGTCGCATGTCCTGACTATATAAATCGTTAGAAGTATAGGGCAAACTATTTTTCAAGGATCAATTTTAATAATGTCATCCTATATTATCCTATATCTTTCAAGCAGGTGTTTTAAGATATAACGTTACTGTATCAACACCAGCAAATAAGCATAAATCACAATGTTCCCTGTTATGTAACATAACCTCTATCTGTTTCCAAAACTTGCAGTTTACACTTAATCTTCCCATACACATAAAATATCGCCATTCTGGATCTTTGGGACTTAGCACTTGTAGTTTGAAACCCATGCTGAGCTTCAGGTCCTTCTATGATTTGGATCAGTGGGATCACTCACCTAGAGAATGTATTTCTGAACACTGATGGGAAGGTAGATTTCATGAACAATCTAGCTAATAGCTAATTAATTAGCTATTAGCTAGATTGTTCATGAAATCTACCTTCCCTCCAGTGTTCAGAAACACATTCTCTAGGTGAGTGATCCCACTGCTCCAAATCACAGAAGGACCTGAAGCTCAGCATACCATCATCAGGCCACCATGGTGGCTTGATGATGGTATTTTTAGACCAAAACATGTAGTCATTTCTGAATAAAATAATGTGATTGTGTTTGACTGAAATACAATGATTTGTTTGTAGTTCATACACATCAGGACATCCTCTGTAAAATTAGCCACAGGATCATTATCACATTCACAAGCACTTGCCATCTGTTACTATCCTGAGCCAGATCAATTCATTGCATGTCCCCATTCCATTTTAGTATTATAAAAGGGCCTCTCCAAGTCCAAGGTTCTTTAGCGTGTTTTACAACACGTTAAGTTCTTATCGTGCGGAGCTGTTACCCTCTAACCCAACCCCCAAGCTGGAAAACCACCCCTTGTTGGCTGTCCACAGCTGCTTATTCAATATATTTGTGGCTACCCTCCATTTCTGGAGGATGTCCCCACCAATCACAGGCTGAGAATGTGACATGCCATGGTGACAGAGACCCAGTTATCACAGGATTTAGGGAACATCAACAAGACTGTAACTGCAGGTATATGCTTTTTTTTTGGCACACAATTCATTTCCCAAACAGCATTCAACCATTTCTTAGAACATACATAAATCTTTCATGTATGAATCATAAAGCACCTCCATATTGGCAAATTATTCTAATTGAAATAACTAGCCATGCACGGTGTTCCTGTCTTAACATAACCAGTTACATAAAACATATAATTGATAAGAAGTCACAGTTCAGAATATGAAAACAGTACAAATTTCACTACCTCAAATTCTGAAAAAACAGCAGTTTCATACTGACATATTAGACTTAATCTCCTATTGGGAAACAATTCAAGCAAGCACAACAATAATTTTTATTTAGTGGAAGTACAGCGTGACAGTTTCAGTTCATGTGCCCATATCTCATACATTATTAGTAAATTAGTTTGAAATGTTTCATGATAACATAGGTTTTCAATAACAGATTAATCCTTCCATTCCAGCATCCAAAAATTGTATATGAAATTAAATAAAAATGTCAAGTATTTATTTTTTATTTCAAACTTTCCCCATGCTCTGAATTTTTTATGCTTTCTTCTGGGTAATTCCCTGGCTTCTGAATTTTATATGCCAACGTTTCAAAACAGTCTGTCTGTTCCATCTTCATAGGCAGGTAGGTATGAAGAATGATTGGGAACAATGACACCAGGGAATTACCTAGAAGAAAGCAGACAACAAGTATTTGTTTATCTTATGCATATTGGACCGTGCATCATCTTGATATTTTAATAAAGGTTGACCAACTAGATAACACTTGCTTTATTATCTACTGCTACATAACACCAGCACGCCTCAAGTCAGCCTACACAACGCAACAAATAGTCACAAGCTCCTGAAGATGGACGTATTAACATCTGAAACATGTTGAGCAGTAGATAATAAAGCAAGTGTCATCCAGTTGGTCAACCTTTATTCAATTATACAAGTATCTGTTTGTTGTTGGATGAATGTCCTGAACAAGCAGTTACTGGTGCCACTATATAATCTTGAGAAATGGAAAACATAATTTAAAGCCAGGGTTGCTGCAAGGTAATCATCTCTCCAGCAGGCAGTAGTACACATTGAAATCCAAAAAACTGAAGATCAGTTTAATGCACACTAGCACACAGAATATGTTAGAGATCTGATCAAATTTGGCATTATAAACATCAGTGTATAAATTAATTAGAATATTAATCAGTAAGGCAGAGAGTTAAATGCTTATAAATATTTATCAGTGGACAATCTTAGTGTAACATAAAATCAGAGAGAAATATACCTTGACTATATTTATTTCCACATTTCCCAAGGCTCTTTCTGACCTGTAAAGGTTTGTGTGTGCTCAGATGGTGATGTGTGGTGCTACGGACACTTACAACGACCACTTGACTAGCGCTAACTGCAACATATGCATCATGTAAATCAACAGCCTGCATGTATGCACAGAATTTACATGTACAAAGAATACAAAGACATCATGGAAGCAGTAGAAGTGTATCTTAACTTAAGTTAAATGAACACTGACCTCACTGACCCTTAGGACATGTGACACAAGTATAATCTACTTAAGCCCCAGAAAATTGTGTCAGGTGAAGATTCACAGTGTACTAGAGCGACTCTTGTTTATAAAAAGCACAATGGATCTAGACATGACTGTCAATAAAAGGTACATACATACACTAACCTAATGTGACAGCACTGGTATGAGTCCTTGTTCAGGGTCAAGGATAATACCCACAATGTCCGTGATGTCAATAAGGTCAGAAAATCTGAAAAATGGTGGTTACTTCCCTTATGGAATTATTACATGTGAAGGCTTGGTATAGTCATAAATAAAGTAGACGACCAACTAGATGTAACAAAAACAATTTATTGATCTTCAAATTAGCTCAACATGTTTCAGGCAATTCTTTGCCCATCCTCAGGAACACAAGATTGTGATTTACAGTAAGTGGCATAATGTCCCCAGATTGTTGCCGGTCGGAGGCCTGGAGTGTGGTGGCATGGACTATGTGTTCAACTGCAGTCAAGCAACATCCTTCACACCGAACACATAGCTCGTGCTACCACACTCCAGGCCTCCGACCGGCAACAATCTGGGGACATTATACCACTTACTGTAAATCACAATCTTGCACTTCTGAGGATGGGCAAAGAATTGTCTGAAACATGTTGAGTTAATTTGAAGATCAATAAATTGTTATTGTTGCATCTAGTTGGTCATCTACTTTATTTATGTCAATGATGCACGGTCAAACACACATCAAATTTACATGCGCCAAACAGGTATAGCCATGCTTACAGTGCTATCACATATTTTACTCCCGTAAGACTGGTCACCTGGCAGACTCAAATACTTCATAACCAAGAGACTCGGTTATGTGAACTGCAGACAATATACGCATGACAAAGAATAAATAACTCCAAATACACACAGACATTTGGCACACAGAATATCAGGAGCCTAAGTACAAAAAAATGCAAGTGAACTGGTGAACTAATAACAGAAATAATTTCAACACACCAAAGAATTACATCACTAAACTAATATCTGTGGTGGAGTACACAAAAAAAGAGAACAGCTGAAGAAATATCACTATTAATCACTTAAAAATTATGAAGGAACAAGCTGTGTGTTTATGAATGGTATGATAACAGGAATACATGAAAACAAAAGGCAACAGATGTCTATATACCAGATGAAGGGAGGAAGTTACAGTTAAATTACATGAAGAACTGAAACAAACTATCAACTAAGAAAAGAAAAATTAATACTACCCGCTCACAAACAAATTAAGAATGAGGACAACATAACAGCAAATAAAAAGAGCACAATCATTAAATTAAATTAAAAGGGGTGCTTTCAGGTTCAGGAACAAAAATGGAGAACTGACAGATTAATACTGTTTTCAAACACCAACTTGTTGCACTATTTATTTACAGATAAAACACACGCTAAAATACACACGTTTAGTCCATTAAATTCTTACTAAAACACTCCTACATGTTTCGATCCTTTTGGATCATCCTCAGGGAGTAAGCAGTACCTTTATATGAAGCCTCTGATTCTTTCTATTGAAGTTTTTGTATGAGGGCGGCATGCATGTGGCTGTGTAGGTTATGCTGTGTACGGTTTGGCTGTCAAACCGTACACAACATAACCTACACAGCCACATGCATGCCGCCCTCATACAAAAACTTCAATAGAAAGGCTCAATAGCTTCATATAAAGGTACTGCTTACTCCCTGAGAATGATCCAAAAGGATTGAAACATGTAGGAGTGTTTTAGTAAGAATTTAATGGACTAAACGTGCGTATTTTAGCGTATGTTATCTGTAAATAAATAGTGCAACAAGTTGGTGTTTGAAAACAGTGATATCTTTGCACGGTCACAAAAATAAAAATAAAAAAAAAATGACAGATTAATAATTTGAGAAACAGGTGTATAAGAAAAACCTGATAATTAAAGAGAATATAGAACATTATTACACATTGTAAGTGACAGAAGTAATGAAGCATTCAAAACAAAGGAAATACTGGTATACAAACAGTAGAGAAAATAAGACACATTCATTAGTAAAATATAAGATAATGTACATGGAACTGTACATTTATAAACACCAACAAGCACATTCTCTTTGAAATCCATTTATGGACAGTCACATGGCCTCTCTGAAAAACCAACATTTTTATATGACTTGCATTACATTCATTCTTATTTACCCACCAAGGTCATGGATTAGGATGCACATCAGGCTCCGGCTGCATTTTTAATTGGTTTTATTGTAAACAAAAACATAAGCCACTCACACAACTGAAAAAAAAAATATTACTGCAAATGGGAAAAATTCTAGTAAAATATTTTCTGTAATGTAAATCCAGTCATGAGAGTCTCACATAAGAAAAAGAACATAAAATGCCATAAACTCACCCTTTGCAGTCCTGTTGAATAAAGAGTGATGTTTTTGTCCAGACACTTTCTGATATGAAGGCTTTTGGCTCTCCATAGTATTATTCATACTCTGCAAATATTTCATTCAATCAGTACTTTCTAGTGCTTGCAAGTCCAAGAATTAATTGGCTGTGTGGCCAGATTAAAAAGAAAACCTTATGTACTTTACAGTTTAGTTTAGTTTAGTTTATTAGTCCAAAATATGATACACATGAGAGTGGACTCGTCATTTTCTAGCAATATACAAGAAGTGAGATAAGTCCAATAGCAACGAACATAGTATTCTACAAATGATTTCAGAACCGCTTATATATAGTGTAATAAAGCTTAAATTAGATACAGAGCTAATGAAGTTACATAGTTACAAAGCTACAAATTCTTCCACTGAGTAAAAGTAATGCAGAAGAAGAAGTGATTTCAATTCCTTCTTAAAGGTCTTATAACTATCTATTTCTTTTATGTAACCAGGAAGTTTGTTATATAATTTAGTCCCCATATTTATTACACTTCTCTTATATAAATCAGTATTGTACGATTGGATGTGGATATCCATCTTTCTTCGTGTACTATGAGCATGGATATTTGAATTTAGATCTACAAACTGGTGGTGTTTTCTTATATAACATATAACCTCCATTATATATATATATATAGTGAAACCAAGGTGAGAATATTCAATTCTTTAAACAGCTGTCTGCATGATGTTCTTGCGCTTACGGCTACCATTGATCTTATCACTCGTTTTTGAATTCTAAGTATTCTAGTAGTTAACTCACCCCCTGCTCCCCTCCAAAATAATATACCAACCCGGAGAAGTGAGTGAAATTTTGTAAAGTAAATGTTTCAAATCAAATTCGGGCTCAAAACCTCCTTAAGAGATTTTATCATAAAAGCTCCCTTACACAATTTACCTGCTAGTAACTGTATATGAGAGTGCCACTTTAGTGTATCTGTAATTTGAATGCCAAGAAATTTTATTTCAGCTATGTAATCCACATTCATGTTGTTAAAAGTCACTAAAGGTTTTATAAAACATGTGTTTGTCTGTTATGAAACAACATTACTCCTGTTTTTCCTGCATTTATCATGAGGTCATTCCTGTTAAACCAAGTTTCCAATTCTGCAACTACCCTATCAATTTTGGTTTGAAGCAATCTTTCACCACTGTCTGAAATTAACACAATAATATCATCGGCAACATAACTAAATTTGCATTGTGGATATTTACAGGAAGGTCATTTATATATAGAAGGAATAACAACGGACTGAGTAGCGAACCCTGTGGCGCACCTTGATTCATTTCCATTGAGAAGGACCTATATCTATTTACCCTCATACTGCTTGAGTCACTTTAACAAATTTCAATAAATTGTTTTCTGTGTGTCAAATAAGACCTAAACCATAAGTTAGTGGAGCCTCTTATACCGTAATAAAATAGTTTTTCTAGTAATAATTCATGATTTAATATGTTGTAGGCTTTTGTTAGATCAATAAATATTCCAATGGTGTTAACTTGTTTATCAAGGGCCTTTTGAATCCTACCAATAAATGACTGAACCGCTGTATCAATGGATCTTCCTTTCCTGAAACCATTTTGAGCTTCTGATAAAATTTTGTTTTTATATAAAAAGGATATTATCCTATTATACATCAATCTTTCTAAAAGTTTAGCGAAAACAGGTATTATTGATATTGGTCTATAGTTCATGTCATACTTATCTCCCTTTTTGTATAAAGGTTTCACTTTTGCTGTATTCCATGTATCTGGGAAGACACCTGAGTTCAGTGATAAATTGTAAATATGTGTCAAAGGTCCTTTATTTAGTTGCACATGTTGTTTAACTAGATTCTCAGGTATGTCATCATCACCTGCAGTGGGCTTCCCTTTCAGGCTCTTAGTAAGACCAATCACTTCTTCTTCTGTTACAGGGTAAATAAATAGGGAATTAGGACATTGTTTTATCTTTAAATCATAAACCCTTCCATTGCTCTTTTGTTTTACCAATTCTTCCACAGTGCTTAAAGTGTGTGTTCAGTTTATCTGTAATCTCTGTAGGGTTTGAAATTAATTTATTTCCAATTCTCAATTCCAATTTTTCTTCATTTTCTGGGGCTTTACCAATTTCTCTGTTAATTAGTTGCCACATGGCTCTCATCCTAACTGTTAACTCTATAACACACCTATCATTTTCTTGTTTTTTTATCTTCCCTTAATACTCTTTTGTACATTCCTTGATAATTTTCTATATAGATCAGATCCTCCCTCGTGAGGGTAAATGATCTTTTTAGATTATTTAATGTTTGCAATCTTTTACTTGACACTATTAGTCCCTTTGAAAGCCACCTTTAGTTTGATTTTTCTCTTAAGTTTACACTCTTATATGGGAATGCTATATTAAAACAGTGTAAATATGTACCTAAAAATGCTTCTAAAGAAGAGTTTACATCTAAGCAATTATACACATCATTCCAAACATCCTTAGATAGTAGATGTTTAAATTCATCAATACTACTGTGTGTGAAATTTCTTCTTACAACCATTTTAGTTCTCCTATTTCTTTTACTAATATTTATTTTCACTATTTGTGCGAGGTGGTCAGAGAGGCCTAAGTCTACAATAGCTGTACTTAATACTGGAATATCTTTGTATGTCATGAGAACATTTATTAGAGATTCAGTGGAGAGGGTATTAGCAGATCCAGTGTCCTGGTTATGAACTTCTGAGCTTTTGTAAATAAATGTTTGTTGTTCACCATATACACTAAGAGAGAAAACATATATTGAGAATAGAGAGGTAAAATACTACATGTCCTTAGTGCAGCCATGAACAAAATATGTGTACACAATAAATAAATGAATTTATACCTACAACTGCATACAAAAAAAAAGGCAGATTGTGCAAAGTATGTCTATCCATGATATACTGCTTCAGACTGGTGCACAACCCAACAGTGCATGTAGAAGTCAATTAAAACAATTAGAGATCCTACCTGTTCCATGCCAGTACATGCGTTCATTAATGCACTTCATTATTAAGAAGAAGGAAATTTTTCAAACAAATTTGTCTAAACACGATATTAATAAAAGGAATAAGCATAATCTCCATAGATCAAATGCCAATGCTATCTTTTTATAAAAAAAAATGTATGTTCTATGCTGTTTAAAAAATCCTCAATGACACAGCAAAATTTAAGGAAGCCTTCAGATAATACCCACATACCTACTGCTTTTATCCTGCAGATATTTTTTATGTGTAAAGTTATTTACAATATTTTTGTAAAATGTTTTGTAGTATTTTACACTGTAAATTTGTATATTTGTGTATTTAAGATTTGTTCCACATCGTACTGTCTTTATGACACACTTATGACTCCACAGAATATATGTATGTATGTATGTATGTACTGATGGGATGTAAATTTTCACTACTACAATCCATGATCTGTAGCACTGGTTTGGTGTACATTACTAATGAAAATTCTGTCCTGAACTGCTGTTTTCTCTTTTGCAAATAAGTGGTTGACATGTACAACTTCACATTCATTTCAATAAACAATTTAGGAAGTTTTACGCACAGAATGTACACAGTGTTAAATTAAATGATTCTACATTGACAATGAAAAATAATATAGGGGAAAGACCACTTAAAAATTAATTAAAGTTGCTAAACCTAATACTCAAATCAATGACAAGTGAAGAATATTCATGTTCCTTACAATATTTCATTTGACGTGTGTAATTTTATGCAGAGGTAGTATGAGTCTCCATGTACCTACACCTACAAAATTCTGGATTTCCAAATTTCAGTCTTAATTACAAAAGTATGTTTTTACATAATGGTGGTCAAAGAACCTGACAGAATAATACTATTCTCTTGCCTCCTTCTCCATCCTATTTTAAAAATTCTACATCTCGTTTCAAGGTTTTCTGGAATGTGTCATCCTTCTTTTGAAAATTTAATAGTTCCTGTGTCAGACAGCATTAAATACTAAGAGTTGTACAAAAACTCTTTAAACAATGTTGGTATTCACACAATATATAAAAAATTATCATGAGATTTTTCAACATAATCTAGTCATTTCAATGGAAATCTACATATGATATGCCCACACACACAAACGTGATAATTTTGACAATGCAAGTCATGCAACCCAGTATCTTGCAGTCTCTCATGAACAGGGTCTTAGATATCTTACACTTTAAACACATACCTTCACCGCTTCACGCAGGTAATATGTCAAAAATCCTGTTCCGAGGATTGCACCTACATACCATCTTGGAAATTCAAATAAAGCATCTAATGACGAAAACAACCATTCCATTTTACAACGCTCCAATTGCGCAGTCAACTCGTTCTTCGCTTTTATACCGTCCTGAATTACCGTCCTTGATAGATTAACAAACGGCACATTATCAATGGTCTCATACGCAATGCGGTGCAGAGAACTATCAATAAAGTACTTGACACTACGAATGGCTGGAGTTATTTTGTAGCAATAATGAACTACGGTATCTGTGATTAAATAAACCCGTAAAATTTTACTTTACACTCTAAACTTCCGTGCACAGTGACGTCCTTGAATAAATTACAACGATGACTTTTTTTCTTATGCGCGAGTGACTTCCTAGAATACTTGATGGCGTTTAATGGGATAATCTTCACAAGTGATAAATCTATGTGATTTTTTTTTGCGTAATCATATGAATTGACTGTACTATTTAAAATTATGGATAATATTACAATTATGTAATTGTAAATTTCAAATGGTAACTTCAAATACACGCCCTTGAAGATTACGTAACCTCGGCAATCGGCTCTACTTGACATACCTGTTTAGGCTGCTCGGTTTTTACCGCGCTTGTCGCACAGCTGATATACGGGTACCGTCCGTCGTGTGTGTCTGTGCTAACCACGGATAAGATACGACATTATTTGAATGGACGATTGTTTTATAGCCAGTGACCCTGTGTCGGTAATAACCAGTGTAACGTCATCAATTCAGTTGAATGTAAGCCGTGGGTAGTGCAGGGAAGTATCTTTAGGTCTCTAACACGACATTTTTATTTTGGACAAAGGTGTGGATTAAAACAGTTTGATAAAATATGCCGCCTTTAGCACAACCGTTACCTAAAGAAGCAGTAGAAGAACCTATAGGAATAAATGCCATTCTTCTAGGACCACCTGGTTCCGGTAAAGGAACACAGGTAGGTTAAGTAACTTAATTTGAATACAATATTTGTTGCACAAGTGATTAAAGAATTGATTTTGCAGTCACTTATGTTTTCAGGCTCCACTGCTTAAAAATAAATTTTGTGTGTGTCATCTCTCAACGGGAGATATGTTGCGTGCGGAGATATCCTCAGATTCTCCTCTGGGTCGAAAAATTAAAACAGAAGTGGAAGCAGGTACCGTAGAGAAATGCAAGTAATTATGTGTAAAAACTGCCCGAAATGATCACATAGATGTGTCCAGTAATACGCTATACACTTTAGTTGTTTATTAAGTGAATCCCAATGGAGAGCACATAAAAGATTCGATGATAATTTTCATTTACATGGTCCATTGCAGCATAGTTTCAGAACTAATTTATAGTTTACATGCACATGCCCTCAGCATTGATGAACCGTAGGTTTGCACATAGTATGCACTCCTTAATTCCTATTGTTATAAATTTTCTACCCCAGTACAAGATAGGAATTACTTGTTACCTAAATACCTTTCAGTCCACCACGGTCCATGTTTATAACTCCTGCGCTGTACGATTGTTTTAATAATTTTATGTTGAACAGTACTGCATGTTATCCCCTAAGAATTTCAGTTTCTCTGCTTTCCACAAATTGTTACCATCATATGCACTGTGTATATTCTTTAATCGCTCACATCATGTTGATAATTGAACACTGTAGAGATTACTGAGCATGGTATTCTATGAAACATAAATCACACTTTTCCTTACAATGTACAGTGTTTTATAAATTTATCACTTTATGCTGACAGGTACAAAACTGTTGGTGATATAGATGGTATTTATGGGACAAATTTGTGTAGCACTGTCATTTAATATACTTCCTTTTTCACCTGTACAGGAAGATTAGTCAATGATGATTTGGTTGTGAGTCTAGTGGAAACCAACTTAGATCGACCAGAATGTAAAAATGGGTTTCTTCTTGATGGATTTCCAAGAACTGTGCCACAAGCAGAGAAGGTTAGTATTTATAGAGCACAATGTTGTTTGTCATGTGGACAGACCATGTACAATTCAGGACTCAGCTCTGTGATTTTATATGCTGGGGAAATATATGGGAAATGGAGCTGCAGAGATCAGCCCCAAACTACAAAGTGAGTATGTACTTGGGATATGGCATTAACAGAATGAAACATGAGTTGCTATACTCCAGATTCCACATTTTAGCTCATCTGAGGACTGTCATTTGACAGATTTTACACACACACACACGCACACGTTTATATTTTACACTTGCTGTATGTAGCATCATTGTGATGCACATGCATGGTCCAGCCAGCTGAGCATGGCAGTATTTCAGTACTAAAACAACTACCCCTTAGTTAAAATATGGCCATAAGACTGTAGAACCAGGAGATTTAAAATCACAATTCCCATTTTTTGAAGGGTAAGTATTTACAGTATGAGACGTGCACAGTATCAAAATATCCTGTGTGTGTATGGTATAATTCTGTGGCCTTTGATGTTCATCTACTGCAAACATAAATCTGTGATTATGATGCTGATGACAATATGTATATGCTGCATGCAGTCTGAAAAACATTTTTCATTGTATTTTGTTAAATGTTCATCATTTTGAAAGAATATTTGACAAAATCGTAGTGGGATGTGTATGTTATTACCAGTCATTTGTAGGATAGGCCATTTATAAAACACAATTATGAAAAATAGTTGTTAAATTAAAATGTAAAGTTCTTTATATGGTCTTAAGGTGTATAATCCCCATTGTGTTAAGTAAATAATACAAAGCTGTAATGTGTATATATCTATATATACTTACAGTCATGAACACAATATTGCAGTTAGTAGCGATATATAATATACAACTACATGTTTCCGCCCTGTATGTAGGCCATCATCAGGTTGTCCAAAGAACTTATTAAGTTACTGCACAGTATGTGTGGTAATTTTGGAAGGGGGGACGAGATCTCGTCTTACATCATAAATCGTGAGGTTAATAAAAGTTGCCAGCTTTTATATTGATGTGTACTTCATCATGTGAATGCATAGGTGTTCATCTTATGATCCTATCATGAGATTAAATAAACATGTTAAGGGGTTACATCAATTGTAAACTTAACACATTTATTTAATCACATGATAGGATCATAAGATGAACACCTATAAATTTACATGATGAAGTACGCATCAATATAAATGCTGGCAACATTTACTAACCTCACGATTTATGATGTAAGACGAGATCTCGTCCCCCCTTCCAAAATTACCACACATACTGTGTAGTCACTTAATAAGTTCTTTGGACAACCTGATGATGGCCTACGTACAGGGCCGAAACATGTAGTTGTATATTATATATTGCTACTAATTGTAATATTGTTGTGTTCATGACTGTATGTATATACAGATATATACACACTACAGCTTTGTATTCTTTATATGGATCCCCCAAATAATAAATTGAAATCCTGTCTGTAATTTGGGAAATGAAATGTGCAAACAAATTGGTATTACCTAGTGGTACTGCATTTGTTCTTTGCAGTTCACACAAAGAACACTTTCAATGGTGTATTAGTGGTAATGTTATTGTATTTTGCAGTTGGACAAGCTTCTTGATAAAAGAAAACAAAATCTTGATGCTGTGATTGAGTTCAAAATTGATGACAGCCTTCTGGTACGCCGCATCACAGGGAGACTGATACATCCTGCCAGTGGACGCTCGTACCACGAGGAATTCCACCCACCTCGGGTACCCATGAAAGATGATGTAAGAATACCACTGTATACTAGATAAACTGTATTTAGCATAAATTTTGACACGTGGTATATGTGATTTGACATCGTTTAGTTACTGCAAAGATTACTGTTTTCTGACATGATTTGGTAGGCATGTTTATTTATATCAGACTATATGTGATTTTTTCTACCACAATTTTGCAATATATTTTGCTACTGTATGGAACTGCAGTCTCTGTTGTCCATTTTTTGCCTGAAGACACAAATAAGTTGAAGGTAAATGTAGTTCCAGTGACAGGTTTCTTAATGAGAAAGCTAAAATTTAGCTGCCTTCCTAATAGTATAGAATTCAGAGGTAGAAAGCTACATGCTGTTGGACACCATCTGGTCTACGTTACTGTCGCCTTCTGTTGGAGATCCTTTTATGCCCACAACAACGAGATATATTCTGATATCCTTTTCCATTCGTTTTGGATGGATCAGGAGAATCAGAAGCATGGTCTTGGCCTTCAGAGCATGAGAAATTCTCAAGTGCCTCATGATAGTGTTCACTATAGATGCCACTTTATTTTGTTTTGTACAGTCTAGTATACTTCGGTCCGTGGACGCCGCTTCTGTCCAGTCTCACCACTAACTATCATTCTGTTCTTCTTCTTCTTCTACTACCAAAATTTTAGTCCCCCATATACACTTCTACCTCCTCACTCTCCAGGGTGACACCTCCAACACCCTTCCCCTTAGTGATTAGTCCGACAACAAAAGGGTTTCACTTTTCGTTGACTGGCCAATTTAAAACTCTAAGAAGTTAACCTTAAATTTCCATGGGAAGGAAACCCCCACAACAAAACCGAAAGTCACAAATTTCTTTACCGAAATAAAACCATAAACTTTGTCAACACAAATGCTGAACTGAATTTCCAAATATCTGGTTCTCAGAATAGTTTTGAAGCTGTCATGAGTGGAGGGTTGTGGGTAAAAGCAAGAGGGTTGAGGAACAGAAATGCTTTCCCACAGCCGATAGTCCAGTAGACTGCTGGTGTTCGGCTGCATTACCATAAATTCTTTCCTTAGAATTATATTACAGTACATTTTCTGACCTCGGTGGTGGGAGTTACACTCTGAGGTCAAAAGAGGATTGAAAGTTTTAAGGAGGAAGTACAGATTTATAACATCCAGATGAAAGGAAGTAATAGATTATAAAGCATTTTGGATATTATAGAAGATCATAGAAGTGCATGGTGAGAACATTTTGATAGGATAGGAGAAAATCATTTTAATAAGTAATTTGAGTAAATGTTCATTTCTTCTCCTTTAACCCTTTGGGTCTGGAAGTCGAATGTGGTCAGTGTGCAGTGATGTAAGTTGCCAAGAGCACACAAAGTAATGGCGGGCATTTAAATTACCATATTTTACAGAGTACAGGGGACCACGGTAGCACAGTGGTTAAGGTGCTGTGCTACAAATCGGAAGGTCTCTGGTTCGATCCCAGCTGGTGTTAGTGGGTTTTTCATTGACATAAAATCCTTCCGATCGCACTATGGCCCTGGGGTCGAATCAGCCTCTAAAAGAAATGAGTACCAGGAGTATTTCCTGGGGGTAAAGGCAGCTGGCGCGTAAAGCTCACAACCTACCACCATCCTGTGCCGTTGTCATGAGATCTGGGAATCTTAACTTCCTGGAACCCTCTGGGCCTGTCCAGGCCTGTAATGGGGCAGATTTACCTTTACAGTGTACATCCTCTACATTTAATTCCAGCACCAAAGGATTAAAAAACCTGACTGTTCCACCATGTACAAAGGAAAGTATCCCTAGCAGTGCTACTGTGAGAACCGCAAATCTCACGTACCCAAGGGCAGTTAGTGTCTTTGTACTCCTTACAGGGATAATCTGAAATTACTTGGCATATGTGAGTAGTAGAACTTGTGGCTGTGTGACTGTCATGTGTTTGGCCCCTCAAGAGTGTGATAAAGTTTCACAGATTAAGGTCAGATGAAGACATCAAGGCTGTCATGGTGCAGCATTTTTTATCACACGAAGTTAAAGTTACTTTTGGTTTCATGCCACAGCAGTGTGTATGGCTGTGCATTTGTGTGCATGTATGTCTCTCTCTCTGTGGCTGTCTTTTGTTATATCTGTGAACATGGCACCTTTATGGAGAAGAAATCCTATATGTGCTGAGACATCTTGAGACAGCTGCTATGCTCAGGGACATGATAAAGGTCATTCTGTTGTAGTACATATGACAGATTTTATTCTAAATACAAGTAAATTTCTGGTTATTAATTATTCTTGTTTGTTTATCATAGCTTACTGGTGAAACACTGATTCGCCGTAATGATGACAATGCCCATGCTTTGAAGCAACGTCTTGAAGCATATCATAAGCAGACTAAACCTTTGGTAGACTACTACAGTCTTAGAGGTAAGTTATATTCCATCTGCAACTACAGATGAATGCAGCTGCAGTTGCATCTGTAGATCCGTATACGAAGGTAAAGGATATCAAGTGTTCCGTCTTGCCAATGCCTTGCACTAGCTGTGTCAGACAGCAGTGATCAGTAAGAGGCACAGTTGGTGTATGGTAGTAATATGGTTTTAGTGTAATCTGTGGTGTATATTTGTGCCCTCCATAGTCTGTTATTGGACTATATATATATTTCAGTAACAGAATTAACTTGACTGTGGATCAGTCAGGTGGAATATGTACATGCATTTGACCATTCATGTAATTTAAGTACATACAACCCTTTATGGGACATGCAAGACATTACTTGCATGCTAAGCAAGATAGCAGAAAGGACAAAATAAGATGCAAGGAGTGCATACCTGGCACATCCTGCAGTTTCAAGCCCCTAGACACTTGGTTTGTAGGGTGAAGACATATGAAGGCGGATCCAAAAAAAACTGGACCGGCTTCGGGGAGCTCTACCTAATCGTATTTGAGTGTTCCCCTGCTAGGCGAGTGTAGTTGCACCCTTCACGAGTCAGAAGCCAGGTGGACGTCACCGTAGAAGGTTGTATGGGCTTGTGTTGTCAATTCTCCCAAGTGTTGTCAAGCTCCTCTCGTGAAATCGTGATGTCTGACCGTACTGAACAGCGAATCTGCTTGAGATTTTGTTTCCTTCTCGGAAAAACGGCCACAGAAGCACATGAAATGCTTCAAAAGGCCTTTAAGGAGGAAGCACTGTGCCATACACAAGTTTTCGAGTGGTTTGCGCGGTTCAAAAGAGGAGAAATGAGCATTGAAGATCATCCTCATTCTGGGCACCCGTCAACAAGTCGTACCGATGAGAATGTCAAAAAAATTTGAGAAAAAATCAACGAGGATCGTCGGTACACAATTGACAAGATCTCAGAAGCTACAGGTGTGAGTTGGAGTTCCTGTCAGCCGATTTTGACCGTGGATTTGAACATGAGACACGTTGGCATGAAGTTTGTTCCCTGCCTGCTCACATAGGACCAAAAAAACATTGTTTGACTTTGTGCTAGGAGTTGAAAAATCAGATTGATAGTGACCCAAACTTTCTTTCTAAGGTCATCATGGGCGACGAAAGTTGGTGCTATGGGTACGACCCTGAGACCAAACAAGCTTCGAGCCAATGGAAGACGCCCACTTCACCGAGACTGAAAAAAGCAAGACAATTGAGGTCAAATGTGAAAACGATGCTCATTGTTTTTTTCAGTGTTCAAAGAATCGTGCACCGGGAATTCTGGACAGACTTTCAATCAGCAATTTTACTTGGAGGTTTTGAGGCAATTGAGAGAGAATGTGCGAAGAAAACGCCCAGAATTGTGGAGATTGGGTGATTGGTTTCTCCATCATGACAACACCCCAGCTCACACAGCTTGTCTGTGACCCGGTATTTGGCCTCTCTGGGATGGACCTTCGTTCCCCACCTACCTTATTCACTGGACCTAGCCCCCTGTGATTTCTTTTTATTCCCGACAATAAAAAAAATATTGAAAGGAAAGAGATTTGCCACCATGGAGGCAGTGAAAACAGTTTCGCAGGAGGCACTCAACAACATCAAGCTTCAGCAGTTCCAGAGATGCTTCACACAGTGGGAACAAAGATTGAACAAGTGTATTGCCTCCAATGGAGAGTATTTTGAAGGGGATTAAGTGTTTTTTGTTCAAAATGTAAATAAATCTTCTTTTTTAAAGAAAATCCTTTTTTTTTTTGGGGTCCCCCTCGTAATTTGGTCATGGACTACATTGGTCACCAATGAATTCAAACTTTGTGACTTCACAAACAATAGCAGGGGGCTGCAAAATTGTGGACAGCAGAGAGGAAAGAAGAGAGGCTAAGGGAACCATGCCTACACCATGATGATGGTGTTCACACATGGTGTACGAGGGGGGACACAAAGATAACCGGAATTATTTTTATAAAATGGATTATTCGGTTTTATGCTACTACAAGTCTAGTCTCCTTCAAAGTAATCTCCTTTTGACTCGATACACTTGTACCAATGTTTTTCCCACTGCTGAAAACGTTTTTGGAACTCTTCATTGCTGATGTTCGAGACCTCCAGCATATTCTTTTTCACTTTGCTGACATCAGCAAAATGTTTCCCTTTCATCTGGCCTTTCATACAAGGGAACGGGAAAAAGTTGCATGGTGCAAGGTCAGGTGAATAGGGAAGATGAGTGATAACCATCATGTTGTTTTTTTGCCAAAAACTGATGCACACTCAAGGCCATGTGAGCAGGGGCATTGTTGTGGTAAAGGAATCAATCACCGCTGCTCCACATTTCTGGTCTTTTTTCCATACGCTATCGCGTAATCTTTTCAACACCTTCAAATCAAATTGTTAATTCACAGTTTGTCCAGGAGGAACAAATTCCTTATGCACAATTCCATTAGTATCAAAAAAACTAATCAACATGATCTTAACATTTCATTGAACCTCACGGGCCTTTTGCTTTTGGAGAATTAGGAGTTTTCCATTGGCTCGATGCGTGTTTTGTTTCCGGGTCGTAACCATAGCACCACGTCTCATCTGCAGTCACAACTTTAGAAGAATCTGTGGGTCATTTCCAGCTTGTTCCCTTAAATTGTAACAAACATTCAAACGATTATTTTTTTGATCCTCTGCCAACAACCGAGGAACGAATTTTGCGGAAGCACGTTTCATATTCAAATCTTCTATTAACGTTCATTGACCTGATCTCCAAGACAAACCAGCTATTTCAGAGATCTCATCAATGGTCCGATGACGAATCTGCATTGATTGCATTGTGAACGTTTTCAAGATTTTCATCATTTCGGCAGGTTGAAGGTCAGCCAGATCTTGGCTGGTCCTCACATAACATTTCACCCCTTCTGAAACGTCAGTACCACTCATACACTTCAGTTTTACTTAAAGCTTCTTCTTTAAAAGCTTCTTGCAGCATTAAAACAATTTCGGCAGCTGATTTCCCTAACAGAAAACAAAACTTCACGCTCACTCTTTGTTCTTTATTATCAGCCATAATAAAAATCGCCGAACTTCCTAGCAGGCACTTGGGGGAAAAAACCACAACAACAATAACAGTCGATCTAGATTGACGCCACACGGCAGACCGCTAGAGTATTGTGTTGACTCACGACACCTAGTGGCGCATTGCACAAGTACTTCTAGTTCGCGCACCACATTTAAATTCCAGTTATTTTTTGGTCCCCACTCGTATATTTCAATATTTGAATTTTTTTAAATTTGGAGGAGATGGAAGTAGTTGCAAGGTAATATACAAACAAGTGAGAGAAACGGTTCATAGGGGGTATCAGTACTTGAAACATGAGTTTTAACTTAAAAAAAAATAATAATGCTGACAGACATCAGCAACAATCAGCAAATGCTTCGCTTGACTGGGGCAGATTGTTCTTTGTCCTGACAGGAAAGATGCAGAAGTAGCTGTCGCATTTCCCATACCCTCATATTGCTGTCTGCCACTTTTGTAAGCCTTCTGTACTCGTCTCGCTTATCTTTGGCACTGGGCCCCTTGACATGTGCTGACCATCTACCATGTCACAACCCACGTTCACCACATACTAGGGTTTCCTTCAATGTCACAGTTCCTCTTCTTTTCATGTAGTCAGTTCCATGCATCAGAGCTACAAATGGTTACTGTGAAGTTTGCAGTTGGCCTGAGCGTGATTTATGCTGGAGAAAGCAGATTATCTTTTGCTTTTGACCAGTAACTTACATGTTCTGGATAAAAATACATGTGGTTAGAGCTGTGCATAAATTTGGCAGTAGGCTTCTTGTAGGCAACATATAGCAACCAGTAGAAAGGACAAGCAGTGACAGAGACATATGCTTTTGACAGGATCTGTATGTTTTCCCCTGACTATCATAGGGAGTATTAAGGGACCATGCCCTAGCTGTGCAAGTCAAGTACTTTGTCTTGAATAAACAGTGGTAATAGGTCCTCACCTAATCGAGAAATTCGCTGCATTTTATGAAACTCATACGTATATTATAATGTTAACACTAGAAGCCCCAAGGCGGTCAATTTGACCGCTGCTGACTTTTGACTCTCTATTATTCTGAATCCGTGTATTGTTCTAACGCGGCACGTTTAGACTTTTCATTATTGAGTGTTTACAATACGGGGGAGTCAAACATTTCCGCATCTGGTACCATTGATTAAAGACGCTACCTTCAAGCGCCAGACGCAGTAATTTTGACCACTGCCATAGCTGGCGTCCCATATACTGATTCAAGGCCATAGTTTTTGCAGTCACTGTAGCGTGGGAAGGAGGGAACAGTCACGTAGTGATGACGTAATGGGACAGTGCCACTTCCGTTTAGGAGAGTCGGCAGTTTAGACCAGACCGCTGCTCAGGATGCATCGTCAACGAGCCCGTAACCTTGGACCTGAAGAAATCTTGCCGCAACTGCAGGACATTTCTGAAGACGAGTCTGATGCAAGAGATGATGACATCTTTGATCCAAATGGGGATGAGGATGAGGATTATGAGCCACCCAGAGCTGCAAGTGATTCATCAAGTGACTGCGATGCGGAAGGTACATGTAGGCTGGAGGAAGAATTGGAAGATAATGTGCAGCAACAAGTCATGCCTGCCATGAATGTTGGACAA
>Ga0136643_10003602_pt1 | contig 20937 bp, 12 predicted proteins | sample TergutLab28metaG_FD_96883 | JGI IMG/M metagenome (GOLD analysis project Ga0136643, IMG submission 96883) | Labiotermes labralis P1 segment gut microbial communities from Petit-Saut dam, French Guiana - Lab288 P1 (version 3) (version 3) | ecosystem: Host-associated > Arthropoda: Insects >...
CCGTGGCCTTAGTCCGCACGCGAACTATACCGACAGAGCGGCCGCCGCCGGTCGACGAAGTTAGTGCCAACTTTTGCGGATAGAGGGGTGTCACGTGGTCAGCGCAACGGGTCCCCACAGCTAAACAGAACTATATATGAAATGTAAAACATAACATTGAAGTGCGTCCAGGTTTTGCATCTTGAACTTTTCTCAGATGGTCAGACCATTTAATCCGCCTGAGAACTCTTCTCTTGTTGTTTTCAGTCGATAACTGCACGACGTACATGTCACTGATTATTACGCCACATCACATTATTACGTAATTATAGTCAAATATACAGCAGTTATGGTATTAAAGGTTAAGACAGTGTGCATTGTGGTCTTCATTATCGTCGCGCAACTGCATTACTGCACAGCTGGTTGAGGCACTGTGCTACAAGACGTAAGGTCGCCGGTTCGATTCCCGATTGGGTAATTGGGATTCTTCACTGACTTAATCCTTCAAGCGGCACTATGAGCGTCTAAAACAAAGGAATACCAGGGGTAATCTTCGGGACGGTAAAGGAGGTCGGGGCCACCTTCATGTGCCCACTGTCTAGACATTCTGGAAGCCTCTACCTCCTGCAGCCCTAAGAGCCTCTCCAGGCCTTTAGTTTTTTTTAGAATGCATCTTAAGCTTTAATCTCAACAGATCGAAAGCAATAAGTATTAAATATTGCAAATCTCTTAATTTTGTCTTTATTGCCTGGCATGCAAATCGAACCTTCTTTGCACCAGATCATGTTCGATGACGTAAGATCAGCCAGGCTATGCCGTATATTTCGTAATTAACTCGCAAACCGGGCGATTTTTGGAAGAAAAAAATTGTACCTGACATGAGATATGTGTTTCGACTCTCTCTACAACCCTTGTCCGAAACTTTCTCCTTCCAGGCATATTTCAGCAAGATATTGTGACAAACTTAGTTAGGTTTCCGTATAAAGTGCTAAATACTTCCGCTCGATTTTAACGAAAACGTAACATCCTTGACATATTCTATGTGGACAGGCAGATAAGGGGACGGCCGGATCGACATGACAAAGCTAATAGTTATTTGCGAAGGCGCCTAACAATGGTAAAGTAAAGTAAAGTAAAGTATTCCCGTTAACAGGCCTGGTGTGGCCCAGACGGTGGGTACATGTAAAGCTCTAGTCTTCCATGACCGCGGCAATAGAAGGGGGTGAGTGGTCAGCAGCACGCCCCGGCAGCACTTTACCCCCGGAAAAGACCCGATACCCATTTTACAGGAGGCTGGGTGGACCACAGAGCCGGTCTGGACGAGCGGAAAATCTCGTCCCCACCGGAATTCGATCCCGGACCGTCCAGCCCGTAGTCAGTCGCTATACCGACTGAGCTACCCGACCCAAGCCTAACAATGGACAACCTACTTTAGTAGGAACATTTTCACATATTTGCAAAACTTGCTGCTCGTCAAGGTTACAACTGTATAGATATATTGAAATATTGTTAAACAGATGGCTATGGGAATGACAAGGGCTTCAGCCTTACGTCGTTCAGATTGAACTTACTCAGTACGAAATAAAAGAAAAGTGTACTGTTTCAGCTGCTTTGTCTTTCGAAACCTGATGGCAAACTATTTTGCCGTAATTGGAGAATTTCGGGGAGAAATTACGATATCATCTTCAGTGCGCTATTGTACCGCACAAGCGCTGCACAGACTGCTGCGTAATTACAAGTACTGTGCTGTATTCGCGCTCTTCCTGACTCAGCAATAAGCAGACACTAGTTCTCTTCTCCATCAGTACTGTGCTGCCACCTATATAACTTCTATGCCGTGGCTAGACTTATGCTTCAGCATTGAGTAGACAAGTGCGTAGCTGTTACGCCTTGAACAGTACTGACGTCGATCGATGTCGTGTGTAGGCATCAGAGCAAGGAAATCTTTGTGGCCAGAACTGAAAAAAATCAGTGTCTGTGTAATGACTGTTCTTTGGTCAATGCCGTCCTTCTTCATTACTCTTTGTAAACACCATGTTATGGTCAGAGTTACTGTGCTTTAACAACGTACAGCCACCTGGGTTGCCCGACTTCAATGCTGTGACGAGACCGACATAATTACAATGTTTTGGCGAGTGTTGTTCACCTTCAAAACTTGAAATATTTGAACAGCTACTCGGATGTGGCCAGTGTTACCCAGCTCAAACACTGTGCAGACACTTAACATAACTACAATGTTTGACCCACCTTGTGAAGACGTCTAACTGCTGCATGGACGCAGCGTCGGCATGCTTTGACAATCTACAAACACCTACTTAACACCTCCGTACATTGCCTGCTGCTGTAGCGTCTCCCAACAGGCATGGAAGGCCCTGATATGGAAATAATTGTTCCCATTTGGAAGGACTCCCTTGAAACTTGTAAAGTATGTCAGCAAAACTCTACATAGGAATTACGGGGTTCAGGAATTCATTGTAACCTTCAGTCGGTATTTGGTCCTGCCTACAGTAACAGGTTTGCAATTGTATTCTGTAACACAGACACTGATTAAGTTTAAATTCACTAGCTTGCCTCACACACTCCGCAACTTCGCATGTTGTTCCTTGCCACCAAATCGAGATTAAGGGATTGAAGGGGAGAGAATAAAGAATGGGAGATAGTTGGGGCAGACAAAGAGGGAAGAAGCAATGGGAATTCCACTTGTCTCTTACGGAAGTTTCGCGGTTGAGAGAAAGATAAAAAAAGAAATAGACTTGCCCCGTTCCCCTCACAAACGGACGTACTAAACTGCCTAATATCTCTTCCTTCTGTACAGTAATTTCACTAGTATTCGCAAATTTTTTAACTTCGAGGTCAGGAGGTGCTGAATATTAAAATCTGTTTGGTCTGTGTTAGAAATTATTTCTCAAAGTTACCAAGCAAAGCTCCTCTACATGCAGTGTATCTGTACTGCAATTTTTGTCTTCCAAGGCACAGTAACACGCATACATATTTTAGAAAAGTTTATATTCAAAGCCTTCTTGCTTTTAACACTCTCCTGATCGATAGTGCCGTGTTATTTGAAGCTCCAAATCCGTTACCACAGTTATATGATTAGGCACTGCTGGATTATGGGACAATTTGGAGTAACTGCAATTCGATGCCCGGCCACCAGTGAACAGTGTTGAATTCTACTTCAGTTCCCCCTTTCCCTTCCCGGCTTTCAATTGTAATTTCATCTTGCCGATGCTCATTCGCAAGCCAGTTAATCTGCTTCCCTTCCCAGCGACATAGTGTGAGAGGACAAGCGAAACAAAACCAAGCACATCTTTCACCCCACGCCAAAACACTACAAAACTAATCACTGTATTCGAAAGCACAAGTATATCAAATTCAATACACGCATGGCCCAGAAAATGTAAGCCACAGATCATATGAGTCATTTTGAGTAAAAAACTGTTAAATCAGCATGTCCCCGATTATCAATCATTACCCCGCTACGAGCTTTGCCATGTTCGTAATGGCTGTAACAGAAAATGTTACGCTACATATGTTTTGTTATACTGTACAAGTAAAAAAGAAAGTTACATGTCACGTTGAGACCACACAAGAAAGCTGCCTATTAAATCTTAACCTTCTGTTCAATATATGGGCTACAATACCACGTAATAAAGGCGGCAATTGAGTCTTAACCTGACTTAGTATAATATAAAAATAAATTACAAAATATAATATGAAGTTAGCATGCAATTTTAATATATTTTATGTGGAAGTTTGGTCTAAAGATGGCATAAATGTACATCGAAACATGCTGGCAATATTCCTCTCATCCCACAGCCATATTAATAAACAATTGTGACGACAACACTTACATACCAATTTGTAATTCTATCAAATACAACTTGATGTTTAAAATGAAATAATAAGAAAATGTGTTCAATAATAGCACCAAGTAAAGACTTCAATGTCTAGTTATGTTACCTAGCTGCTTACTTTAATGTATGTAGTTATGCCACAACACTGACTACGGGCTGGACGGTCCGGGATCGAATCCTGGTGGGGACTAGATTTTCCGCCCGTCCAGACCGGCCCTGGGGCCCACCCAGCCTCCTGTAAAATGGGTACTGGATCTTTCCCGGGGATAAAGTGCGGCCGGGGCGTGCTGTTGACGACTCACCCCCTTCTAGTGCTGCCGTCATGGAAGAATAGAGCTATACCTCTATCCACCCTCTGGGCCACAAAGGCCTGTAACGGGATCAATTTACCTTTTACCTTTTAGTTATGCCACAACACGGGACAAGAAATCAATTTTGTTTGAATAATATCAAAGAATATTCTCATTTTTATTACACTGATTACTCTTGCAAAAGACCTCCATCATTCTGCGCGCATAATTCTGTTCTCCTGAAAAAGAACTGGTTGCCGTTTCCATTTCTCCCTATGCGGTCAGCGGACTACATGATTTGCTGCAGTTTTTTTTTTACTGCGAATTTTGCCGTTAGAATGTTTCCTTCATACGCCGCCATAAAATGTAATAAAAGGGCAAGAGATCTGGCGAACTCGTAGGACAGGCCTGTGGACCAAACCGAGTACCAGGTACCAGGATCCAGTGTTTGTCAAAGGCAAGAGTAAGCTAAAGGTGGGTTATAAGAATTGATACCGCTCATCACCGTAACGTAGCCTGGAATATTAAAACAGTTGTAACGATATAGGGTTTTCTAGTTAGGAGCATGTTTTGCATCATTATTTACACAAAATGACACACGTAATAACGTCCTGACATTTGACATATCTTATGCTTAAAGACACCTGTACAGATATTTGGAAATATTTTTTTCCGTTGTTTCAATGTGAACAAATGTACACACTTTGTTAGGGTTTCAATAATGTTTTAATACGCAAACTCCTACATGTTTCGGAGAGTGCACAGTTGTATAAAACAACCGTCCAACCCTTGTATCATCCCCAGTATGTAGAACTGTCGCAAGTCCGTCAGTGTTCGAGTACAGAGATGGATATGTGCACACTCAAACCCGAAGGCTGTTCCAGTTACTGTGTACATATTCATCTCTATAATTCGTACAGTGATGAACGTAAGACAGTTCTACATACTGGAAATGACAGAAGGGTTGGACGATTGTTTTATACAACTGTGTGTTCCCTGACAATGGGCCAATCAGGCCCGAAACATGTAGGAGTTTGCGTATTAAAACACTTTTGTATTCTAATTAAGTGTGTGCATTTGTTCGCCACATTCTAACAATTAAACTATAAGGTACGCAATGGAAATTGCAAAAAAAAATCCGAATATACATAATAAAGAAGCAAAACTGTATCATTTACCCAATATGACTATGAAATAAGACTAAATATTCGCCAGAAACCGAATTCTGTTCGTGACATGTTCATGGAAAGCCACAGTAGACTAACTGCTTTGAAACATTATTAAAGCTAGAAGATTAAGGCAAAGTTTCCCCTTTAACTGCGCTGAATTTACATGTCAGTGCGAAGGTACAACTGTAAGCATTCTTACTTTCGGAACTAGAAAAAGTTCAGTACTGACCATCAGGTTGCAGTCGCTTTACCCTGCGCAAAAAGCCCTCTGTACCCAAAAAATAACAAGATGTGTGAGCCCCACAGCTCGTCTGAAATTTTTAGAGGGGGGAAAAAAAGGCTTACCGCTTGTAAAGACTTTGCTATTTCGGCTCCTATTCAAAAAGTGTTTATGTTTGTATTTCATTAAGTATCCATAACTTAGAAAATGCTTCGTGCAAAAAATCTATATATTCGTATAATTAATAAATTACTGCACGATAAATTTTCGGAGAACACCAATAAAGACAATTCGAACCTAAAGTATGGTTTATATTTAACTGATAAAAGCCAAAATTCAGTTCGAACGATTTTTTGTATAATCCACAACGACATTTACTCGAAGTCTGACTAGTGTGTCGAAGATAAACCATCCTGACGCACGGTCGGATAAGCATTCTTCATTACGCGCTAATATTACGCGTCATGTGCATGGGACATGTTAGGCACGAAGTGGGGCGTACATTCTTATGAACTTGGAACCTGGAATTAAGTCCATAACCTAACAAAATTCTCTTACAGGTCACTATGACAATCACCCGTCACATTAACGAGATTGGTAACTTAGCTATGAAATATCATGCAGAGATCTATTTTGGGTTTATTGCTATTCAAAAAGCTTCCTTTTACGAAACGTCCTAACTTCCGGTTCGCTCGCTTTCTAAAGCACTGCATGTTCTTTTCCTTCCATGAGAGCGATAGGAATGTCTGTCCTTCTGCATAAGTGTATAAACAGTGAAACTCTGCCAAGTAGTCTCTCTTACATTCCTTTTTTATCCCAGCTTCTCTTCTTGCCTTCCTTTACACGATTTTGAGAAATCTTTCCCTGGTCCAATAACCCCACACTTCCCCCACTTCATCCCAGAAAGAGTGGTGTAATTCAGTTTCAGAAATTCCATCAAGGTCTTCCAATTGGTATTCCACTGCAAGCCGGTATTCACAAGTTAATGTCACTGGTTTCTCTCCCCGGTTTTAGAAGTATTGACACTCCTACTCTTTGCTGTTTACTGCTACTTGTTTAAGTGCGTAGTGAATTTGAACCACAATGCCTGCTGCCTGGACTAAAACAGATCTCGATTCAAATTCATATAACATTACAAAAAATTTTCCAGTCATCAAGAATGAAGAATATAAACATAAATTCCTATCGTTATAATCTAATTTATGTACTACTTTACTGCATTTAACGTTTCCACCCTACCGAGAAAATACATTGAGGCTACGGAATCCATAGCTCCCTCTAGAAACTGTTCTTCCTCCAGCGCACTCCCCATTTCTTCCCTCCATTTGTCTAGCCACTGTGTTCCCAAACATATTGGCAGTAGTTACAAGATGGTAAATTTCGTAAGTGGCAAGCACCTTCTGCTGCCTTACTTCCTCCAGATGGGGCTCCGGGAAAAATAACAGTAATCAGAGAAGGAAAAACTTTGCGCACCACAATCCCCCCCAACCAATGGGACTTCTTTCTTTCGCCTCATTGTAATGTCTATAACACATTTTAGGGTGACCACTGCAAGTAATTGTTAAAGCATTGTTCTTACGAATTGATTTGTAACATTATAACTGAACTCAACCATGCAAGCTGCAATCAAACAAGAAGTGATTTATTTCCCCACTTCCTGCTCTCAGGGCAGTAGATCTTATAATCATCCCACAAATATTACCACAGTGACTGCAGATTAAACAGAGTATTTACATTTTACTGCACAAATTTTTTATGTAATTTACACGTGTCAAAGAAAGAATTCGTGAAAGATATACTGTATGTTTCTTTCTCTTCTTAGTACTCAATGTACAAATTATAATAACCACCTGCAGTGGTCTCAAAAAGAAAAATTATTACGATAGTACAATATATTGTAAGCGTTCAGAAGAAAATTCTCATTCCATTATCAACATTCAAATAAAATAGATAAATTTTTAAATTATTACGTTCCTTCCTTTATTTACGTACGAGTCAAGTTACTGGACTGCCAGTACCAGTCCTCTTACTTCTCCATTCAGTTCAATGAGGTTTATAAACCTTCGTCAGCCAAGGCCTTCCTTTTCGCGAAATCTAAGTACTGTTTAAAAAATTTCGTAGGACTGCTTTAGCAGGGGATTGGCTTGTCATGAGATCTCTCCTAATGAGAAAACGTTCGACAAAGTTCCGCGTCTTGAGGGGAACTCAAACGCACTATTCCGGCGTTCGGGCACTTATAAACTACTCCACGAATTACTGTATGGTTACTGTGATCAACCAACCTTAAAATAAGCCCTGCATACATGAAACTTAGTGCAATCCGCTACAGCCTACTCTCATTCGTTCTATACCCATCAACTTTCTCTCTCTCAACGCCAGTTTCCTTAACCGAATAGTCTATATTTCAACATTTTCTTTCGACTCAACGTGTTAAGTTCTACTGTTCTCACTGTCGCTTAAGTGCTTCATTTGCCACCATAATTTTCGCAAGTAATTACGAAGAAAGTTAATTCATTGATTTGTTATTATATGTCATTACTTCTACGTTCCGAATAATTACTTCGTCGGATTAAGTGAGCAGCGATGTAACTACGTTGGTTGAAAACTTGTCGCCCAACAGAGCAGCAAATTCGAAAGGAATTCTCTTCTAACAAACAGCAGAATTACTTTTCCCACAATTTTTCCTTTTGCATATTACATATGTCACAGTGCACAGAAGATACACAACCTTCGATATAAGTAACAGAACTCCAAGACTTCCGGCAACGTAACTATAACTAGCTTCCCGATTTTGCATATTTCTCAAAGAGCAATCAATGATCCACCCCTTAAATGAAGAGATCTATTTACCGTTGTCTTTTGAAGAGGAGAGGAAGGTGTCGCATCTGTGGAGAGCAACATAAATTCACACAGTAATTTTACTACAACAGTTTATTGGTATTAGAGCCACCCTCTTTGTTCACTTCGGAGACGGGAATCCATCAAGCAGCTTGCCAACACTGGCTGCTCGAAGACTTACTGAACAGGAGTTTCATGAGTTTAGAACATCTGCAAAATTAAGTTATGCAGGGTCAGAAGTCGGTACGTGCAAACAAAGACCCGATGTAGCTTACACAGCCGCCTCTATGTCTAGCTGAATTGCTATGTGGAATTTCGACTTTGCCCTATACATGTTACGTTGCTCGCGTTCCTACTCCGTAGTAATATTTCGCTTGCCCCTTGCTGTTTACTTAATTAGGAACCCGGTATAGCCTGTGTGCCCTTGTTTCGTGATAGCACAATATGCATGATTTTTACAGATAATTGTAAAATATTTATTTGCTTCTTCTTCTTCTTCTTCTTCTTCTTCTTCTTCTTCTTCTTCTTCTTAGTAATTAACCAACTTAATGTACAAAAACTTGTTTTATAATAAGTTTAACATATTCCTCTACATGTTTCGAGCACTATGTCCTCATCATCAGAGGTCAAAATTGTATTATACAGCATCTGGTATCATCACACATGTAGAGGCATATAATAAACTTATCATAAAACAAGTTTTTGTACATTAAGTTGGTTAATTACTAAGATTACACTGAGATGCACGGTCAGGAAAGCACCAAGATTTCTTTGCTTATTTCTAGTTACTTAACAATGCCGGCAGTAGCTCCGATGTAGAAAAGAGTAAGAAAAAACTGGAAATCGTGCACAAGAAGCGAATGTAGCCTAATTTGAAACGGCTTCCGATATTGGCTTTGTTATACCGAGTAAAACGACGAAGAATCTCATTCAACATGACCGGCCGTTGAAAAATATTGGGACGTAAGGCTTCAGGAATACAAAGCAGGTTTACTACCCATTTAGCAACGACATTCGTTGTGACAAACTGACTTTGAAAATAATGAACTGGTCAGCTTATACCTCGAACATTAAGCTTGGTGAAGAAAAGTGACGACCGACAAAATACGTCCGGGTACGCAAGTAATTTATTAGATCTCGAAGTTTCTGTCTAAATACTTCCCAGAGTCTAGAAAACAACTTCAAAACAGAGTGCGCAACAACATGTCACGTTTTCGAGGCTTATAGGTTGAATGTATGCTGAAGAGTTCAGGAGAGTCTTGCGCACAGCACAAGTCGTCATGGTGTGCCAGCACAGGCCTGCGCTGCATCAGGTCTTGTCTTCGAATGACAGACAAACTGCGGGCTTCTTGATACTGTATTTATAAACAAGACAGGCAATATACGTATAACGCAAATTTCAGGCTCTTTCGTGCAAAAATGTTGCCGTGGAAAAGAAATAACTGTTACGTATTATGAGTGTGTTTGTAGACTTAAGCATCCGGCATGCAAAGCGTATGCGCCACATCTGTGTCCCGCCCGGCCCTACAATATTTTTCCACATTATCTCATAAACGACATCATTTTAGAAAAACAGTTATTGAACATAAAATGTGTTATTTATCTCTACAAATTTTGTCTGAAACATTTTCATTCTGAGAAGAATAGAGCGAGATATGATCAACAATGAATATTGTTCGTCACGTAAAGTAACCGTTATTCCTGTCAGACTCTAATGAAATTTGAATTTTCTCTACAGATTTTCGAAAAATAATCAGATATAAAATTTCATGAAAATTCTTTCAATGGGAGCCGAGTTGTTCCATTCAGAGAGACGAGCGGGCGGACATACAGACATTACGAAACTAGTTTTGCAAACGTGCTTAAAATGGCGACGATTATAATTACGAAAAGATTATTATTATTAACCTAGGAATATTATTTCCTCGCTATAATTTGCGATGTTCCTGACAGAAGAAATCATATTTTACACGCCGGTGCTGATCCCAAGTTCGAATTTGCCTGAGAAACTTCATGTTGTGTTAAATGGCCTATTTACAAACGTTGCAACTGCTCACATTATGTGGCGTTGAATGCTAGACAAATTGTTGACGCTGAATCAAACAATGTATAGCTACAATCTCAGGAACTGCCTGTACTGGCTGAAGACCACCACAAACCTGTCAAAATAGGCGACATACAGGCCGAGATTTCAACATGACCCACCCTCTCTGCACATGCAATATGCAGTGCTAACCACTCGAGGGCGGCAGCCTGCGTCACACGAGCGGTTCAGCACAGATCTCAACAAGTATTAATTTTCACTTCTTTTCCGAATTGCATGCAACACCAAGTTTGTAGTTTTCACAGCGGTAGCTTCTAAACACTTGAAACTGACGACGATACGCTGCTTCGAAACGACGGGAACCTCTTTACCCAGCAAAAAGCTGCAACCCCCCACAAGAGCAGAATCGGTGAGAAACAACATCCTTGAATTTTATATTTCTGCGAACCAATACAGCCACGCCAACTGTAATACTTCAAATGCAAGTTTTGCGCCAAAATGCGCCTACAAGGTAACATTCGTCTTTCTTTATGCCTGAATTTGGATATTTTTTGTAGCAATAGTTTGTCACATTTACTGTAAGCATTGACTCATGGAACTGTGACCTGCAGTTTCATTCATCAGAAAGGCGCAATTTGAAATATCCATTTGTTCTAGACGGGCTTGATTCCTTATAAAGAAGCTAGGACGCCCTAATTTCTCTATAAATTCCCCGCATCTGATCGAACCCCAAAATCAATAATCATGTAGAAAACACCCTTCTATTTGCCCTGTCCTCAGCCAAATTAATCCAGTCCACACTCTTCCATCTTATTTCTTTAGGACCCATTTTAATAGCATCTTTCCGTCTATGCTTAAGTCGTCTAAGTAATTTCTTTCCTTCAAGATATGCAACAAAATTCTGCATGACCTTCCCTCCTCCTCATAGGCACCACATGCCATGCCTGTATCATCCGGCTTGATATCATCATCGTAACAATATTTCGCGAGTGAACATCATACAGCCCATCTCTGTCTAGTTCTCTCCAGCTTCTTATCACTTCCTCCCTCCTACATTCAAATGTGATCCTGTGCACCCTCTTCTCAAACCCCTTCAGCCTATATTCTTCCCTTAATTTTACAGACCAATTTTCACAACCCCCCCCCCGACCCCCCGTACATAAATTTTGAAAACACGGTTAACCAAATCCTGGACTCCATGCTGATAACTTTTTGTTATTTCACGTCCCCGAATTTCATATAACATATAACTTGTGGATACGAAATTAGAGTTTGTAAATATTGCAATCATATCCACATGTTTAAAACTAAACACATACGCCATAATACACTGCAGTACAGAATTTGTGTTGTGTGACGCAAATAGCGCTGAAACAGATCGTTAAAAGTTCACACTACTGGACTGGTAATTAGAGGATTTGATTTCGCAGCATCCGGGCACGGTATCATATAACTGTCACTGAACACAAAGAGACGCTTTGATCTCTACTTTCATCACGTAGGGCAACGTTTTCAAAACATGAGGCAGGCAAAATCACCAGACCACAATATATATTCAGAATGTTATTATAACACCTTCGATTTTCAGATCCGTGGTTTTATTTCAGCAAAAAGCCTATTACCTACATGTTCTCTTCTAATATTTCCCCCTTTATATTTTACATATTCACACGTGCTCCTGCAGTTAAACAATATAACTGTAGATATTAATGTACAGAACTTTTCCAGAAATTACATATTTCATTAAAAATTTGTAGCTATATTATCTTATGATAATACTTTAATTCAAGGTAAGTAACAAAATGAAAACTCTCCAGGTAAAGGCTTCAGAAGTGAGTTTGTTTCAGACTAAGACAACGGGTGAAACTTGTACCAAATGGTGTTTGAAAAATAAGTATACAATAAAGTGCTGTAATATGCTGCAAGCCAGACAGTGAAGTGTGGAACCCAGGAGAAACTTAAAACTTACCGATAACGTATCGAGGCTAAATCAGTACCAAGGTAGGGACTTTGAGTCCTTGCTTTACAAATGCAGGCAATTCTAACATCATAAGAGTCACGAATCATCGTTCTAGCGGAATACCTTCGCCGATGAAAAAAATACAATGAATATTTAATGTTCCACAGCCTGATTTTACTCAAGTATAAACACTTCATTTATATATGAAGATAAGGTCACTGAGAGACCAACTCAAAGTAATAAAATTCACGCAGCACATCAATCAATTGGTATATACATGGTTAGAAATAAAAAATATAATTTTTCCATGTCCCTCAATCAAGTGTGCCGTATGATTCCCACAATAAACACAGACTGTTTCATTATACACCATTCACTCATTTTTCTTCACAATGGAGATAAACTTCGTTCTCTACGACGTACGAAATAGTATAATCAGAGTTCATGAGTGAATGAGAACGCACGGCACCATCCAAACCGTACACACGACCTACGCAACGTCTCTCAGGACCACCACCCATTTACAAACTGGGTGCAGAAACCATATGCTGCAACTTAACATCTAGTGCTCCTGATTGTGGGTGTATGCGCCCGAAACATGTCGAGCTAAGGAAACTTCAATAAATCACATTGTTGCATCAAGTTGGCATTTCACTTTATTTCATGATGAAGATGCACGGTCAAACAACCCTCAAACGCTCAATAATGTAAGGTGGCTTTGCGTCTTGTCACTTGTTGCCCGGATCATTGGCAGATTATGCAGTTGCTGTACTGAAGCCTCGTGGACGACATATCTGAGATGATCCCTGACGAGAAAGTCTAGGGAATTTAGGTCGGTTTAGCCAGCATGCCAAAAGAGAGGACCATTATGTTCAATCCACCGCGCAGGAGAAACAGTTTTCAGAAATCAATGTGCATCAGTGCTGGAATGAGCTGGGGCCTCTACGTGCACGAACCACGTTCTTCGGCGAACGTCTATAGGCACATCTTCCAGGAATTTACCAGTTACTGCTACAACTGCTTTCTCACGCCTGCTGGAAATAGGCAGGAGCCTACAAGTAAGGCATGAAAACTACGTCGCAAAACACATGGATGGAGGTAGACGTGTTGTGGTAGGGGAGTCGCCGATTGTAGAAGCATTCTTGATATAACTACTGATCCATTGTGTCATTTCAGGCTGCTGCGCCATATGGAAGGAGCGAATCTGTTGCTTTTCGGCACGCACACGCAGCCGTTACTTGGCGGATGTCATACATTCAAGCAAACTTACAACAGGAACGTGATCGCGCATGGCAGACAAATAAGCAAATTTTCGTAATTTTAAATGATCCATAACCGTGCACTGAGCAATTAGGTATGATACCAAAACCAAAAAAATGCACGTAGGCGTATGAAAGTATATTATTCACAACGTGTACCTGTTACATGTTTTGGCCAATCATATAGCCATCTGCAAGGAGGTGCGTCACGATGGATACACCGAAATATAACAGAAGTTCTTTGACCCAATGCACAGATACTTGCAAGTATCTACGAACAAACATGAACTTTTAAGCGGTATATTAATCATGGTTCCTTTTACACCCATCGATTTACGCTAAGACAGAATGTTTTAAGTCATTTTGTGTAGAAATATTTTGTATAAAATATAATTACACTAGTGACAAAAACTAATTAACTTCCTTGTTTTTCACTTTATGAACCAACTCTCTTTCTCTTCTTTCGCATTCCCATACCGCTTTTAAATTTCCTTTCTTCTTCAATATCCTGAATATCACCCTCACATCTTCTGGACCTGAACGCATTAAAATTGGAAATTGCCTTTAGCTACATAAATATTTATAAATTTAAAGCGAACATACCTCAATAAATCCCGACTTCGGTAAGGCCATTTACAATAACATTTGTATTTCTTAACGAGAGACGTACAGATGTTGACATATTTGCTCAAATTCAATACAGCGAAATACGGAATACCCTGGAAAAGTTGTTTAGGCACTTGTGCAAGATTATGAAAAAACAAAATCGTGCCTGTCAATCCTTACGTATGTCTATCTGTTTGTCCTCATGGAACAACTCGGCTCCCACTGGACGAAATTTTACGAAATTTAGTATTTGAGTATTTTTTTAAATTTGTCGAGAAAATTTAAACTTTATTAAAATCAAACAAGAATGGCGGGTACTTTATGTGGAGATGTGTGTAATTAATGATCTATGTCACTGAATTCTTCTTAGAATGACAAATATTTCAGACAAAAATTGTAGAGAAAGTCAAAACATATGTTATATTCAATAACTTTTTTTTCCGAAAATGGTGTCATTTATGTGATAATGTGGAAAAATATGGTACAGCCAAACAGGCTATAGATGACAATATGATAGAACTCATGTTCTTTGCATGCCGGGTGTATAAGGCAAGAATACAGATTCACACTCATAATGTTTAATACATATTGCTTTTCTACGAAACAGTAGTTAGGCAAAGGCGCCCCATTTATACATTATAAGTGCACTGTTTGTCTTGCTATATTTCCCGCGGTCCTTCTGGGCATATTTCGAAATGTTACTTTAAGTTAGGACTTGTTTGCATTTTGTATGTAATTTCAAATTCCCTCTCATTGGACTTCATCAAGTCTAGTCACTAATAGCGCCTTTAAATAAACAACACATATACAGTAAATACGAATAGGTACATACATTCAACATTTCGTAACGCCTTTTGGAATGTAATTCTAAAGCTGAGACAAAATTGTATTTAGAGAACAATAAAATAAATAATGTGCATATCCACTGATTAGTCAAATACTACCTGCATCATATCGTGACGTTGATCTATCTTGTGAAAATATCAGTCATAAAAAATTCCGATTTTTCTTCCTTAAACGCACCAGAGTTACTAGATTTGGTCGCTGCCCTTAGCTGCATTCTTAGAAAAGCACACATCAGAAACAAAAAAAAATGAATACAAAAATTCCACATATATAACCTTAGCAAAAAAAATCAATGCCTAACCGACAACTACATCATCAACAAACCCCCTATTTTCCATAGACTCATCACACAAAACTAAAATCAAAACACAAACCTATAAAATCCCACAGAACAGGTGCACAGCTCCATACCAACACAACACCAAGCAGCATCCACAGAATGTAATTAAAAAAGCTCAACAAATAACAACGTAGCAATAACCAGGACCACAAAGAGCAAAATGCCATCGGAACAAACACCAACATCAAAACTAGGATAATGAAAACCACAATACAATAACAATAGTATAAAGCAACAAAGAACTTACCTTTAGAAAAAAACTGAAAATGACCTACACAATTAAAAACATGCCTCTTTTGGTCAGATTACCCGTTACTGTAATTATTTTTATACAAATAATAATAATAATACAGTAAAATAAAACATTTTTGTGCAAAAGAGAAATCCAATATTTTCAATTAAAGCCTGCAATCTCAGCAGACAATATTCTTCACATTCACTGCCAGGGCGACCTCAGACCTCATTAACACGAAGTACTTATATGATATCAGCCTCCTGTAAAATGGGTACCTGGTCTTTCCCGGGGGTAAAGTGCGGCCGGGGCGTGCTGCTGACCACCCACCCCCTTCTAGTGCCGCGGTCATAGAAGAGTAGAGCTATACCTCTACCCAACCTCTGGGCCACACCGGGCCTGTAACGGGATCACTTTACCTTTACTTATATGACATGCGACATTCTGAGGCTTTCTTGCTGGATATCATCTGCGGACTGGCAACTGGGGCTTAAGGTGTAGAGGGATTCAAGTAACTCAGTTATTTGCAAACATATCCCTAGTTACAGTTTTATCTTAAATGGATTGTCTCTCAGCTTCTGGGAATCTGGAGCGCCTTTGTGTTCTTGGCGCGCTCGGTATGTAGCAGACGCTTTCAAAACCATTGAGAGAGTAGCATAACGAAACTTCAGTTATAATCAAAGTTGGCTCGCTTTCCTCCGAGCTGCATGTCACATCTGATGACCGTCAAATGCAGGTCTCCGCCCTCCCCTCTTTCATCCCTCGTATGGCTAGAAAGCATGTACACCTACGGAACCAATGAAAGCAACCCCACTCTAACTTCTCCCCTTCGCGCACACACACAAACACACACACACACACAAACACCTGAAAGCCAAAGGGGTTTCCATAAGTGCATTTCCCTCTTGCTGTATAAAGTCCTAATAATTTAGCGTAACACAAAGTCTATATGGTAGCAGAAACCTCATCTAAGTAACGAAGTTTGCTGGCAAAATATATATCAGCACAGGGTCACTGAATGTTTCACTTCAGCAAACAGAGACTTAGTACTTTAAGATATAAATTTTATATTACGTAATATTATGAATTATGAGCTGCCTAGCCATTAATCCAAATACTAATAAAATAGTTAAAAATTAAACGGGTTCAGGTTAAATAATATTTAGAGCTGAGTTAATACAGCGACAGGCCAAACAACCTGAAAATGGGGACCAATTCCAAATAGCAGCAAATATTTTTCTCTTCTCTGCGAGGTTCAGACCAGCTGTTTGGTTTACCCAACTTCATAACCGGGGCAATTGAGATTATTTTCGCACATAAAATAGTGACTGTGGCTTGAAGCTAACCATTCACCTCAAGCACGTGCAAACGTTAAGAATGCGTGGAACTATATCACCACTGCCCCCACACTCAATGTCATGGTGTTTAATTAAACACAGGAACATCTTAATTAAAGTAATAATATAAATAGCTATGTACTCCATGTGGAAAAAAGGAACTTTACCATATATATATATATATATGTCTGTGTGTGTGTGGAGGGGGGTAAGTTTCCTTTTTTCCCACATGAAGTATATATATATATATATATATATATGAAAAATATTCTGTACACTTCAAGGAAAAGGTTGATTGAAGGCCCGAACGTAAGGTGGAGGGTATTGAGTACAGGACAAACCGGGACGTAAGGCCAAAACTTTTAGGTTGTTGAAAATTAGCTACATTTCACACATTAAGAGGCACAATTAACGTAAATGCAAACAACTTAATATAACTAGTAACTGTTTCTCAGTTCCTATTCTAGCAACGGCACCCTGCGTGTTACAGAACACTAAAGAAGGTATGTAGGCAAATATCTCTGTACAATAATACATGCAGTACGGGCCTATGTAATTCAGGTAAGATGAAATCGCATGGTTTTGAACAGTCGCTTGTGATTAAATAATCGCTTGACCCACTGCTCCTGGCGCTTACCTATAATTTTACCATTTAAAAACCAGCATCTTTGATGTTTCGGATTATTCTAACAGCGGCACAAACTGCGACGGCAGATTAACTGTCAGTCCAGGAGTCAAAAGCTTTGGTTGCTTCGATGCGGTCGCCAATTTGCAGAAAAATGAAATGAACTGAAGAGCGGTACGTCCTTTGTGCACATGTGCACATGCGCTTAGAGAACATGTTGCTCAGAACTGATTCTGAACACATACTTTTATCAGAGAGTAGATTTTTATATTTAATTGTTCATGGCCTATCATGCTCTTGTATTTGTAAAGGTGAGATCTCCTTTCTCTCTCTCTCTCTCTCTCTCTCTCTCTCTCTCTCTATATATATATATATATATATATATATGTGTGTGTGTGTGTGTGTGCGCGTATACATGTATATATACACATATATACATATATATGATGTGAAATAACATCATGGGTTTTACATAATAACTTTTCTTTGGTGTTTTATCAGCCCCATGTTGTCAATTAAAGACATACAACTTACTAAAAGAATTCATTTGTAATTGACAGCTATTATCATCACAACTTGAATATTTATACTTTATCTTCAGTCAACCTTCGTATTCACACTGTTTAAAGGGATGATTAAACCATACCTCCTCCACGTAAATTTTATAAATTTTGCATAAATTTTCCAAGCAATAACAGGTTCCAGATTTATGAAATTTGTCATCGTGTAGTTAATGATTCTCTGCTATATTTCTTGCATCTACTTACTTACTCCATGGAGCTGAGTCCTTCTTGAGAAGCTAACGGATTCTCAGCTAGTCAAAAAAATCCCCATATTTAATGGAACCCGAAGGTTCATTACCGCAAACACAAGTACCCGCCACCTGTCCCTATCTTTCTCACATTAAGTACTGTAATTAATCAACTAGTCGAAAAATTATTAGCAATTATTAAACACACCTGAGTCAAATAATTTAAAAAAAACCGCAGGAAATATACCCAAACGTAGGTTTCCTCAGTTTCGTGACTGCTGGGCCCGGGGCTGCTTAGAAAAACGTATATCAATTTGATAAAATTAGCACTGAAAAGACAGAGCTTATAACCTCCCGTAAACTAACTTGCACAATTTGCTTGATTTGTGTGTACGTGAAGTAAACTCTTCAGAAATTTTCCACGGTTAATATATCACTATAATTGCGATAGTGCTTGGAATGTGATGAGAGTGCACACTTGGCTACAATGGAATGTGTTAAGAGTGCACACTTGACTACCATGGAATGTGATGAGAGTACACACTTGGCTACCTTGGAGTGTGATGAGAGTTCACACTTGGCTACCATGGAATGTGATGGGAGTTCACACTTGGCTACCATAGAATGTGTTAAGAGTGCACACTTGACTACCATGGAATGTGATGAGAGTACAAACTTGGCTACCTTGGAGTGTGATGAGAGTATACACTTGGCTACCCTGGAGTGTGACGAGAGTTCATACTTGGCTACCATGGAACCCACATGAAAATATGAGTTACTTGTCACAGTCCCATAACATGGCAGCATGTACTGGATAGAATTGACTTGATAGCACACATTCCGTTGTGTTTCTAAGCTCAACAAAAGATAATAGATCTTCAGTACAAACACAACATATATTTTTCCACTCCAATTAGCCAAATTTTTCGGACTGTATCAGCCCCATTTTGGATTATTCAATCCGAAACATGTAGCTACTAGCAGAGGAAAACATGTGTTGTGTTTGTACTGAAAATCTCTTCCTGCTTATTCAGGTGGAAATGACTGATTTTCGGAAATGGTAGTAACTTTGTTGACAAGATAGGAAACGATGTACATAAATGTAAAAGGACAGTGAATCTGGACAAGAAAAAAAGATTACATTTATTGAGATTTTTGTTGAATGAACACCATAACTGTTTCGAAATTCTTACTTTCGGAAAGTGTTTCACTTCTACAATCCAAGCTACCTTCGTAAGATGCGATGAAGAAAAGTGTGGTCGATTGTTGGTGTCGATTATTAATCTGTTGCGTCGTGTAAAACTTGCAAGAGTTTGAAAATAGTCTTGTTCTCAGTGTTTTCACTGAATAAAATTGATTGAGGAATTATGACACATCACCGAGTAAGGTCAGTAGATCTCAAAAATAAAAACATGTTTATTTTGATTGTTGTCGATTGTGATAATTTTTTCGGATTTCATGAGATCTAAGATTTGCGAAAAATTGATGTAATTAGATATGATAAAAAATATAAAATAAAAAGATAAAAATGATAAAAGAGCCATTAAACAAATGAAGCCGAGGATTATAAATAAGCAAGTCATCACTCGGATGCACGCACATACATAAGTGACTAAAGAGAATGCTAAACTCGGGTATTCAGGCACTCGTTCTGTCCATTCGGAAGCCAAAACTCTCAAAAGTGTCTACATTCGTAGCTCCCAGTACAACATATGATTAGGCAGGTAAGACGATTCACATTCATGACGACACTTCCAAAGAAAAGATAAGCAGAGATAGGAAGAAGGGGTCTTCAGAGAAGAATAAATGCAATTATGTGACAGCGAACTATAATGGAAATATCTAGTGAAATTCTATTAATACTCTATAAAGTGTGTAAGAACTTTCTATAGTACGGTATATACTTATATTACAGTAGAGTTCATGTCAGTTCTTTCTCATTCGGTTGCTCCTGTTTCGCACGGTCTAATCACATTAATTAAGTAGTATAGCGAAACGCTATAAGCCATTACAGTCTGAAGAAGAAAGTTCAAGCAACGTCCGTGTCAGTTACGGTGTCTTCATGCAGAATTAGACTACTGCAGAATATAACTTCGTTTGCAAACCCTTCATCGAACTTTCAAAATCAACGTCTTCTCTTATTTACTTTTTTCAATATTCGCACGAAAGCGTGTTGCTTATTTAATTTCTTTCATCACTCACTTGCCATCTCATCTACTTTGGGCTTTGTCTTGGGTCTTTCCCACGCACGCCCCATAAGTCAGGTAATATAGAAACATTTTAACCCCGCATTTACCCTACATAGAGAGAAAGTGTTTCACGAAGAAAAGATTTAATATAGAAGTATTTTACCTCTGTAATAGTACGAAAGGAATACACAACAAAAAATCAAAATTTAGATTGAGTAATCCCATCAGGATATCTCCGTTCATCGAAATTCAGAAGCTGAACTTAATTGTTCCAGAATAATTACCAACAAGATGACACTTGTGGACTATCCTTTATTTCAGGGTTAGTCGTCCTTCACTCTACATGTTTCGAGCTGCAGGGAGCTCATCATCAGGAGTTTCACTTTTTTACTGTACAG
>Ga0136643_10003607_pt1 | contig 20925 bp, 20 predicted proteins | sample TergutLab28metaG_FD_96883 | JGI IMG/M metagenome (GOLD analysis project Ga0136643, IMG submission 96883) | Labiotermes labralis P1 segment gut microbial communities from Petit-Saut dam, French Guiana - Lab288 P1 (version 3) (version 3) | ecosystem: Host-associated > Arthropoda: Insects >...
ACAGAGGATGGACACAAACAGACTACCAAAACAAGCACTACAATATAAACCAAAAGGACGAAGGAACATAGGACGACCGAGGAAGAGATGGAGGGACCAACTGCATCTTGAGGATCAAGGAACTGGAAACATGCCTAACGCTTCAGGAACATGATGATGATGATGATATTCATGCACAATTAGTGTCACTTCATATACTGGCTGACTGTTGCCAGCCACACACACAAACATAACGGTTCAAATTCTGTCATTATTCTGTCCCCATGTATCATGTTATTTATCTAGTTGCTGATACGTAGGCCAAGTGGCAGAGATTGTCAAAGAATCTTGTTATGAGCAGTCAGAACATATCCTATGGCTGATGTTGTGCCCTCAACCTTTGTAGATAAAGAGTCTTGTTTTACCACCTATTCTTGCAAGTTGACATTCAAGAACTTCGCAAGCTCACAGTGTGCATGTTCAGTGGAGTTACGATCTCATAGTGTCTCTTAACTACTACTATATATGAAACTGAACTATGGGACAGGTAATCTGACAAGTTGTAACTAGAGACAGGAACTGCCAAAGTTTTTCATTGAGTGTTAACGTTATTTATACTAATATTGTGGGAGCTGGGAATAATGTACTCTAGGCTGTGGGCTGGACACTGAGGAATCATGGTTCCATTCCCAGTAGGAGAAAGTTTCTCTCTTTATTGCAAGCATGAGAACAGGTCTGGTCCCCCACCCCCCCAGCCTCATATTGAGTGGGTAATGTGCACTTTTCCTAAGGGTAAAACAGACAGGGTGTGAAGCTGACCACTCACCCACCCCTCTAATGCCATGGCTAGAATGACTGGAACTGTACTTCCACTCCCTCATATAAATTGATGGCTTGCACAGGGGCAGCTTTATCTTTTATACCTGAAGGTAGCCAAATATTGGCTCTTGATGAACTTAAAATTTGTTGAACATCTTCACTGTTGATTGAATGCTCTGATTTTCCTCTCTAGTGATCATCTGACATACAGAGTCTTTGTACAAGGCAAGCTGTATATTTTTAGAATGTTTTCCTGTGCAGTAATATTCACAGTTGCAAAGAAAGAAGTACGTTGTTTGTTTAATACAGTTAAATGTACTTGTCATGAAGGTACATACTTTCTTCTCGTAAGGAGAGCAAGCAGTCATAACTGGCAAGGGTTTGGTGGTTTTACAGGACTATGCTGATACACACTGCGTGGCACTGGGTTCGTATAATGAGATATACGTGTCATCTCATGATGTAAGTCAGGTTTTTGATACAAAAGTTGAGGAGCTGTCAGATGTACAAGCAGAAGAGGAGGAGGAGGAGGACCCTTTGCTGATATCATCACCAGTAGTGAAAGTTGAAAATGAGGTGGGTTCTTTGTCTGTATGTAAATTTCACAGATATACAGGCTTCTGTCTTATCTGTATCATTTTCATCTCTCTGTCTGCATGAAATAACTCTTTCTCGATTGGCGGTGGTTTAAGAGCCTGTTTCAAAATGCAGAATGTTGTGCCGTATGATAATCTCACCCTAGGCATGTACTTTCAGCAGCAAACCACTGTTTGTGCACCGGCTGTAACAAAGTGCATCGCGTCGGTGCCAGCGGACTTCTGCACATGTTGTAGGAACACTGTGTTGAGTGCACTATGTTTGATTCTGGCATTGTAGAGACATAAGCAGTCACAAGGATTGTGAAGAATGGAAATTTTTTAATTCTATAGCCTTGTTTCCTGTATGATTATTTTCTTCAGTTTCTGATGAGTTACAGGAATAAGCCAAGAGTTAAAATATTGTTACGTGTGTGATACTGCAAATGGATACATATGCCAGCTGAATTCTCATATGTCATCACAACAGTTGCTGCAAGTTTTTCTCCCCAGCTGAAGTAATGACATAAGGATAATAACACAATTCCTGCACTTAATCAACTGCCAATTTGTTAGTTAATTCATTTTTCATTCATTCATTTGTTTGTTCATTAGTTAATTAAAATACTCTTAAGACTGAGGTTTTCATATCGTCATGAAGATATTTTAGTCCTGCTTTGCCACTGGACATGAATCAGAATGTGAATTAGTTTGTCATATAAATAAATTATAGTACTTTTCCAAAGTAACTTAATTGCACCATTTAGTATGTTGCATTTTCCTTGTCTCAGCTGATGCTGTTATCAAATAACCTTCTTCTGACTTGAGATGCAAATTTTACACCATCATGTTTGGTTACTGTTGCCAGCCTTTGTGACTGGGCTACCGTGTATCCATTAAGAGCAGCTTGCAGAGGTGACATTCAATTTCCTTGTGTTGTGCTGAAAATATGTTTTACTCTGAAGATTACTGTCTCCTGCTATGTGATAACCTATAGTCTGGTACAGATTTACATATGTTTCATAAGAACATGCTGTCTCATTCTTGAGGCTGCTGCCATGAGAACTTCAACCTTCATAGTCACTGCTGGGAGAACCTCAAGCCTTCCATTCTCTTAAAATCCTTAAAGAAAACAGCCAAAATAGTTTCTACATACTGTGTTGAATTAATGTGTTTTAAACAAGCATGGGGCATGTGATTCTTGCAGCATTTTTAAACATCAGTGTACCACTTTCTTGTCATACTGGGATCTTGGGAACATTCCATATGGAAGCGATTGTGGACGCTATTTGTAACTTGCTTTTTCAGACTCCTTCATTCTGTTAGTATGATGACAACTATAATCTGTGGCTTTCTTTTCAGATTACTCTGAATGAATTTCATTCCACGAGTGATGAACGGCGTCATTATTCTTGTGCTCTGTGTAAAAAATCATTCAGTAAACAAAGTAAGCTGACGAGACACGTACGTGTACACAGTGGTGAGCGTCCATATTCCTGCAGTGTGTGTAGTAAGTCATTCAGTGAACAGGGCACTCTGAAGATTCACCAACGGATACATAGCGGAGAGCGTCCGTATCCATGTCACGTGTGCGATAAATCCTTCCGGCAGCGGAGCCACCTGAAGCAACATGAACACGTGCATAGTGGCATACTTCGATATTCCTGTGATGTGTGTGACATGTCATTCAGTGAAATGGGCACTCTGAAGATTCATCAACGCATACATAGTGGGGAGCAAATGTATACTTGTGATGTGTGTAATAAATCATTCAGTGAAAACAGTAAATTGAAGAAGCATAAACACATACACAGCAGGGAACGTTCATATTCCTGTGGTATTTGTAATAAATCATTCAGTTGGCATAATAAGTTGAAAAGGCATGAACGTGTACATAGCGGTGAACGTCCATATTCTTGCAATGTGTGTAATAAATCGTTCAGTGAACACGGCACCCTGAAGATTCATCAGCGTATACATAGCGGGTTGCGTCCATATTCTTGTGATGTGTGTAAGCAGTCATTTAGGCAATGGACCCATCTGAAGCAGCATCAAGTAGTGCATAGTAGAATTATTCACTAGTCTGTGCGGTGTGTCGTGTATTGTTCACCAAGTGCTTTGAAGGTTCGTCAGTGCGCAACAGTGAGAAGCGTGCATAATTGTGAGGTACCTGTAATAAGTTATTTAATATATGAATTGTCTAAAGGCACATAAACTGACACGTAGGGTAGAGTTCTTCTATTTGTGTGATGTGTGTAACAGGTTATTCAGAACTAACTAAAATCTGATGGTACGTATGTATGTGTGTACGTACGCACGCATGTATATACATAGTGCCAGAATCCCTATTCCTGTCAAGTGTAAGATATTTTTCCCATGCACTTATCATATCTAGGTCCACTCATCCGTAATGTTGGCACTAGATGGAGGTAAGTGGTCGGCGTAATGCGCTGGCTGCTCTCTCCTGGTTAGGATCCTGAACTAGCTATAGAGTAAGAAGCTGGGGAGCCACAGAGCCAGGATGGATGTTTAGGAGAACAGAAAAATCTCTTGCCACTGCCACAAACTGAAGGCCAGATTATCCGGCCTGTAGCATATTTACTGTACCGACTGAACTGGCGCATCTTCTTATCACAGTGGCACAGCAGTTGGACTTCATCTCTTGTGTGGTTATAATGACACATTCCAAGTACTTTTCATTTTAGATTCTGGCTTTGTTTTCACTATGAGGTGTCATGATGAACATCAGCTTTATCTAAGAAACACAACTGAGTACTTGCCACTTCCCCTCCTCCTCCTCCTCCTCCTCCTCCTCTTTATCCAAGGATGAAGATAGCCAATCTCTGAACCATCCTGCTTTTGGAATACCCTGCTATAATCAGACAGTGTATGTTGTTCAGTCCGAGTGTCGCGGGAACAGTATTTCCATACCCGTTCAATGACGATTTTGTGAGATTCGGCACTTTTTATTTTTGTGGTTTACAATAGCTGGGTGTTAAACAAGTGATGTTCTACTGTCAGCTGTTAGAATCTTCACAGTAATTGTGCATTAAGTGACTTTGGTTTGTTAAATAAGTGACTTATTACTGTCAGCTGTTTTAACCCTCTTTTGAATTTTTTTCTGTTTTTCAGAGTTTAAACCCACACCTGCTTGAACTTCATAGTCATCTCTTAAGCTTCTAAGGCCCAATGAAGACTTTACATTGTTAGTGAATGAGTGGCCCAACATGGACTGGAGTTGTCAAAAAAATAACAGTGGTTTTAGCATCGAACCCTGGGCCACAGGGTGGTGCTAGGAATTTCAACCTCGGTCTTTGGAAGATCTGTCATTCTGCTTCGATGTGTATGTCCCGTTGCTTGGTACATGTATTTAAAGGCAAGCTTGAGAGTCTGTCAAGGTTATTGTTTTCCTCTGTCTTATTATAAATTGATTAGGCATGAATTCTCTCTTAATACCTTCACTGTCATGCTGTCTGGCTTGGTATATCCCCAGACACTTCACATACTTGAATGTCCCCAGTGCTTCTTTTCTTCACAGTTCAGTTTTCACTGCCACTGGGGTGTCATTACTGTATAGCATTTCAACGATTCCTTTCCTTACTCTCCTTTTTACTGTCCTGTCTTTCATCTCGTATATTCCTTGAAATGTATGTATTTTTCTTGAGGGTTGTTTGACCGTGCATCTTCCTCATGAAATAATGTGAAATGCCAACTTAATGCAACAAGTTGGCATTTCACATTATTTATATATTTTTCTGTTTGCTTTGTAGTCTGTTTCATGGTGAATATGTGAAGTGAGAAACTGGTTCCACAATTGCAATTGAACGAATGAATTTCCAAGAGACTGGATGTTCTCCCTTAGAACTATCATTCTGGGTTTTTGTTATGGAAAAGTTTCATGTTGCATTGTTTGTCAAGGTACTGCAGATATTTGTCTTATGTTTGTGTGATAATCTGGTTATATGCAAACATTAGGCTGTTGGAACATATTTTTCACTAAGTATTACACCTGGCTTGATGTGTCTTTTTAGTTTTCGTAAAATTTTGTCTTCTGAAAGGTTATATAGGGTAGGTGAATATGAGCTCTTGCATATTGTTCTTAACCTGACATCCATAACATCCAAGAATTTATTGTCACCTGGACCTTTGTGTATACACACACAAACACATGCGCGCGCACACACACACACACACACACACCTATGTCATTATTTTAGCTTACAACTATCAGTTGCCACATCCTGTTAGGAAATTGAGTGTTGAATGTATTCCACTCATTGGACCAGCCTCATATGCAGGGGATTAGCAGCATAAAGTGACCAATTACAATTGTCATCTAAAGAAGGGAACCAAATTAGGATGTTTAAAACTATAACTTACTTACTACTCTTGTATCTGTGTGATACATGGGCTTTCTTCTGAAGGGAGTGTATGGTATTTGAGATGAAAGTGTTGAAAATATTTGGGCCTAAGGGGGAGGAAGTAACAGGAGAAAACTGTGTAATTAGGATCTTTATAATTAATACTTTATGCCAGATATTGTTACAGTGATCTGCTTCAAGAGGGTAAGATGCGCTGGGCATATTTCACATGTGGAGAACCTGCAGCAATGAGACCACTTGTTAGACCTAGGAGAAGGTAGACAGGTGATATTAAAGGAATGGGGTGTCAGGTTGTGGACTGGACTGATTCACTCAGGATGGTGTCCAGTAGAGGGCTCTTGCAATTCTTGTTAGACACAGTGCTGTTTGAATTATATATGTGAAGGATATTTTTTTGTTTCTTCATTGCAATATTTGTAATTTTTTAAACATGAATTTGCACCTGCATATTCTAGTACCCCCAGACAAAGCAATGAAAGTGTTCTCCCACTTAACCCATGTGTACCCCAGTTAAGTTGTACCTGGAATGTGATGGTATATGAAGTTTCGTTTTGTTTTTTGAAGCTGTCTGTGTCAAATTGAACAGAATTCTTCAAGAGTAGGTACCATCTTAACTACACTAATCAGTCAGCTGACTGGAGCAGTCTGCAAAATCAAATGAATGACAGAAATGACTGAAACACAAGATCAGGTTTACAATACACACAGTTTCAAAATTTTGCACTTCTTGCTTGTGCATCTGCAAGAATTGAATGGAATTCATATATATAGAATTCTGTTACCACTAAAGTACACTCCATGCTGAAGAGCAATAATACATGCATAAGTCCATTTTTGCATTGATTTGTCACAAAATGAATGAAATTGAAATTTGGAACTCAGAATATGGCCACAAGAATTTGTAATAGTCATAAATTTAATATATTTATTTGTAACTATCAGATTAAAAAGAGATGAAAGTATCCCAGTAATGCCCTAAAATGCCCACATTCGATATGAATGTTTCTTCCAGTTGTTTCAAAATTTAACTTTTTGATGACCGACCTGTAAAACATTATGCCAACGAGCAGCAGCAACGTTTGTTTTATGATCTATCTAGTGCATGGTTTCTTGAACTGTGGTAGGTGTACCACCACTTAAATGACGACTATGGTGTACGGTACGCGGCCCTAATAAAAGAATCTAAGTATAAACGGGATATAAATTTAAAAAAATTTAAACTTGAACCCCACATACTGAGTGATTCGCATAAAACGGCCGGGTCGTTGTTTGCCAGTAATTCTCTAAAGGATGCTCACAAACAGATGGAACTGCTTCAACAGTTGATTTACAGTCATTCAGTTCACCGTGAATTCGTGTAGTATTACCTTCGTTTCATTTAATTCCCTGGGCACGATAAGAAATTAAAAGCATCATCGACCGTAACGTCATTACATGACTGGGCCCACATCGTAACATTCAACATTGCTGGCAACATTACGTTCCTTATCCTCGCTGTCAGCCAGTCTGTCGAAATATAGCTTCGGCATTTAAAAACAAAGAATACTGGTGGTTACGTTCCTTATCCTCGCTGTCAGCCAGTCTGTCGAAATATAGCTTCGGCATTTAAAAACAAAGAATACTGGTGGTATATCGAATTTCTTAAATTTCATTTTGTTGTTACGCCAGCGTAAAAATTGTGAGCATCTCTCGTATAGACACTTAAAGGCGCGTTTTTTTAAACGCGGAATAGAATGGTGCAGACCGGAGACCATTACCCGTCGTTAGTCACCGTTTATCCCGTCCGCAGTCTCATCACCATACATGCGCGGATGCAAATCTTCCGAAACACAAAATCAGTTGCTGAAGACAGTATGTCTCCGTGCTTATAAAGAGCAAATACGCCTTCCGTTATAACTTTCTACTGTGGGAGCTGTTACCTTACTGTCTCTGATATATGCCTGTGGTCACCGACCGGTAGTGGTTTACTGTTCTGTTATCTGTGAGTACACGTTGGTGAGCCAGCTGGCAGCTACAGGTGTAGGAATGTTCGTGGTTGTTTGTTTGGAAATGTAGGTTATGTTTTTGGGTCAGAGGTGACGGTGAACTAAAAATTTCCTCTGATGTAAGTATGACCATTTTAGCATGAGCACCTGTGTGCCTGTCAGTGGCATGATAACAGAAGGCGACAGATATTAAATACTTTTGGTCCTTTTACCATTTGAAGTATGAGATCAGTAAGATTTGAAGCTCTGTGACAGCAACAAATTTTCAGGCGTTCAGCCTGGTATACTTAATTATGTTTGAGGACCCGTAAAGTGTTGTTCTTAGTACGAAGTACAGTATAAGGAGAAAACGTGTATTAAACATGGATGTGTTTCTTCAAATTTAATCGCCAAATTGTAAATGACTAATCGGTCACTTTGTGAATGCTTCGTTCTCTTTCAATTGTAGCATTACACAAAGCGAATTACCCAAATTAGCATAAATTTATAAATACAGTTGATGCCCAGTATTTTCTTTTTTGAGATTTGGTAGAATAAAGCTTTCGTTATACCCTCAAATTAGGAGCTGCTAATTTTGTGACATTCAGTGGACATAATGGTGGTTGTATAAGGACTATGCAACTCTTATTATTTACAGTTTTTCTGTTCACAAATGCCGAAGTGTTGATTGTTCTGAGTACCTTGCGTCTCTTAAAGATTAATATTGTTCATACAATAAGGAAAAACATTTAAATTCCACATTTCTATATAATTTATGAGGACAAGGGTGTGATTTATCATAGTATCTTCTTTGATGATGAAAATCTTTCTACGTTTCATTACTATCTAGAACGAAATTATGTTCATTCCTCCTTGTCTTTGGTTTTTATAACTTTTTCAACCAACGAAATTACATTTATAATTAAAATGGCTAAAAACAAAAAAAAATCTCATGTGTATGATGAGATTTCTGCTAAATTATTAAAAACGAGTGCCGCATATGTTCATCATTAACTTATAGCAGTAATAAGTCTATCTTGTCAGGAATTTTTGTGATTGAAGTTTTCAATTATAAAACCTATATACAAGAAGGAGATAGAATGAATCCAACAAATTATAGACCTATATCATTATTGACATCTTTCTTGAAGGTTTTTGAAAAGTCAGTATTTTAGACTACCTTAAAATTTTAATAGTAATAAGTTACTAGTGGGAAATAAGTTTGGTTTCCAAAGAGGCGTAGCATTTGAAGATGCCATTTTTAAACTAACAAATGAAATTTTAAATGCTTCAAATAATAAAACAGTGCCTGAGAATATCTTTTGTGATCTGGAGAAAGCTTTTGACTCTGTTAATTATGATTTATTACTATCTAAAGTACCATATTATGGAATAAGTGGTAAAGCCATATTATTACTGTAATCTTATCTTCAGAACATAAATCAAAGAGTTCAAATCATAAACTCATATCTTAATTCTAACACAGTCTCAGAATGGACCAAAATAAAATATGGGGTGCCACAGGGTTCAGTTTCTGGCCCATAGTTATTTCTAGTTATACATCGGTGACTTACCTAAGGCCATACAACACAAAACTATTCATATCTTATTCACTTATGATACCAGTAAAGCCCAAATAATATTGAATTTCAAAATGATCTTAATATAGTTTTTGGCCAAATAACTAAGTAGTTTAAAACTAATATGCTTTCCTTGAATTTTGATGAAACTTATTTCATTCAATATACTAGTAAAAGTACATGTACTTCTGACATACAAATTATGTATGAAGATAAATTCGTACATCTATTGAAACAAAATTTAAAATGGGCTCTTTATTAGTAATACTTTTTATTGGAAAACACACATTAAATAATTTAAGTCTAAACTAAGCTCAGCTTCTTATAATAAAAACCAACAAGATTCACTAAATTTCTGAAATTTATTTTGGAATAGAACTCTACATGTGTCAGACAGATTTTACTGTCCATCATCAGGATTCTAGTACTGTACACACAGCAGTAGGTATTTGTCATGATAGTTATGTTGACTGTCTGCTAGTGAGGTCGGGATGTTCCATCCTGACCTTGCTAGCAGACAGTCAACTCAGCTAACATGACAAATACCTATGCTTTGTATACAGTGTTGAGATGGACAGTAGATCTGTGTGAAACATGTAGAGTTCTTTATCAAAATAAACTTGAGAAATAGTGCATCTGGTTCATTTTTATTATAAGAATATATCACAATGCAATGTCCTCTGAATGCCAAATAAGCTCAGCTTGATACTCTGTGCGGTCAGTCAAACCATATGTATCACTAAATACTGTGAAAATGATTTACTGTTCCTGCTTCCACTCTGTAATGACCTATTGTTCTGGTGCACTCCTAACACAGTATAGAGATTTTCAGGCTGCAAAATAAGATTAATAGAATGGGTTGTAGAAGTATTGACTCTTGCAGAAAATGGTTTTTTAATTTAGGAACCTTACAACTCTCTCTTCCCAATACATTCTTTCTCTTCTTTTGTTTATGACAAGGAGTAGGAATCAATTTATGGTCAGTTCTGAGATATATCACATTGACTCTAGGCGACATGCTAATATTGACCAGACTTCTGTGAACTGACTAAATAGCAGAAGGGAGTGTACTCTTTAGGTGTTAGGGTTTTTAATATGCTTCCTTCTTGTATTAAAATAGAGTCTGATAATCCCAAGAAATTTAAATTGATTTTACAGAAATTTTTGTATGAAAATTCCTTTTATTCTTTAGATGAATAATTTGAACTTAAAAAAAAATATATATATTTATATATGAGGTAAATTAGTGTATGTAAGTTTGGCACGGGTTATTTAACTACATACTAATTTTTCGTATCTGTATTTTAGATCTTGTTTTGTGTATAACATAACTGCATGTGTGTACCAATCTTTATCTGTTATGCAGTGGTGTAGTAAATTATTTTTTGTCCAGTAAGTACTGTATACTTTTAATTGGTGTTTGTATGTTGTTATTTGTTGTGCTACAGGGTGAGTCTCTTGCTAGAGGCCCTGAACTATTGTCTATAAAAAATTATGTTATTGAGATAATGACTTCAAATTTTATATACACATACCGGGAACGATGCAAAACAGGACCTGCTCATAATCGATGCTGAAACTGGTCTCCTTTCACATCCAAGCACACTTGAATATATTTCTCCAAATTCTGGAATACTTTTCCTGAAGTGTCTACGTTGACAACTTAAATCTCTTGGCTTATAGCGTCTTTGAGTTGTTTGATTGTGCGGGGTGTATTTTTTGTACACTTTGCCCTTCAATGGGCCCCAAAGAAAGAAGTCGGCAGGCGTTAGATCGACTTCTCTTTGTCTCTAACTTTTTAACCAATTTCTGGATGGAACACTTCGATGGTGCATGTCTTTCACCATAATTCCATTCGAAATGCCATCTGGCATGCTTTAAATGAACCTGTTTGCCAGTATTTACGAACAAGAAACCCGCGCTTTTCGGCTGTATACATAGACAATAGTTTGGGGCCTCTAGCGAGAGACTCACTCTGTATAATAATTTATATTATGGTAAATCCTCGAACATCATACTAGACCCAGTAACTAGCTCTGTTGTACACTTTTATACTGACTCACTTCTTGATTGCTTAAGCAAATATTTTTGTTACTATTATCTACAGTATTGACTATTTCCATATCCATATGGATTTTGTAATCCTGCAAGGATCCATGGAATGAGAAATAGTGATATGATATGGTGTTAGTAACGAAATGCTTTGCCATTCTGTTGTGGGCTGAATGTCACCATAAACAGGACAGTCTAACAGTCACAGCTTTATACTTTAACACAGCTCTTTGTCTAAGGTCCGTAAATGAACCTAAGGCATTGCACTTTGCCTACATTACTTACTTACTTACTTACTTACTTACTTACTCCATGGTGCAGAGTCCTTCTTGAGAAGCTAACTGGTTTGCAGTTAGTCAAGAATTTCCCCGCATTTCACGGAACCCGAAGGTTCGTTACCGCACTCACAAGCATCTGCCACCTGTCTCTATCCTGGGCCAGCCCAATCCAGTCCATATACCCACATCCCACCTCCTGGAGATCCATCCTAATATTATCCACCCATCTACGCCTAGGACTCCCTAGTGGTCTCCTTCTCTCTGGTTTCCCCACCAAGACCCTATACCCCCCTCTCCTCACCCATACGTGCCACATGCCCAGCCCATCTCACTTTGCCTACATTATGTGTGTTAATACTATTGGTATTTATTTTCACTTTGTTTTCACATTGCAGTGTACACCTTTGTTTTGTATTCACTTCAGTGCACAGTGTTTTACTGTGCTTGAAGAAGCAAACAGTCTGAAGGCTGTTTCATGAACACAATTTTTAATACCTTCAATTAGTCACAAAGGATTCTTCTGTTTTTCTCACTGGTTTCGCTTTCATCAGTGTGGAATCAATAATGGTTATGGTCAGGTAGCCAAAGCAGTGTTTGATGAATTTGTACCATTGTGCAAAAAAGGCCTTTTGCTGCTGTTGAATCATGATTTGGGCAGCATGTAGCTCTCCGTACAGACAGAAAGCAGCATAAAAATGTACATGTTGATGAAACTGACTGCATTATACAAACTGCAGTTTGCCCAGGAATAGTTAATGTTTATTCAGTACAGTTGGCCAGCGGTCCGCAGTTTTCCCACCATGTAGAATCACCTTCAAATTCTAGGCACCAGAAGGTTGACATGAAGTATTGTCCATAAGTGCTTCATATATAAATTAAAGAAGTATGACAATAATTATGCTAAAGTATTAGATATCACCATACAAAATTTAGTTCCACAAGTGATTTGGTGTCTAAGATTTGTGGATCTCTGTGACAGGCCGAGTTCCATAGACTGTGACATGATGGACAGTTTGTGTTACTGAAGCCAGCTTTTAAGTCATTGAAGTTATCCTTGTGCATGCTATGAAGGCATATGGGGAGATGGAGGTGTAGCTCCATTCATTCTGAACTCTGGCACTAGATGGAGGTAAGTGGGTAGCTTTAAACCCAGGCTACTTCACCAATGGGGAAACAACCCCCGGTAATGGGGAAACAACCCCCAGTACCTATTGTCTGCATCCAAGTAATTTGGAACATTGTGGTCATATTTTAACAAATGCATGACCAGTCCCACCCTCTCAAGGGCCAATACAGGGGGTTGATACAGTATGGTAGTTTGGGCATAACTGTTGATATGCAGTGGGCCTTTACATCTATACATTGCTTTGTTAATACATGTGAGAGTTTGGTGTGATGGTTGTGGCTTTCAGTGGTTGTAGATAATACAGTAGGATGGAATTTGATATGGCTGAATATTGTGGTTTAACAGGACAGCATGGATTTCATAAAGTGTGAACCTGATTCAGGTGATGAATCGTACCCAAATTCTTCGCAAAACCAAAATCTGCTGAGTGCTGTAAAAGAGGATGAGGATCCTCTCTTCATAAGGTGTCCGCTAATGAAGACTGAAAATGAGGTGAGTGGCATGTCACACTAAAGTAGTAGTGTCCATTTGTTGTGTGCATATGTGCACCTCATACGTTGCCTACAGCAGGGTAATTTGACTGAGCTACTGGTCTGGGTCTTACTGCCATGTTGTAAGAACAAACCAGTGTAGGTACCTCACTGGGGTTACTCGACTGTACATGCCGTATGACATGAAAAAATAGAGGAGACAATAAATTATATTGAAAATTGTTTTGTCACTTTGGTTTTCAAATTTTAGGTATTTAATGTGACACCAGCCTGTCCGTGTGTGCTCAGTGTAAATGTATGATCAAGGAATTGGGAAGGGAGCACACATATATTCAAGGGAAAATTTTTGTTTCAGTTTTGGTGGGAATGATAAAGATGTGTTTAGAGGAAAATGGAGATTCATTGAACATAAAACCCAAGCTTTAATGGACTCCTTTAAAATCGTGAGCATAAAACTTGTTGCCTTGTCTGTTCAAGAGGCAACTTTTTCTGTCATGGTGTTTTTGTGTGATAATTGTGCACAAATAAAATGCTGTAAACATTTGTCGTGGTTGTGTGTATGTCTGCACGGAAACTTCTACCTTTTGCATGTTGCATCATCAAGAGGTGGACCAGAGTATCCTGTTGGAAGATTATCAGCCAATTCTCAACAGGCTCCACCTTTCTCGCATTACATCATTTCATTCATCAGTATGCCATCCATATATATCCGTCTACCCATAACATTTTTCTGGTGTGCATTCATCACCATGCATTGGCTGTAACTGAACAATGCAGATGCAATAATTTCTCTGTCTACAGTAATTCTTTTCATGAGACATGACACAGTAAAAGGTAAAGCAATCCCGTTACAGGCCTGGATGGGCTATGAGGGTTCCAGGAGTTTGAGGTTGTCAGATTTCAAGACAATCAGCACATGAAGGTGGTAGGGTTGTCAGCCGTATGCACCGGCCTCCTTTAACCCCCAGAATATATTCCTGGTACTCATTTCTGTTAGAGGCTGTGTCAACCCCAGGGCCAAAGTGCAGCTGGAAGGATCATGTCAATGAAAAATTCCTTTGACACCATCAAGAATCAAACCTGTGACCTTCCAGCTTGTAATGCAGTGCCTCAACCAACTGTGCCACTGCGTACCCCCACATGACACAGTAAAAATTTATTTGTATTCAGCAGTAAGTTTGTTCCACTGCATATTTTTTCCATACAGTCCATTGTGGTTGACTTCGCAGAGGTTGAAGTTAATATACCAACTTGCAGTACACTTGGGAGACAGTGACTGCTGTGTGCTGCATACTTTGTTGATTGCATTGCCTTTAAATGCTGTGTGTATTGTTTTTGTACTATGACCAGTAAATGCACAAATATCTCACAAATTATCACACTCCTCCATGTTTCGACACTATCGTGTCATCCTCAGGGAGCTTGTAATCTGTACCTTATTAAGTTACACAAGTATTTCAAATGCAGCTGTTATGCATTTGACATACTTGTGTAACTTGGCAAGGTATTGATTAGAAGCTCCCTGTGGATGACACAATATGTTGAAACATGTAGGAGGAGTGCGATAATTTGTGAAATAATTGTGCGTTTGTTGGTCACAGTACAAAATAATAAAGGTGCATGGTACAAGGATTGAAATTAAAAAAATATTAGAGTAATGCTGTTAGTATTATTTTTGTTTTATTTATTCATTGCGTTAAAATCTGTGTATCTCAAGCTACCATTGTGTCTGTCAGAACTGATCTGTTGGCACCCGCATTTCCCAGTCATGTTCGATAAACCAAATAATGGTAGGTCACAGGCAGTTAGAGTAGACATTGCATGATATCAGGCTTCCGCTGCGGGACCTTTCTTCTTCTGGGATGTTACACAGTGTAGATGGGTAGTTAGTTACGGATATTTCCAGACAACATATCAGTCCCGTCGTCACCCTTGACGGTGGGGCATGAGACTGACAGGTTGTCCCAGAACGTTGGTAACTACAAATCTGTGCTGCATATCATCCCGGAAGAGTAGACATTGTTGTCAAAATGACTGAGTTATCATAATGTTGCAGGTTATAATGGATTTCATAAAATCGGAGCCCAGTTCCGACAGTGAGACATCTGCTGACAGTGACCATGAGACAGTCAGTATAAAGCAGGAAGAAGCCTGTGCATTGCAGACATTCCCAACGAAGATAACTGAAAGTGAGGTAAGTCATGTCTGTGTCTCTGTATCATAAATGTATAGTATCATAGCCATGTAGAAAATGTGTTAAAATTTCATATTTCTTGGGATGACAGTAACAAATTAGAATTTTGTGGAAAAAGAACATGAGACCAGGTTAAAGGTGAGGAATGTCTGTTACCATTGCCTTCAGCATCCTTTGCCTCGCAGTTTATGATGTAAAAATTTAAACATAGAAATTTACAAGATTACGTTACCTGTTGATTTGTGTAAGTGTGAAACTTGGTGTATTTTTACGTGGGACTTTCTGTTTTGTTACATTTGTTACAAATAACACAGTTTCTTAGATTAAGTGGTTTTGGCTTATCATATACTTTTATGATATTTGTGAAATCGAGATACATGGATGATATAAAATAATATTATGCAACTTACATAGTAATTTCCTTATCGTCTTATTAGCCTGAAGATGGCTTCCTGTTTTCTCCAAAACAGGTTGCATGAAAACCATATATTATACAAAAGAGCTTAGACATGATTGATGGTTATTATTCACCCTGTGAAACTTGGCATCTTATGCAGAGAAGAACATGGTCTGAGTATTGTTGCAGTGTTGACACTAGAGCCCACCACTTGTCCCATCTTGAGCCAGATGAATCCAGACTGGACCATCTCATCCTGTTTCTGTAGGAATTATTTTAATGTCACCCACATGTCTATGCCAGAGTCTTTGCACTGCTCTGTTTCCGTCAGGTTGCTCCACCAAAACGATGTGAGCCTTTCTCTTCTAGCCTTCACCTGCCGTATGCCCTGTCCATCTCATTCTTCTTCATTTGATACCCAGATAATGATTTTGAGGATCACAAATCATGAAGCTGTTCATTATGTACTTTTCTCCAGTCCGCTGTTTCTTCCTTCCTCTTTGGCTGAATACCTTCTTAAGGACGCTGTTCTTGAACACTCTCAGCATACTTTTTCTCTTCATGTGAGAGACCAAGTTTAACACCCATATAAAACAACAAGCAAAATTATAGTTCTGTATATATTAACCTTTTTCTTCTTAGGTAGCAGACAGGAGCACAAAGGATTCTGTACCAAATGCTACCAGGTTTCGTGAATTTCTTCTGCTTTTAGTGTCTTAATGTATGTAATTTTATCTGTCAGTGTAATATCCACATACACTATATGAGTGACATTTTCCATGGATTTATTCACTGTCTTGATATGGTGATTGTGTCTTGCATTCTGTTCACCAGACATGAGCATGTACTTAGTGTTTTCAGTATGATTTCTAGTCCAACCTTTCAACCAATAACCAATCAAGTGTCTGTGTGTTTTTCTTCATAGTATGTAGATATCATCTAATAAATTATCATGAGCAGTGACAGAAGCTGATGTGTCGTTTGAACACTGTACTTAACGTGTTTAGAACAGATTGTAGCATTTAGAATGCCACGGTATGAAGAACGTGCGTGGAACTTCTTGAAGTCGTTATGCATTATGTCAGCAATAAAATTCATTCTTTTTCAGTTAAAATTTACGTCTGTGTAAAACATTTAATTACTCACTGCAAATTTTCTCTTTTCTAGGCTTTGAAGACAGGTGAAATCGGAGTGCATTTTGCTGTTACTAGTGATCCGCATATGAATTACATTGATATGAAGGACTATGACAGCGATGCACAGTATTCTGCAGTTCATAAAATGTCATCTAGTGAGGTTGACAGTTTAACGAATCACAGACGGATTTATTCATGTGATGTGTGTCAGAATGTTTTTAGTCATGAAAGAGATTTGAAGAAACACGTGCTTGTGCACAGTGGAATATGTCTTTATTCATGTAACATTTGTAATAAGGTCTTTAGGCATCGAGGTAATCTTAAGCAACATGAGCGCGTGCATTCTGGCGAACGTCCATACTCATGTGATGTTTGTGAGAAAGCATTTAGTCAGCACAGTGGTCTTAAACGTCATCTTCGTGTGCACACAGGTCAACGTCCTTACTCATGTCATATATGTAAGAAAGCCTTTAACGTGCATGACAATTTGAAGCAGCATCAGCGTGTACATACCGGGGAACGTCCCTACGTTTGCAGTATATGTACAAAAGCATTTAGTATGCACGATAATCTCAAGCAACATCAGCGTGTACATACTGGAGAACGTCCGTACTCGTGTGACGTATGTATGAAAGCGTTTCGTCAACGTGCCCACCTCAAGAAACACCAGCTTGTGCATTCCGGAGGACGGCCTTAAGCCAGTGCTGTCGCATGGTTTCAGCTTGATGTCCAACTCGTATCCCTACTGGGAACTCGAAAAAGAAGACTGAGTTGACCAGCTGACTGTTCACATTGGCTGTGAATGTAAGTTTAGTTGCAGAGCCCTGATTATAAGTACAGCCACATAGTGCTCTGTTGAAGGTACACACAGCACAAACACTCCAGCAGTACAAGGAATTCAGTAGCCCTTGGTCATCTGATCTACACAGTGGATGGGTTGAATCTGCACCACCGAGGAGAAACTGTGTGGTACTGGCATAGGTAAAATACATGAAAATAATACTGCATGTAACAGTAAATAATAATACTAATGATGATGATGATGATGATAGTAATATAACAACAAAAACAACAACAACAACAGGAACAAGCCAACAAGTATCTATTGTACTCTGCCATACCATAGATACAAGCCAGAACAGGTGCTGGATTCAGCTAACATGATTTTATGTTGGGACGAGTCTGTCAGGACTGATCCAACGGTAGATTTCAACAGAATTCATTGATAGGAGAACAAAACGGTGCTTTTAATGGATTTGGCGGTTTGCTTGACTCATAACCTTTCCAATACTAAGGCAGAGAAAATTATGAAATATGAAAATTTGGCCGTGGAAATAAAAAATATCTGAAAACTTAACAATGTACCTATATACCCCTTAGTCATGTTAGCAGGAATGGCCACCAAGAACTTCCTAAAATATCTAGAGAATACAGGTGTAACCAAAAACATTCAAGAATGAGGCAAAAAGCAGTACTTTTAAAAATGTGTCATATAGTACACAAATTCCTAGGACATGCCCCTTGATCTTAGAGGATAGGATGAATTTCCTCTCCTGACTGAGCATAATCCCACCAACAGTCTTGGATACGCAAAAGTCTCCCAGCAGGTAGATGCTGAGAAGTCAGATTAAGTCAACAACAAAACATCAAAGGACAAACATTACATGTAGCATAAATTGTAAACACAGAGTAGCTGCAAAGCTATATACTCTAGAAACATGGTTTGTTTCAGGTATATAATTGTAAATACCCTGCATAAAGGTGATACCTAATTAATAGTAGTACAAAAATAATGCTTTATCTAACAGGGATATGGCAACTTACTGTTGTCTATATCGTACGTTTGACATTATCCACAACTGGTATTATCCCACATAAATAATATGACAGTTTGAAAGTTTAAAACTGCTTGATCTGGGCTCTGGTCCATATAATCTAATGCAGAAAGCTCTAATTCTTGACATGTGCTGTATAGTTTGAAAGTTTCAGCAGAATAATTAATAAGAGGTTGGTTGGTGACCTGTACTCTTTGAAAACCAGCTAAGCTGCTGTAACTTAACAATAATAATAATAATAATAATAATAATTTTTCTGATTCATGAAAGTTATATTGACCTGACATAACTTTTATGAATAAGAAAACAAGGAACACCTTTTTGATAGACATAGCTGCCCCAAATACACATAATCTCACCAAAACAATTAACTGACAAACAAAACAAGTACCAAGAACTGGTGAATGAAATATGTGCTATGTGGAAGCAAAAGGCAGCACAAGTGATCCCATTAGTGATATCACCTACAGGAGTAATTCCAAAGTCACTATCACAAAGTCTAACAAGACTTAACTTGCACCCCAATACATATATACAGCTGCAAAAATCTGTAATTCTTGGCACAAGTTCAATTGTAAGAAACTTTTTAAACTACAAATAAGACCACCGAGTCTAATCCTGTTGATTACTACATCCCAGGATAAGTGAATATTTCCCAGCCAAAGCTAAGAAGTGAGAAATTCGATGATTATGATGATGATCATGATGATAATAATAATATAAGGAATGTATGTTAATAGATGGTGCAATTTCTGGAGACAGAAATGTGATTCAGAAAGAAGCTGAAAAGATTCTAAGATATATAGAGACCTTATAATAGAAATTCAGTGCATGTGGATTGTGAAAGCAAAAGTGATACCAGTTATACTAGAAGCAGTGGAACACTCTCAAAATCACTCAGACAGTGACGGAGCAACATGATGGGAAAGGATGAAATTAATGAACTACAGAAATAGCCATATTGGGCACTGCGCACATACTGCAGGAAGTGCTAATGTAAAGGTACAGAACATATTGCATGGGCGAAATAACATGACATGCAGTGCAAACTGTAAATACAGAACAGCTTCAACACTGTATACCCTAGGAACATTGTTTGTGTTGGGTAAGTAATTGAAAATACCCTGCATAAAGGTTATAACAAGGATGGTGATGAATGTTGTTGTTGTTTTGTGTTGTTATTGTTATTGAAATGTGAAATACTGGGCAAATAGTTGGCCTGGGGATATGGATTACTGAGGGACCACTCTACTTTTTATCTTTATGTGGAGGATATTCTACCATGAATTGCCCTTTCGTAGTAGTAGTAGCACAGGTAGGGGATTTTATATTCTGAATGCTTGGAACTTGGGAGCTTTGAGAACAAGGAATTTTTTACATCATTTGAAGCAATGCCTCACATCTACTAGAACACATTTAAAAGTTAAAAAGTATGGTAAACATTCTTCACTTGCTGCTCACTCAAGTCCTTCACCAGAAGTGCTACACACTCCCATTGTTAGGTATGGCTTGTTGTGTTCGGTGGCTGCACTAACAACTGCTCCAAGTACAGCATTTGCAAAGGTACTTGTACCCTGTTTTGAACACGTGAGTGCCCACGCTAATACGGCATGTACGTCTGAAAAGAGATATTGACACACTTATTTTATTACGCCATTACAGATGCTGTAGTTGAAATGTTGTAGTGTTGGTTTCCTATTTAGTCATGTCACTTGCAAGATAAGTTTCAAACACATCATTTGGGGATTTATCAAAATTATAGACATAGCAAATTGTATCAGGAGATGGGACATTCATAAGGTTGGAGCAGACTGGAACACACTGTGAAAATGTACATGCAGAAGTGGACCATGGTCGAAAGTTTCACAATATAAGATAAGAAATACGATATAAAAGTGGCTTCGGTGGTCTAGCGGTAGCGTGCTGCCTTTAAGTACCCAAGTTCGCGGGTTCAAACTCGGCTGAAGCCGTCAGGAATTTTCAGGGCAAAAAAATCCTCAGCACGCCTTCCTTCGGAAGGGAAGTAAAGCCGTGGGTCCCATGTCGCAGATTTGCGGCATGTAAAAGATCCCTGAATTGACGTGGAAGTCGCAATCTCAGGCAAAATTACCGGTTAA
>Ga0136643_10003608_pt1 | contig 20924 bp, 8 predicted proteins | sample TergutLab28metaG_FD_96883 | JGI IMG/M metagenome (GOLD analysis project Ga0136643, IMG submission 96883) | Labiotermes labralis P1 segment gut microbial communities from Petit-Saut dam, French Guiana - Lab288 P1 (version 3) (version 3) | ecosystem: Host-associated > Arthropoda: Insects >...
GCTTGTGAGTGCGGTAATGAACCTTCGGGTTCCGTGAAATGCGGGGAATTTCTTGACTAGCTGCAAACCAGTTAGCTTCTCAAGAAGGACTCTGCACCATGGAGTAAGTAAGTAAGTAAGTGTTGACTGGTAGATAGTTACCAGTCGTCACGGCGCAACACTCCAGGGGTCGTAATCTTTAGCTTTTTATGTTGTTTACGTGTGAACTAATTACAGGATACCCGAAGGATGGAAGTAGGAACGTTGTAGAGGGACGAACTCAGGGCCTCATATTGCTGTAGACGGACTGGAAGATAACACTGAAAAGTCTTAGTCAAGGTAGCTGATTTTCTTCCCGATATTCGAACCTGGTATCGGTACCGATTTTGTAGGTTCTGCTAAAACTGCCCCTCATTAGGCAGTCGAATGCTGTGCAGCGCGTTTTAGTTTCAGCAATAAATAAACCTACTTCATTTGATCGTTCGCCCAAAAAACATTCGTCACAATTTGCGTGTCAGAAACCCAGTAGTGATATTTGGCTGCAGGAACTGTGGTAGCAATAGTGAACACAGATCATCTAGTTTAGGTCTAATGAAGATGCCACTCGGGCTGTGAAGCCAGAACCTTTTTTTGTCGGTTTCTCTGGTTGCAAATTCCCGCGGAGGTAACAGTTTGTATTGGTGTAGTATCGTGTTCAGGGGACTGGATACCCATCTCCCCTCCCAGTGCCACATGGACTCGTCCACTTCCATCCACCCCACTGCTGCTGCTGTATTTGCTGGCAGACAAAGGAAACGCGACGCACGCAGGCACGCACGCACAGGACGGGTCGGGTTGGTTGGGGTCGAGACTTTAGTTAGGGGTTCGGCTTAGATTGGAATGAGGTGTAACACTGGACGGTGGTGTTGATTGTGTGTGGTGTACATAAAAATGGTGGCCTAAAGACGTTTTTCTTGACTAGTCCAGGGATAAATGTATGATTATTGTACTGTCAACAGTGTGAATTGTGTTTGTTTCATGTGATGTTTGGAATCAAAGAAGTAGCGTCATTCATCTGAGAAATTCACTGCCTTTTATAATGATAACGTAGCGCAATGAAGCCGACTTCGATAACGTCACTGCCTGCAGTTACCTCAGTGTTGTAATTAATGTAGTGAGACTTATAAACTGACAACGTTGTGTTCAAGAGTCACTGCCTTACTGTTGAGTTTAATCTAGTCCACGTTGAAGTATCTTCCAACAATTTTGCTCAACAATCGAAAAAAGAAACTTGTTTGTCGACCCTCCAGCCAGCCATTTAACTGTGACGTCACCGGTAAGTCAGTCACCTCAACGATTGTGCCGTTTTTAGTGCGACTGGGCATTGTGCCAAAATCATCTCCGTTTTTATAAGTTGCGTAGCGGAACTACTTATTTTAAGACGTTACAAACTGCTTTATTTTATAAGTCTTTAATACTTTTAGGGATGAAGTATGATATGTGCATGTCTTACTGATGCCCTAAATACTGTTTATCTAAACAGACTGTTTTGTCAGCTAGTCTGCAGGTACGTTGTATGAATAATGGTTGTAGTAAACTACAGTACATGGTCAAACTGGGCTAGGTGTGTGTTTGTCGAGTATGATGCGGAATGGTTATTATGCCGTAATTTATAGTGTTCCGTGTTGACCGTGAAAAAACGCGTTGCACCTTTCCTGTGTGCTAAGAGAAAATCGTATTCCAGTGATCTTGATGGTGGTGATATTGGTATTAACTTTTTTCGAATAATAATAATAATAGTGAATTTCATTTGCAAGGCTTTGTGAAAAGGATCATGAAAGTAGGGAATTTTGGGGGGGGGAGGGGGGTTCTTTTGCTAAAGAAAAATTCCTCGCCACCGTGTGTGTGTGTGAGAGAGAGAGAGAGAGATGCGTTTTAATAAGAACCATTAAAATCACGTGTCTAAACTGTTTAAGTTGAAAATAGCTCTTCCGGTTGGAGTACGTGATCCGCTAGATATCTCGCATGGAGGTGTATTAAGGTGTATAATCGATTACCGCATTCCTGCAAGGTCCATGGGTACCTTGTTTTACGTTTCGAGGAACATAATAGTTTTTTTCGGGGGTAGGCGTGTGCTGTTGCGTTCAAGCTAAGTCTCCTGCACTACATAAAAGTATATATTCAGAACTTTACATAATACAAGAAATCATTCTTACACATACACAGTCCACTTTCGCGTTTAGACCTAGCCTGTATACCTGAAACATCTGTAGCCCCCTTTAGATGAAATTCGGAGATCGTCATCATACTGCGCCTTTGTAACCGTTGTTTCCGGTTAGGATGGGCCCGGTGGCAGGTTTGAATCAGGGGTTCTTTACATAATAGGGGTCTCAGGTAGACAGAATATATGGGCCGCAGTTCCCTTTGTTGAACTCAAACTGAGAGGAAGTATTAACTCATACACATAGCATCGTGGTGTTTATTTTTAGTACAGCCGGCACTGTACACGGCATGGAAGACCCACGGCTGTGTCGACTTGTCCGCCATCTTCGGAGTGACATATCGCACGTCAACCAGAACACCTTCACCCGCAACGTTGCCTATTCTAATACGATCTGTCGATGCAGTGCGATGGGTATGCGAATTGTAATGGTATTCTTCGGCCGTCTACTATTGTTTGTTTGTAATTCAGCATTTCTTTTGACGTATACATTTAGTATACAAATTGTGTCATTACCAGCATAACCCCTTTATAGCATTTGCCACACGTATTGCTACGCATTTCAGATTGCATGACACCGTCAACGACGTGAATTGCCCGCCCATATTATAAATGTAGTATTAATATTATAAAAGGTGTCTGTGTGTAAATACTGTAAAACCATGTAAAGTACCATACACTTTGCAGGATCCAACTCTTTGTCTTGCATTAGTTCAGTTTTCGTTTCTTTACGTTATGCAAATAAGAATGTAATTAAACTGTATTGTTTGTATTATTTAGATAAGTGTGACACATTGTAGGATAATTACTTGAATCGAAGAGCGTATTAAGCCTTTTGTGTGCAAGTATTTTTACATATTTTTGGAATTCTTTATTATATAAATGTATATTTATAAAACAATACTGTGGATGTTCTGCGGGAAACGTAAGTGCTTCTGTTTTCATAATATTGTATCGATGCTTGCACTCTGTCTTCATGCCTATGTTATAATATACCGGTATTTACAGTACGAAAATCAGAACCGATATAAATGGGGAAATAACGGAGTTAATCATCTACGTCTCCAACGTCGACACCACTTCAAAAAGAACCGTTTTTAGCTATTATTTTAACTATTGTTTGAACCCATATTTGTAATGAAACATAAAAAATGCGGTTTTATAAATTTGAGATCTCACTTCTAAAAAGAAAGGCAGTTTATGAATTCCTTTTTCTTTATTATACAAAATGTGTTTAGCCTGATGATGATCCTTTAAATATGTTACACCATTAGACGCTTACATACTTAGTTTCGTCGACTGTTCTTACTTAGCCATTAATTTGAAACACAGCGGGATGTCCAACCTTAAAAGTGTTGGCATGTAACTGATGTGAAATATCGCATTATGGTAACTGATGGCGGTTTCATGAAAACCGAAGTGCGTGTGTTGGCCTGTTTTTGCAATAAGGGATAAAGGTGAATACATTGTGTATGCTCTTGAGGGTAGGATACCTGAATCACAGGTGCTGAAGAAATTGGTTGAAAGTACTGACAGTTGAAGTAGGTGTTTTAGGTCGGGTCAACACGAAACTGACTGAAACAGAAACAAAACATAAACAGAACGGAAACAGAAGTAAAGTTACTATCCACACACACACACAGATCCGACAAAACGCAATCATTTACTGGATGTTTCAGTGTTTTATCCTGTCCAAAGACAGTGGACAGTTGCGGTGAAATAAATACATCATCGGGCGCATCAAGGAGCATTAAAGATGAGGACATCGGCATGGCTGCGGCTGGTTTTATATTCCTCGCACAAAAATATATATAAAAAAAGCATGAGGCGTTTTTGGGTGAGGCAAACATGGAGAAAAGGAAAAATATTAGCTTTCACGTCTGTTTCTTACTCCACTTTCGATTTAAATTATGTACTCAGCACACTGCGCTAAGACCATTCTGCAGGTAGCGAAACTTGCAACAAAACAGAAACCGTTTGATATTTGCCGAAGACTCGGTAGAGTTGCAGAAATGTTTCATAACTGTTGGAGATTTGTCGCAAACACAGTTTCTTGTTTTGTTAGTTTAGTGAGGACCTGGCCTTACTCACCGAGCTCCATTCTGATCAACTTTGCCGAAGTTATACAAGTTATCTAGTGATATTGTAGTCACGGAAGTTGTAATATAGCGAGAACGACTGATTAATTCCTGCAGGACTGAGATGGGAATTTCACGTTAGGGAAATTGGTTGTTAACTGGAAATTGTTGCCCCTTGGCGTTTGTTACTATACGGTTTGGTGGACACCTGGTCTTATAAATCTGTGTGGCCGGCGTTTTGATATCGAAAGTGTGGCGACTAAGTTTTGTGCAGCAAGCTAAACTTGTTATTAAAAGCCAGACTGTGGTACCTATCACACCTTGCACTAGTGGCGGTACGTGGGTTATATATAGCAGGCAAGTGACCTTGTGGCTTCGAAATGACTGATGTGTGGTCTTCACCTTCCTTTTTGCCTCTGTATCCGATAACACATGCTGAAGTCATCAACATTAACCCACTTTTTTATTAAATTAGACGGACTTATTGGTGCATATGTGATAGACATTTTGGATAAATGACTAATAATGGGAAGTCGAAGAAACCATGTTCAGAAAAATACAGGACTGGGCACTGCAGACTTGGCGGCAGCGTCGGTCCCTATGCGACATCGGAATTACAAGGAGGTTGCAGGAATAAAGCGAATTTTGTATTCTTGCTTCACTCCCGAATTGGGAGTTGGAATGTTTTACGTATCTGATTTTTGTTGCACGGAGAGTGCTGAGGTGTTGATTAGGCGAGGCAGAACTGTCTGGCAGTAACACCCGTATTGTATAGTTCTGAAGTCTGTTCGAGCCCGGAGAGCGGCTGTGCTGACGTTTTCTGAATTTTTTTTTTCCAGATTCTCTAGGGAAGTGTTGGAATAGTATCACAACTTTCTATCATGTCGTTCAGACACGATCGTTACTTATCATTTTTCACTTTATAGTCATAAGTACAGAATATCTCGACACCTGTATAGTCCAGAATTGCACCACAATACTTACCACATAACCAGTTTCACGTCCCACTGGAGCAGGTTATTTTGTTATCATTAAATGTGTTTTCCCAAATTTGTATTATATGCTTTTATGAAAAGGTTGTCCGTCACCTGTCGGTCATGCGCCGTGGTGAAGGGGGTACATGTGCGTAGCGTGTGATTTTAACACCATAGCTGCTCTTGTTCTGGTTTGAAGGTGGGGGGGGGGTTGTTAGGAGCGGTGGACAAACAGCTGTCTCGCCTTGACCTGATCCACATGACCTACACGCGAGATTCTTATTTGCATGTAAGAAAGAACCTCATTACTCTCTGCATTGTTTTCGAGAACCGTGTTGACAGTGGTCAGTTTTCTGGATTCTAAGTTCCATAACTGGAAAATATAACTCATTTTCGGAGAAAAACAGGAACGAGTTTGAAAGTTTTATTCGTTTCGCAGGTTAGCACTTTCGCCAGAATGTTCTTGGCATTGTGTGGTTTTGATGGTTTCTTACTGTGACGGTCCGGATGCCTTGTAAATCGGGAGCCAGTTCCAAATAACGGCGCTTGATCGCTTGTTTATTTGCGAATGCAATTGCGCTCTGTCAGTAGCTGAGTGTTTGGAATTGCGAAGGTTGCGAGTGTAAGCGGTCGTAACGTACTCTGATGCTCTCTCATAGCCTGAAATGCACGATAAACCTCAGTCAGGAATGAAAAGAAGACTGAGTCCGACTGATTCCCCCGAACACCCCCAATTTTTTTTTTTTATTTGCTGAAAGAATCATCATTTTGGAAACATCTTAATTGCGTTTGTGAATTCAAATATGTTTCCTGTTTCTTCGTTTTCAATCGTCGTTACCTGAAATCAAATTAAAGGCACAGGTTTACGTGCAGTGAAGGCCTACGTTAAGGTTTGCATTTGATATAACACTGCGTTCTTTACAATAATAATAATAATAATAATAATGTTCTCCATTAGTGTCTTGACTTTTACGGTCCCGCAGTATTATACCTCTCTGTTTCTCAGTACTTGCTTTCAAATCATGAAGCTGCGAATGTGCTTATAACAGCGTGTCTGCCTGGTATATTTAGCGCCTACGCCGGACTTACGCATCGTTATTTAATTCAAACCGCGTGTTTCGAGTACTAACGTTAGATGTAGTACGGTGTTGCCATACATATTTCACATGCCAGTTTGCTGTGATTATTTTAGTCAACAACGTTTAGTACTTTTCGGCACCTACTCTTATACGAGTCTGTACTACATTTCAGTACCCCATCCTTACTGGCGCAAATGCTTGTCTGTCTTCCAGTTTCGCGTGGTTAACCTCCAGGTGGCCCTGCAGATTAGCGGGTAAAACAAATATGAAGTCCGCTTGACGGATGTCTTTCCGTTGTGCTTTCAGCAGTCAGTAAATAATTAGTAGGCTAGTTATGTGAGACGGCGGTTTAACGATCTGTTACACACGAGGTCTGGTTGGCGTCAAGTTCCCCAATTCCACAAAAACTGTGTATTAGTGACTTTGGACCTAGAAGGCAACTAAGCGTATCACTCGAAAGTGATGCAATTGAATGGCGGGGGACATAAAAGCGCATAACGTCGTCATTATTACAGCTGAACGTAGCGTTACAGTAGACATAGCAAGGCGCTTGCGTCGGTTTGGTTGTAGTTTGGACGAGGGAAAGAAAATTAATAAAGTTTTGGAAGGGAACTTCTCTTCGATATCTGCCACTTGCAAGACTGGAAGTGTGATAGAAGGACGGCCTTTACAAGTAATTGTAAGGTCAGCGTGACGGTTTTGTATTGAAGCACCCTGTTGTGTTCATGTTAGTACAGTACTGGATAGCCTGCCGGGGGTGATATGTGTACTGAGGTTACTGAACCTTTTCCTTATTAACGTGTAGAAAGCAAGTGGCATATAAATAATAATATTGTTCTTAAAACTGTCTGTTTAAAGATTTTAATGTAAATATTTGTAAAATACTTGTGTTCTTTATGGTTGTGACATTGCCGGTAGTATATTCCACTCTGTTGCTTGCTGCTGTCCTTCCTTAGTTTGTAATGTTGAAGTCAGCTGTGCTTGGCCTACAGCGATGTTCCGCCGATGTCAACTGGATCAGAGGGGCTCAGTGTCATATTCAGAGGTGGCCCGCACCTGGAACGTTCGTGGTATCAAGCGCGCACCCAAAGGGGGTGGGGCTACTGGACATCGGTCCTCCCAACAAATCGCAGTTAAAAGAAATCTTGTAGACAGGATGATACCAAACGTCTTAAGCATTTGACACCCTTAAACCGGAATCTGCCACCGAAATCGGCTGACGACCAGCACATTCGAATTATGTAAAATTAAATCAATTTAGGGAGTATCAGATAAAATTTAAAAAAAAAAAGAGTAGACCTTGAGATCTAAACTGAGTAATGGAACATGCAGTATCAAATAGTGTTATGTTATATTTATGGCATGATTATTGTAATATAGTTTTTTTTAAATCAAATGGCAGCGTGCAGTGCGTTACGCGGCAGCTACTGCCACGTAACACACTGCACGCTGCTCACTAAGTTAAATTTTACATCTGGTAACTCATTTTGTTAACCGTGCTGTTAAATGTATCATTCTTACTCCCTGGGGATGTTCGTTTGAGGGCTGAAGCGTGTCGAGTGATATAGTCTTAATAAAGTGGTGTTAATAATACGTGTGTGTGTGTGTGTGCACTCGTCAGTCTTTATTTGAAATATGTATACAGATTCAGGGTCAGCGCCCCCCCCCCCCAACACCCAAAGATAAATTCTTGTTGCGCACAAGTCTGGTATGTGTCAGCTTGGTCAGAGTATTCATGTCGTCTGTTCCGTGGGGCGTCTTGGTTCTGAGTAAGACCGAAGAATGGTAATCGCTTGTGTTAGTGCGTTATTACAATGCTTCGTCTGTTATGAGCAGATTGGATCGATGTCTCTCTGAGGGAAGGAACCATGAAACACTTACAATTTCCTCCCCTACGTTCTGTAGAATCACCAAGGAGAGTGATTTATAGTTATTCGTCACACGTTCTTTTGGTGTGTGAGAATTGTCTGTTACACGTAAAAACTGGAAGGTATTGTTTATTACGGATGTGCGTCATAAATCGTTGTCAGTTCTTTGTTCATAAGAATGAAAACACACTGAATTTTGTGGGCACCAATTTCGTACCCTTTGTACAGTCCTTCCCAAACTGTGGTTCCCGAATCACGGTTGTACTAGAAATGCGCGAATGCAAGTGTTGTTCGTGGTTGTGAACACGGCACTTCAATCGCCCCACGTCTTGTTGATTTGTGATGGTTCTGCTTGCTCTGAACGAGTTAAGATCTAAGATTTTTACATACGTTTAAATTGTCTGATATTGATTTTTAATCCTTTTATAAATTGATGTCTGATATAGCTGCCCGTATAACGTATATCTTACAATGCTTGTAGCCTTGGGACGATGTAGGTTGATGTATAATTGAACTTATTTAATTAAATGTATATTTGTACTGATATATTTTTGTAATTCTATTTGCGACTTTTAATTTTATGTTGTTGCAGATTTTATGACTACTAATTTACGCCTGGTATTTTCCGACCTTACATGTATATCAGCTTCACCTGCAACTTTGATAGCATTTACTTGGTTTCTTCGACCCACGGTACACACATTTTAAGATATTTACTTTATGCAGGCAGCTACATCAGCCATCAACTTATGAAATAACTATTCAACAATTTTATTGTATATAACAACTTGGGACCGTAACTTGCATATGTTACAGTTCATTTTATCTTTTTTAATTTTCATGTGCAGTCTGATGATGGCTTCGTTTACAAGTCGAAACGTGTGGCTGATTATTCGAATAATATATAATTGGGCGGAAGTGTATTGGTCTCTTACTGTAATCATATGCAAAGCAGAATTAATTACATGAAAAGCATTTTTCATTGCATAGTCCATGTACAAGTAACTCCTAGCTCCATGAGCAATATCTGTACCTTTTCAGCGTTACTGTTTTCTTTACTGCTTTCACCTCATTCTTTTTTCATATATATCTCTTCCCCACAGACGGATTCGTTTGAAACGCGGATTGAAGACCATGTTGTGAAAACAGAGGTGTTGTGACTAGAGACAGACGTGGCAACATGGGATTCCATAACACGGGCCCCAAATTTTTTATTCTTATCTGAAGTGGGTTCCTTAGTAGACCCTTTTCCCTTCTCTCCCTTTCTGTTCTCCTTTCCCCCTCACCCTCCCTTTCACTCTTCCTGTGGATGACCTATCTTTGAAGTACCCCTCGCAGCCAACTGGTATAGGCCTGCAGGTTATCTAGATTGTCTGCTGCTGCTTAGTGACGGGGATACAGCCGGCTGTGCTCATTTTCGGTACAGGAAACTCTACACTGAATTTGCATTTCGTGCCAGTGCATGTCCTTTAAACGGAGTACACGATATGCTCTGAATGTTTTTTGTAAGGTAGGTATACTGCATTTGACCTGTAAGGTTACACGTAGTACGTAGAGGCGTTCTTCGCAAATTTGTATGAGTTCTGTGTGTTATGGTATAACCGAAGAGGAGAAGATCGGCATTAACTCTTTATAACCGTGGTCGGCAGCATTGGTTTTTCGTTTGGTCAAATCCCGGTCCGTACGCTATTTTTCTTCTTTACAAAAATCTCACGAGAACAACGCGTTATCTTCGTGCGTGCGTCCTCGTATGGTGGTGTGTCCCAGTTTCAGCGTTTGAGCCAGCCGACGGGACTTGGTAGGTACGTTACGCCCTTAGAGGCCACCCCAGCACCTCACCTTGTACTTACGACAGTAACATGGCGAAAGCACGAACTTTTGAGTCGGGGGAGCGATGCTAGCTCAACTTGTTTTGTTGTCGTGCAGTGATGTGAAGATGGTAAGGAATTACGCATGTTATGTCAAGCAAATGCTTTTGTATAATGTAAAATAACATGGCAGCCGTGTGTTTAACTTTTTTTTAGCTGTCGGTCTGGCTACGATAACTGATGAGTCATTGGCTTTATGTGCGTGGCATTTGTTACGAAGATTGATCATACACTTACCTATGCATGTAGGCCTATGGATTTTTAGCAAGTCAACAGATACACACATGGAGCCGATGTGAAAGTTGGACGCATATCAAACAAATTCACATACAGAACTAACCACCTAGTTGTATCTAGTGCTGGGGAGTAAGAATACGTGGAGCCATGCCTTCGCATATGCCGTTGTTGCCTGCACAGGGACAACTTCGAGGTCGTAGCTCTTCTGGCATGTTACACCCTCCCATAAGGGCGGTCACAATTTCATTGCGGCCGAAGCCTCAAATCACTCGGGGACAACTTTACTTTAACTCTTTATTTTTGGTACTTAATTAATGAGGAAATTCTTCGAGAGCTTGATTCTTGAACTAGTGAGTTTATTTAATGTGGCGTTAGTACCAGTTTGCAATGGACAAGCGTGTACAGTGTACAGTGTCGGTTGTATTTATGTGTGTACTTTGAAGACGCTTGGCAACTGCCACCTTATCCCTTGAAAGGAAGGAAGGGGATGGGCGACCTTCCGTTGTCAATAGCTGACATGCCACTCTCAGGCCTTTCTTTTTTTTCTTTTTTCTTTTTTGTAAGCATCTTTATTGTTGAGAATTCAAAGCTTTTACAACAGCTCATTGAGCATGGAGTAAGAATATTGAATTGTCTTTTCCTTGTGCTCCCTCTTTATGCCAGAATCAATAGTTTTATAAAGCAGGCCTTGGTATTTGTGGTAGACGGATATTTCTGTTCGTGTATTCTTCATGCCCAGCAAGGTTTACATCAGCACAATGTGTGACAGCTGTATGCTCCCTGAATGCACAAAATCGTTTCTGCTTTATCCTTCCTGGACAGCGAGGTTTATTGGAATAAGGTAACAGTGTTACATTTCTGTAGGTTCGTAATATACCGAAATATGGTATGTGGAAAGGAAATATTTGGTCCCAAGAGATAGGAAGTAATAAATGGGATGGAGAAAAATGGTTAAAGAGGAGCTCTATAATTATAAGTTGATGTCACCGGTTGTTAGATTGATCAAATGGCCAAGCGTACAGTACGCAGTGGGAGACGAAGAAGGCCATCCAGATTGGTAGTTACAAGCAAGGTGTCACGTCCCAGTAGATTTTGGTGGAAAAACGTTCTGGCCACTTGGGAGACATGCTCAAATGAAAGAATATTAAAACGGAATGTAAGTAGGATAAGAAGCTATTGACTGGTTTAAGTGGCTTTTGTGAACACGGCAATGAACTTTCGAGGTACATAGTCGGGGAACTTCTAGACCACCTATCCAACTGTCAGATTCACATGTAGGACTGTCTAACATGGCGTGACGTATTTGAATATTGTTACACATGGTTTCTCACCCTTCAGCACGAGGGGACGTACTAAAATGTTAAATATGTCACGGTACGTCAGGTTATGTAGTATTATTATCATTTTATGTGCTGTGTATGTGGTGTGTGTGTATGCTTTCATGAACTGCTGTAAGATTTGATATTTTCACTGCAGATTAGTACCGATGTTTCTGAGTAACCTTCACGATAGAAGAGTTCCGGAAGACAGTTGCACCAGTTTTAACCGATACGTCGGCACTTAAGTATCAGAGCACACGGCGCCATATAGAGGGCAGTTGTCCTTTTGTTACTGTTGATGTTCTCGTGTGCTTGCTTATGTTTAATTTTCGTAACTGGATCTGATACACGCGGTCGGGCCGTCAGCTCCTGTCGTGCGTCCCTTTCACTGATCTTATTCAAGCTGTGGAATGTGGCTCGGCATGTTGTCCCGTAATGTTTTATTTCAGATGCTCTCCGTCAGGCCCTGCGGCTCACCCATCCTCCTGTGCAATCGGTACAGGGTCGGTCATTCACTGGGTTAAAGCGGCTGGGGCGTGGGGTTAACCAAACACCCGTCTGGCATCGAGGTTAAAGAAAGTACTGAGTTAATTCCCCCGTTTGCCTTCATCGCAGATTATAGGGTGAACTTTACCTTCTACCTTTTTTGACAGGGGTCTGAAGGATCAGAAATGCTGTGTGTCCCAGAAGTAGCGTGCAACATCCGTACACTTACAGGCTCACACGGCGAGTTGTTCTTATATATTTTTTTATATTTATTTATTTACTGCAATTGGGTTGTTACCCGGTGGCAGTGGTGATTTTACATGTAAACAAAACATGAAATTGGTTACTACTAGATTTAAGTCGGGAGGGCTACATGAGAAGCATGTAGTGGCAACTTGGAATCTTGGGAACTATCTCAGCATTTGCTGTTCTATTAAACAAAAGTCCATTGTTGCCTTAGGCCCACATTTACTGTTGACTGGGTTTCCTCTAGTAGATTTCTTTGTGGCATAAATGTATCACTACTCTATATCAGTGTCGAATTAGACTCGTAAAGATGGCACTTAGGAAATACCGGACCTTTTTCAAGTTAGATAACACTGTCCCAGCTCATGTTTCATTTGGTGACATTACTTGATGGCAAATAGTCATGGTGCTGTCTGTTTCCAAGAAAGACGAGCTATGTTGAGATTTGGACTGTCCAAAAGAAACGTAAAGTTGTTACGTTTTCATAGTGAAGAGGTTTAGGTTTCCGTACTTCTCGGATGTGACACCGCGACCCGGGGTAATTGGGTCCCGACTGTCAAAACAAAGCAGTAGTCTTGAAACGTCGGGAACCGACTACCCGGTGACGGGTTGTCATATACCAGAATAACGGAAACCAACAAGTTGTCTCTGTGTTGCAGAATGAATGCATGGGGCAGAGGTGTGGGGGTTTGTAGCTCTACGCATTCGTAACCTCCGCAGATAGATATTAACTTCAAGCTTCGGCCCTTTTTGCCGTTACCATGAAAAGAGAATATGAGGCGGGATGGGCCCTGGAGCCTGTCTGGACTGTAGAGGAGAGGGATCTCGTGCCTGTTGGAAATTGACTCGCGATGCGTCATGGCCCAGGCCGTATCCTAGCCTCTCTTCCGCAAACGGTAACACAGGAAAGCTATTTTACTTTCCAAAGTAAATGCTCGAATTCCCAGGCAGACTTGCTTTTCAGTTCGTCACAAATCGTTTGTGGTTGACAGGTTTACTGGAAAGGATAGTCGTAAATGTTTATAGGACCGAAGTAATAGTTCAGATAATAAAGGAAGGTCATGTTAGCGATTCCCACACCTGTTTCTCCGGACAGTTGAATTGGGGCGTGTGTTGTGTCATAAAATACGGGTTCGTAAATTTCGAAAAGAAACCAGAGAAATAAAACTGACAAAATTGTTTGACTTTTTCATTTCCATTGTCTGTAAAGGAAGATGTTTGCAGTTGAATTGGGGGTTCTTTAGTTTTTCAGTGGTATCCTTGAAGGAACCCATCTGTTAGGTGTGTCAGACCGTGTACATACTTGCTTTGTTTGGAGAAAAAGAAATCTAGAGGAGAGTGGAGCGAAAGTTACTCCTTCAAATTGTATATCTTCTTGCAGATTGCAGACTTGTTGATATGCGAGGCCATTGTACTTCTGTAAATAAGTACCAACGTTCCAGAAGGGTGTGAAGGTTAGAAAATATTTCCACCCTAACCTTGTACTCTTGACGATGGAAGTAGCCAGCCGATTCGTCCCAAAAGTTGGTATCTCCCCACCAGACTTCACAGAGTAACATTTCGGAAGACCGTAGTATTAATATGCAGCGCTGTTAGAAGTTGAACTTATATAGCACTTCTTTTTTAATTTGCGAAAACGGCTTGTGGCCATACTTGAATTTATGGGATTCGATTGCGTGTTTATAGAAAGAATCAGTCAATAAGTCTTACTTAAAACCGATAAGGTAGAGACATTAATGTGTGTGTTTTGCCGTTAATGTTTTATGCATTTCATTTCACAGACTATCTGGGTATTTCATATGTTACCTGTAAGTTTTGGTTAAAGTACATCATCAGTATTCCATATGCCCCGTAGACTACGTCTTGTGTTTCCAACCTGCAGGTTGCCCCCGTGTTGTATCATGCCTCCACATTTGTAAAGTCATGTATACACTATAAAATTACACAATAATTTAGACGGTTAGGTGTGCCACTTGCTGTTATTTTTCCACGTGCATCCTGCGAACTAGCCCACAGTAACGGGTGTTGCGCACTTTCCCATAAGAAGTTTGGACGTCCGTGGACTACGTAATCCGTAGAATAAGTAATAGAACATGGATAGTCGTCACATTAAATATTTTAATTAAAGGTTCAGCTGCGCTCTGGAACGCCCAGATTTTCCTTGAAATACCTGAATTGCAAGTTGTGACGGTAATGTTTGTTGGTCCCTGTGTGCATACACACATTGCACAGACGCAGACGCGTAGAGGGCTGAACAACTCTCTCGTTTGTTCATCTGCGACAAATTAGAAGTCAAAGCCAACCGGGGGGATTTTGAATTTATAAATAAACGTTAATAGAAAACGTAACTCCATTTTTTTATTTCCACTTACAAGAGCAGCAGTAATTTTTGACGGCGATTGCTGTATAGACGTTGAGGCATATGTTCCATATGTTGTGTGGTATGTGGCGGTAAGTAGACTTAAGCGGAACAGTTACGATTTATTTTGTGAATGAATGTCATTACGAATATATTTTTAAGATACTTGTTTTTAGGGATGAGATACCATGTATTTTGGTACGTAGGTAGCAGCGTTTTGGGGGACCTGTTTGTCTCTACGTCCCACAAAATGGAAGCAGCAGGCAGCTTTGATACGTTGGTGCCTATGTTCGAGACTGCGTAGTCTCGCATCTAAGCCTGATACGAGCAGCCCTGAGATTTAAAAGTCTCAAGTTTGTAATTGTTATGTCCTTAACTAATGGAACGTTGCGTAATTTAAAAATTGCACGGCGACCGAATTCAATAAAATATTCTCGGGCTAGCAGCCGCCATCAGGTTCGAGGACCATCTCTGCTCTCGTCATCAGGGAACAATGTCCATTCCTGTATGTACTTATTGGTCCTATGCGATAAATACGTACACACAAACGGGAGTAAAATAAACTGCCGGGAGTGTTTGGCTACATGACAGTACGCAATGGCCAAGTTTTAAGAAGCGAACAGTGTGGATCTTTTATTGACGGCCCCGTAGAAGCAGAAGAAAGTGATGAATATAAATCTGGCCCAGATACCGAACGCAAATCTGCAGCTGCTCTGTCGTCATGATAACAATAGGCATCTCTCAGTTGTTATTTCCAGAGAATTGTAGGTAAGTGCGTGGATTTGTCGTTAGCTGTTTTTGCCATAATGCACTGGATGCACCCAAATCAATACGTCTTATGCAGTCACGTGCCCAACATTTACGTGTCCTCATAAGCTTCAGTAACCCTAAATGAGAATTTTTGCAATACACCCTTGCTGTACATGTCATTCTGTTTTTTCCCCAACCCCTGCAATTGACGGTACATCAGAGCAAACTCCTCCGATACTTAGCTCGTAGTTCCGATACTGACGTGTATAATTTTTTACTTACGGCATATCGTCCCTGAATACTGACGCTAGGCGATTTTTTATTTTGTAATTATTGCAGTAGAGGTACTCGGTCATCATGAACCAGTTTAAGATTCAGTACACAGTATTTCATACGTCGAGATGCCTTTCATGAAAGCTTTGTAATTGAGTTAAGTACGTTATTACCAATGTTGTGCGTTTGTCTGTGTCTGTTCAGTTGCAACTTGGCGCTGTACATCCCAGGAAGGTTCGAAATGGTCTTTTGAAGCAGGCTGTATTGTTTGACTCACGTGTGGTACCGTGTCTAGCCTAGGGCGTACGGTTAAAGCACTCATGCTTGCTAACGGTCAGGAAAGAGACAGGCTTATGAAACACGTACAATGAAATGTATCCGCAGCATGTCAGTTTTTGCCGGTTTACTGAGTGCGAAGCGCCAGTTTATATTTTTAATTGCTGATCTTACGACTCCGACAGTGTCTAAGTACATAGCATTTTGCAGGATGATGGGTTCGTAGTTGGAGAATTGGATAGGATTTGAAGGGAAGCTGTCACGGTGTAATTGAGGTACATTCCCGGCATTTGTCTGCAGGGGCTAAGGAAGACCACGAGAGACCTCACCCTCACGATAATCGATGCCCTGCCTTCATGTGAAATTGTATTTTTACCCTTGGGAAGGTAATGTTTGGAGGGTATTTGAGAGGACGGGGCCTGCTTTGACGTAAGAGTTACGGCCAAAAAGGTTGTCCCTTTGCACACCGTGAAGGCATGTGGGTGGAGTAAAGGTACATTTGTACTGATTCTTCACCTCAGCACTGGATTGTGAGGTGAGGGGCCAACTTTATGCCCGGGTCGTTTTACGCCGGGAAGAACCCTCGCTGTCCATCGAAGAGGAGGCTGGATGGGCCCCAGAGCCAGTCTGGACGGTTCGGAGAAGAGATATCTCGTGCTTCTATCGGGAATCGAGCCAAGGTCGCCTGCGTGAATGTGAGGGATATAAAGAATCGTGAGGATAGAGAGTAGAACGTAAGGTGAGGTTCAAGGTAACTGTATTGTTGGCCTGAAGTTGGCTGTTACTATACAAGGAAAGATGACGGCGTACCTGAGCGATTAGTGCACAGTGCAGATATTTTTGAAAGCACACACAATTTTAATTGGACAAGCTCGAGTGAGGGAAACGTGGTTGTATGTTGGGGAACAATGTTGCATATAAGTTCGACAATGTAGAACAGGCTCAATTGTGGGCATTCATGATACATGGTGTACCTAGAAAGTTTATACGTATTCAGCTAACCAAGACATTCCTTATACCGCAGCCAAAAGTTTTATCAGACCAATAGCAGAAACTCGCTCTTATGTCGTGTCTAATCCACTTGAGTCCACAGAACGTCTTCAGTAACCTGGCTCTAAGGCCAATTTTGATATATGCTACATGTGCCCACTCGCACTCCAGGTTGAAGTAACTAACGTTTGTTCCCCTGGTAGCTTAGTCGAATCACGGCGGTTTCCCCGTATTGTCTGGTCAGTGCCGAGGTCGTACCTCCATTTTAACTAAGACCACTTCCTGCCTCATAATCATCTTCAGGTCTTATTTTAAGCCCCGTTCGGTTCATTGGGCGGCCCGTGTGGGATTTGTGATGTACAGAGTGGCAGGTGGAATTTTTTTCAGCAAGTACCTTTATTCTGCCCCGTGAGTTGTTACTTGACCTCTCCATTCATCTGCCATAGACCATGTAGCGTCTAGATACCGACAGCTTCATTAAATAAACTACAAAGACCAAATTAAGCTCTTGTGGAAGGTTAAGTAACCAAATATACGTGTTTCCTGTTTCCCCCGCCTGTACTAAGGCTACACCCCAACTGCTTCCGCTTTCTCAACACTTCAGATAGTGTACGAGCTGCAGACGTTTTGCACGAGAGAGGTCTGTCACTTGCAAGTGCACACCCGACCTTGAGGCGTGACGTCATGTAACAATCTCGACTTGTTTTTCCTGTCAGGCAAGTCGGCATGTGTCAGGGACACTGTGACGTCATGACACGTAGGAAAAAAAGAACCAGGATTGTAAACAGTGGAAACGGGGAAAGTGCTGGAATTCTGCAATTGTTTAGACAGACTTATGTGTGGGGTCTTGTCATACTTGTTTCTTTTCGGAATGTGTGCAGACTTCAGCACTGTTCGCTTTACAGGTCAACCATCGAACATGGGCGGTGTAGAAGGCTCAGTGAACGTGCTGCACTTGGCTTAGCCGCGCTGTGATTACCGTCGTAAAATTAAGTCAGCTGGTTCGCTGATAAAGTATTGATACACTGGAAACCTCGGTTAATATTCCCCATCACCCCTAGAGAAATTGTTCTGCCCCCGTGCCCCAAGTATTATCTGTACTGCGAGAAACTTTCTTGCACCGCGGAACTAAGTCACCTAAAAAAACTGTCATTCTGAAACGAAGCTAATGTAACCACACATACAGTATGCAGTGAAGACAATACATTTTTAGATGCAAAAACTACTAGAAGCTCTCGATGCTTGGGTGATTTTAATTTGTGCAGGTGTGTGAAAACGTTTTTTCCTGGCCGATTCACCGCATTATTTTGTAACACTTTTCGGAACTTCGACATAGGACATAGCCGAACAGTTAGTACATGTGTAGAGTTTTGGCTATTGGGTCGTATCAAACGGTCGGTCAGTAGTAGAGGGTGTCGTATATGGTCTTGCAGGACGTCCTAGTGTGTTCCATTGTAAGCAATTGGCCCCTGTTATTCTCCGATCACTAACTGTGCACCGTATTCTCTGAACGAACTTGGGAACAGCATGGGGATATTGTGTGAGCTAGTGTCTATAGTTTGGACTGTTTGCATACTGTGTGAAACATACTTCTTCAGAATAAAACGCAGATTCTGGATCAAACAAGCCAATAAACTTAGTTACCAGAAACCTTTAGTAGTGTGTAACACTTCCTTCGCACTCTGGACTATAAACTGCAGTCATTTCCGAGGTTAGTTTTCGAAAAGTGTTGCGGTGTTGTTAGACTGTAATTGCCCACATTCCTTCGAAGAGTTAAAAGAGGTGGAACAACTTCCGGTCATTCTTCTAATTGAACACCGATATATTAAAGTTTTTTTTCCGATTGCTACATGTCCTTTTCCGGGGGGGGGGGTTGTTGCTATCAGCGATCTAGTGGCATGAAACGTCACCATTCGTCTGTTTATTTTTGTTCGTAAGGGAGTGCAATTTCACTAAGCTATTTGAAACTCTTCGACATTTTGTCGACGACTTTTGCCCTTTAGTAACCTGGTACTTGTATGAAGTTTTCTTTTCAACTCCGTATTTTCTGTTATTTTACAGCACGACACAGTGGCGTCCAGTGCAAAGGATTATCCCTTGTTCTCTGAACGACTGTGAGGTATCTTGGGATTTATGGTCGGTTTGCGGCACGCCAGAACTGTCGGTTTGGTGATAAAACGGAGACGCCGTACTTTTTAGCGTACATTGGATGGGATTCGATCCTAGAACCGCGACTCCAATGCCTAGGTGTGTAGACCGCTGTGTCATCGCGATCGGCATAAGTGCGTTTGTGAAAAAAAATATTTTCCGTTGATTAAATTGTCGATAAATCGGCTTTCGTTTTTTTGTTACATTAATGATGTCTTTTCTGTTTACGTAAGCAGTTTTCTTATCTTTCAAAATACACGCACTTAATAACACCGATTATATTACAGTCAATGGGCTGATGCATATTAAAAAGGGAATGAGTTAATATTCATTTTTCCTGTACGTCATTGGGCTATATACATTTGCTATGTCAAAAGGTGAAGGTCTCGCCGTAATACGCCATGCAAGCGCATATGGGGAGAAAAGGTTTAGCTCTGCTCATAATTAACCTTAGCACTAGATGTGGGTGGCTGGTCATCGCCACTCCCGGGCCTGTTTACTTCCAGGAAAGAGCCCCGGTACCCATTGCACAGAAGGCTGGGTGGGCCCCACGGCCGTTCTGAACGGGCGAGGAAAAGAGAAAGTGCGATATTAAATAGACACGTTAATTATATTCTGGTTTCACTTACTAAACGTCTGTTTAATAATGTTTACAGTATTTATATTTAAGTTACGAGTATATGCAGTACGTTCAATTCATGTGTAATTGCTGCTGACGCGATGGTTATGTGGTGGTTAATATCAGGAAACCTCGACAGTGTGACGCAACGTCACGCGTGGCAATACTGGCAACATGCAGAACGTGAGGCGAACGCCGCTTGCATGTTGTATGCAGCTGTTATCAGTTGCGTGTACAGTGCTGTGTGAGTCAGTTTGTGATAACGATTTTACCCCGAGACGAATGGGTCTTTTTGATTATGCATGTGTCCCGTGGAGGACAGTGCACAGCGGTAATGAAGAGCCGATGTTTCGAGTTCCTGGACAGTTAGTCCGTAATCAGAACTCCTTTCCACCATTGGTAAGCTCTGCGTGAAACGCAATCCGTGACAGTTGTACTGACGGCAGAATGGACGAATTATGAAAACGGACTGTTCCACGGAAAAATGTTCGCACCAAACAGTGTAGCCATCGGTACTGCTTAAAAAGCTTGAAGTGATAAATTGAACTTCTACCCAGAGAGAATTCCAGCTGTACATTAACTGTAGCCTTTTACACTGTCGAGGCTGGTTTCATCTGTTTAACTACATAAATTCGCTGAATTCGCTTCTCTGGTCGTCAGAGAACCCGCATGCACTTCGCTGTACACCTTTGCGTAACCGTGAGATTGGTAAGCCATCCCTTTACAGGCCTGGACAGGCCCTAAGGGCTTCAGGAAGTTGAGGCCCCGAGCATTTCTAGACGAGCAGAGCACAAAGGTGTGGTGAAGTCAGTCGTAAGCAACCCTTCCCCCCCTCCAAATTGATATTCCTGGTATTCATTTCTGTTAGCAGGATGAGTCGGCCGTTGGGCCGTAGCGCGACCGGAAGGACTGTCAATGAAAAATCTTAGAGACCGCGCCGGGAATCGAACTCGCGACCTTCCGACCATCGTGTACCCCCGTAAATTGGTGGGTGCGTTATTAATGCTTGGAGGAAACTCATCGGCCCTAATTTCTTCCGTCCAATAATGGACTGAGAGAAATACCGTGTCGATGTATACAGGGTGTTTCACGACTTTAGGGCATAACTGCAGGAGGTGATTTCCTAGGTCTTTGTGATCAAAAAAGTTCATATAAACATGTGTCCGATTTTGGAC
>Ga0136643_10003609_pt1 | contig 20924 bp, 12 predicted proteins | sample TergutLab28metaG_FD_96883 | JGI IMG/M metagenome (GOLD analysis project Ga0136643, IMG submission 96883) | Labiotermes labralis P1 segment gut microbial communities from Petit-Saut dam, French Guiana - Lab288 P1 (version 3) (version 3) | ecosystem: Host-associated > Arthropoda: Insects >...
CACGTATATGATCCTGGCCGTGATAAGTGGGTCCCTGTCACCACGGCATGGCGCGTCCTCAGGTTGCGGATGGAGGAACGGCCCCCTATATGGAGGGTAGCTGCGAATATGAATAAGCAGTGGCGGACAGCCGACAAGGGGTGGTCCTCTAGATTGGGGGTTGGGCGAGGTGCTAACAACTCCTCACCGTAAAAACGTATTCTGTTACGTATCATTTGCAAGGATAGCCTCGGACCTGGACATTTAATCTGGCTCAGGATAGGTACAGGTGGTGGAGCACTTGTGAATGCGATAATGAACCTTCGGGTTGCATAAAATGCGGGGAATTTCTTGACTAGCCGAAAACCGGTTAACTTTTCAAGAAGGACTCTGCTCCATGGAGTTAAGTATGGAGTAAATAAGTAAGGAAGGAAGGTAGCTTCTCTGGCGTAATTCCAGCAACAGACATATATCGCAGTAACAGCTTGAACTGAAATCCGCTGTGTTGGCCGTCTAGCTCTACGTTCTGCTGCTTGTAGTAAACCAACCGGGCCGGTCTCTCATAGCGAAGGCATGTATTCCATCCTAGGCTAGTTCATGCGGAACTTGCGGTAAACAGAATGGCACTGGGACAGGTTTTCTCTGACTACTGCCGCATCCCCCTGCCACTATCCGGCCACCATTGTTCCGCACGCATTCATTCGTCAATCACCAACGCTATATAATCTCAGTAACTGACAGCGTCGTTAAACAATACATGTAAAATGTTTATATATATAACAACGGTTGAGCAGGAGAACCTGAAGACCCAGCATCACTAATATCGAAGTCTGCCCCCGGCCACAATCCATAGCCGGTTCCATCCACACAATACAAGCTATTTTTTTTAATGGAAGCATCATGATGGGCTTATAAACGTTATATAATATTAAATAGTGTACGTCAGCACAAATGTTTATTACTCACGGTAATTGTAAGGCTACATGTTTCGACTATACATTAGTCATCCACGTGCATATTTTTGTCAATTGTGTCACAAGATGCTATGCACACTTTGGGATCCCATCCCATAGTCGAAACATGTAGACTTGTAATTACCTTGAGTAATAAAGTGGCTGCGCTGATGTACACTAATATTTATATTAAAAGCCGTGTTTTACTTCCGACTCCCTTCGGTCGTCTTCTTGGCATTTCAAGTCAAAGTTTCCCAAAAGGGAGATCGTAGGACATTACAACATATGCAGCGCAACAGTGTGGCGCCTTCACTTAAGCACTATTGCAATGGCAGTGTATCAATGCGTGCTGTGTGTCTTGCTGAGCTCACGTCACTGTCAACAATCCACAAATACTACGTGCTGCATACATTAAATTTATGGCGAATTTATGTCGCCAGCAACAAAGAAGGTACTTAGGTCTTCACGTCAAGTGTCCGATATTTTTGTACGATTTTAACCAAATACCGAGTTCCTCGACAGATGTTCATAAAAGTTCCCAGTAGCAAACTTCACGGAAATCCATCCAATGGGTCCCGCGCTGATACAGGCTCAAAGACACACGGACGGACGGACGGACGGACGGGCATGACGAAGCTAACTGGCACCTTTCATCTACAAATGGATATCAATAGCATAAGTAAAATAAAACTTTACTGACTAGTTGTATCGTGATTCCTAATGAGTGGTGGTGGTGGTGGTAGAAGCTGTGGTAGTGGTTGGTGGTGGTGGTGGTGGTGGTGGTGGTGGGTGGTGGTGGTGGTGGTGGGTGATGGTGGTGGTGGTGGTGTTGGTGGGTGATGGTGGTGGTGGTGGTCGTCGTCGTCGTCGTCGTTGTCGTCTGCATGTATGTGTTTGCTTTTGGCTCACTGAGTGACTTACCTCGCATCGTTACAACTGCAGTGAGAAATTCTCTTCCCCAAAGACACAGTTCTGAAATTGTTTTTGTCTTAAGGTTTTACGAAATTTCTCTTCCATGTAGAACGAATTTTGAAATATGTTATATTTATTAGACGTATTATTATTATTATTATGAGCCGTCCCTGGAGACTTTTTATAAAGAATTTAAAACTTGGAGAAACAACCGCACCGAATAGTTAAAGCAGACTACGAAGAAGCGGCGTTCCTTGTCTCTTAAGAGTAAAGTTTTAGAGATAAGGAAAGAGCGAGCTTTTCTAGAGTACAGAAAATTTATTCGCATTCAAAAGAAATCCCCCAAGGCCTTCTCTGCTTTCAGAGAATGCTGCTTTACTCGTTTCTCCTTCCAAGAGGCATACCCAAGATGATCGTGCACAATAGTACCAGCCAACACAAATTTTAACTGAATGCAACAGCAAATCGCTCTATGGAAATAAACAATGAAACATAAATGAAGGCAACCGACTAAGGAGCTATGAATAAAGTAACATAAATACCTCTTATAATGTAACAATACTGAACATTATATGTTGTTGTGTGTGTATATAATTTTGGGGTTCGGAGGATATTTACTTTTCAAAGCACTAACAACTATAACGGGACAGTTTCTCTCAACCTATCAAGAAATTTCCAACGCAACTCGTCTGATAACACAAGTGGTTACTACACTTAGTCGTGAAATTCTCTGCGTTATTGAATAAATACAGCTTACAATGAACACTTCTCTAAGACTGAAGAGCTTCTACTTTGGTGTATTACTTACAGACGCAGCGGCTTTAAACCCGTCTTTTAACTTGTGACAACACATGTACCTGACGGGTTTAATCAGAGGAACAAAAATGTGTAATTTTGGTTTTGATCCTGAGCGCGCTTGAAGCACACAAATAGCGTAAACGAACATTAAAATACAACACAATTGTTACATTTGACTTTTATAATAGAAGATGAATTATGAAATATAAAATTTTACTAACACAAGCCACGGAGATTTTACACGGAGCATAAAACCACTAATCATTTTTTTAAAAGTGTTCTGATATTTGTACAGAAATTCATCCATGAAATATTAGAGGTATTTTCAAAGGGACAAGCAAAGGTACCAACTCTACGACTGTATACAGTGTACAACACACTGCCCTACAAATTACTACCAATGGTCATCTTCAGAGTTTATTAAGCTTACTTAAAATTCATTTTCTTTGGTTATAATATTTTTATCATTTTATGTCTACAAATACTATCGAGCTCTTGTTTAAAATCTATAAATATATATATATATTTGTATATTATACTCATATGCCTTTACTATTACATGTCTCAATATATGTATACTATCGATTGTTCCCCTATTCATTCTGAATCCACTTTGGTAATTAACAATTACTTTCTCTGCATATTCTGCCAGTCTAGAAATGCTGTAATAATTAAACCCCGACTGCTTCACGCCCTACACGAGATCTCGCTTTACCCAATTCACAGAAGACTGGGTGGGACCCAGAGCTAATCTGGACGCTTTGTTAAAATTAGCTTACCCTTGTCAAAGTATGCTTAGAAATATTCTTCATACATTTTCCTGAAAGGACTAATTATGACACAGAAATTCCCGAGCTTGACAACCGAAAAATGAGTTGACAACTTCATAGAATATTTTGTATTCATGAGCTTCAAAGAGTGCTCTGATGGGCACCGAATTTGCAAGGCACAAGTAAACTATAACTCTCAAATGAAGTGAAATAAGTTTCTGCCTTAAAAACAGAGAGTTTACTCAAGGCAAATAGCTTACAGTTTGAAAGTACCTCGCCTTAATGTGTAAGGTCTCTTTGTGTCAACAGCAAATGTTCAAAAGTTTGAGAGTATGGGCAAAACATGTAGATTTCCTTGTCAATAACATTATCGACAGCTACATAGAATATATTTGTCGACTGTTAAATAAAATTAAATCAGCTGTTGCCTACAAGAACACGTCAGCTCCGGTAACAGTGAAACAAGATCGGCAATGTACGTATCATCGTAACAATGACGCGCGTTCGTGCAACCATTGTTGCAGTGGAAAAGCAAATAGCATATTTACACAAAACTTTCTCACAAAATGACTTTAGATGCTGCTTCGAGACCTAAGTGTCTCTTGCAGGGCTGCGTGCAGTCCCCTTTGGAAATTACTTTGAAGAGAACAAAGTTACGATATAATAACTTGATTGTTACATTTTAAATTACTTCTCGAAAATAGCCTAATTATTCAATGACCACACCACATACATTCACGTATTTACACGTTCACTTTATTTTTTCAAGCGGGGATCTTGCATTGGGCCAATCCCATGTCCAAGATTTTTTCCGCGTCGTGTTAGAAGATCGCTTTTCAGCAGTTAATTCTTGATTGGTTCAGGCAAGAGGGCCTAATCCATAAAATAAAGTATATTATAATAATTCATTCATTCATTAGTATTCAGCCCTGAGGTCGGTCCGGCAGGAATCAGAGCCTGGTTATGGAACCGATGTGGCTCTTGGCGCACTGCATCCTAGGCAACTTCTTGGGGATAGTTTGCCATTGCTTTTCCCCGTCTTTAGAGGTTCCCACTTTCCCACATTATAATAATAAGTCATAAAAATAAATTAATTGCACAGATAAAACAATACGTGTTTATATTTAACTGAACAGTGGAAATGCACTTATGAAAGGAAGATACAGTGCTCTATTTTTCCTCAGCTCGAAGGTCTAGGATACTGCTGACATAGGGATCCAAAGTAAAGAGTGAAATGGAACCTATTCAGAAACTTAAAACAAAAAAAAAATTCCTCTTTCCTTTGTCTGAAGGAACGTGAACCAAAGAATTGCTCGGTGCTTGCCTCTAAGAATGTGGAAGGGGAAAAAAGGAGAATGTTTCGAGTGCTCTAATCAAGATAACCCCATTTCTTCTTCTGTTGTCTTTTTCTCACTCCTTTCAGAAATCGCGAAATGTTTTCCTTTACCGTAATGTAGACCTTTGTATCTGTTTGCGTCTTGTACTGCGACAAAATACACTCAATTTCCACAAAATATATAAGTAAGTAGGATACGGAGGTAAACACCTGCCTGTTAGTGAAGCACATAAAGTGAGAAATTTTTTGAAAATTTAAAGTGCTAAAGCACAGTAATTGCGTGTTTTAAAATCTTCTATTAAGTTCATCGAAGTATGAAGTTTGGGACGTCAGCAACAAGTATCGCGCGCTATGAAACCAATTAAGTGAGACATCCAAGAGACAAGGATCTTCTTCTTTTTTTCCAGGTAGTTCCTTTCCTGCGGGTTCCTCGTGTAAACTGCAGTATGAGCATTTATTTCTCTCATGCGTGCTACATACTACACTCTTCTAATTCTAATTGAGAACTTATTTTTAAAATGTACACTCTCTATTTCTATACATACTGGGTCACAGTATGTGCGTGCAATGAGACTCACACTGTAACAAACTTTTTAAACTTACCCTGGAGAATTTTTTTTTCTTTTCCCCATTCCTCATTAAGTAACTGCCTTTATGAAGCATACTGAATCACATGCAGCACAGCAAAAGCAGCCGTAAATGCAGATGTTTTAGCGTCATATTTCTTAATTTTCTGCTGCAGACACATTCGTGTAACTTAATGCAACATAGCAGTAGTTCGTTGATGCTCTTCTCTAATGTAGGGTTACACCAAATGTCTGGTTAATTATTTTGTGTTAAAAACATGAGAGGTCTATCTTGAAATTTTAAGTGTTACAGGGGTTAGTGGCATATAATGTTAAAAATCATTTGTTGAAATGTTATTCAACTTTTTTTCTGATAGGACTCAAAGTTCATCAAGTGTACTTAAAAAATCAAAGTATACGTCGTCTAAATATCGGAAGAGATGGTTACTAATATTATCGCGATTTGCATTCGCGCTTTACTTCGACAGTTTTGTGCACACACAAAGCGCCTGTTACTTTACTCACCCGCTGTTCGTTATCCTAAGAGAAACTTGTAATTATGCATTTTTTATTTATTATAGGACCTGGATGTTACAGGGACTGAGAGAGCATCGTTGAAGCGGTAACTACGTTACTGGTTGGATATCTGAGAATCTGTGTTTCTATTCACGGCAGGAGCAGCAGATAACTTTCTTCTCCGAAATATGCAGACCGGCAATGGTGCCCGCTTGGCCTCTTATTCAATGAGTGCCAGGAAATATTTCCCCCCGGACACAGCAGCTGGAAACTGAACCTGACCACTCACGTTTATCTAGTGCTGAATTTAAGAATAAGGTGCACACTAACTCCACTGAGGCTTATGACTCCGTCACTGGCACAGCGACAATTTAATCTTTTTGAACATATAGCCCACTGCTTTCTATCCTCTAATTTTCTACTAAATATTGATATGGTGCCGCACAATGCTAATTTTATGAATTAAAATATTTTCACAGCAACGAAACTGCACTTAGTTTAAATAAATATACATTTTGCGGAATAAACTGTTGTTATCATCGTCTACACCAGGAAAGCAACGCACGGGAAAGTAGATAACAGTGTACGAAGGATTTCCTTTAGACCCATGTCATTCTATTGGTGAAGACAGATTGAAAAACTGGCGCAATATGTAGGCTTGTACCACACACACGCGCGCGCGCGCGCACGCACGCACCCCCACACACATATATGTGTGTGGGGGGTGAGTGCGTGCACGCGTGCGTGCGTGTATTTCACTTTTTAAAAATGCAGGTTAAGTTTATATTCACATAACTGTGGATTTCCAAGAAATATAGATTATGCTTCCAATAAAAATAAATGTCATAAAACATCATTTTATTAATGCAAGAATAAATAAACAACAAGAACTTGGCTCATTTCTCACAATCGTAACAACATTTACAAAATCTCAAGCAGCAGCTCAATGAGCACGCGATGTTTAAAACACTTTTTCTTAAAATAATGAGTAATGTTTCATCGCCTAACTTTTCCAACTAACAGTTACTTTACACGGAAAAATTATTTCAGTTAGTAGAACAAATAAGAGTATTTTAAATGTACAGTAACTGAACCAAAGCAAACAAATCGGAGAATCAAGAAAGGAGGATAGTGTCGCACATAAATTTGTGCATCTTGGTAATGCAGGTCAATAACAATTTATCATAACCCGAGAAATGTACTTGCAAGTTTTAACGCATAAATGGAGAAGGTGGAGGAGGAGAGGAAGAGATGAGTACGAATAAATGTTAGGAGAAGATTCAACTTTTACAGTGATGGAATCCTCGGAGTTAATCTTTGATTAGTGCAAAAAGGGCTTAAGTAAACTAAACTGATTGGCACGGCGTGCTTCTCCTACCACTGCAGTACACCATCATACATTAAGCAATGCCTTTTAACAGTACACCTTCCTGAATTTGTTTTGTTTCTGCTTAATGTAAAGAACAGTCATGAAGAGATACTTCTGTTACGTGGCTGAACTTTTATTCGAACTAATGTTTGTGGAAACGAGGGAGTTGTTACTGTAACAGTCAATAGCATACGACTTTTATATAGAGAACAGATTTGGACGTCTTCCTTTTAAAATTCATTCACAATTTTTTATGAAGACAAGTAATGTAAATAAAATGACAGAAGTGCATGGAAAAGGTGTCATTCTTGTATGAGAAAAAAACACTCTCTTTTGCAGTTGCTGAATATTTGTGAGATTTTGGAGAAACCAATCTTTTCATGAAAAATTTACATACACAGTTACTCTAAGACACATGTTGTGAAGCAGAGTCCCTCTTGAGAAATTGATCCTCGAGCAGCAAGTACAAACCTTCCAGACTTTTATGAAACTCAGATGGTCATTATTACTTATGTATATTGGACCGTGCATCATTGTGATAGGTGAAGAATAAGAAACCAACTTGAGGTCACTAGTTATTAAGTTTTATTTCACTTCTTCTATGCTCAACATGTTTCGGACATTAATAGATCCATCATCAGGAGCTTGCGACTTTTTTATTGTATCACCACATTGGTCGTGTGTTCTTGTTTCGATGTGTGTTGGAGTTTCGGTGTGGTTGGGTTGGGGTGGTATCCGTGTAGCAGGTTTTTCACTTCTTCTATGCTCAACATGTTTCGGACATTAATACATCCATCATCAGGAGCTTGCGACTTTTTTATTGTATCACCACACTGGTCGTGTGTTCTTGTTTCGATGTGTGTTGGAGTTTCGGTGTGGCTGGGTTGAGGTATCCGTGTAGCAGGCTGAAACACAACTGGTCTGTTCATGTGGAGTGCGGGGTGATATCAAGTTGGTCATTATTACATTCACAAGAGCCCACAACTGGATTCCAATCTACCCTAGATCAATCCATACCACAACCTCACTCGCTGTGCCCCCGGGTTGGATCTGATTTCTTACGCCACCAAGTAATTCAACGAAGGTTTTACTTACCATCTAATACTTCAAATACGATTCTCCTCTTTCTCCACATCCTACATGTAGTGCCCAACTTATATCTTCTACAATTAAAAGAGATCTAGATGGATATTGTCCTAAAGTGTTTTCACGTAAAGAAGAGAAAAAGAAATGGAGAGGAAAAATTATGGTTCTGAGGAAAAAAGTAGATAAGGGAACAACGGAGATAAGGGTGAATGAGATAAAACGAAAGGCATAAAGGGAATAAACAAGGGTTATATAAAAGCTCTGAAGGAAGGTATAGGAAGGAAGAAAATGAGAATAATGATTTTAGGATGAACATATATTGAGAATGGGAAGGGAATGCTCTTGTGGAAAAAAGATATTGGCAAAGATACGACACAAATAAAGGATGGATTTATGAGAGGACGTCCTGAAATTTTTGAAAGGATATATTATTATTTACTTCTGTAGTATAATTTTAAAACTAGTGGTATATCAAGTAGCATTTAATCTGTAAACGATTAGAAACTCTTCGGGTAACATTTCGTATTCCTTTATATTACTAATCATAAACACGACTCTAATTATAAATTTAAATATGGGGAGAAAGAATTTACGACACGAATTTTCTGTTCTAGAATCATCTAACTTACACCTCTCATTCAGTCGGTGAGTGCAGCTTTGTATTTACTGCATATCCTCGAATTAGATTTATTCGTTCATTCATTCGTACAATCATTCATAGGTACCTTGCCTGTGTTACGACAGGTCCATAGGTAGCTTGCCTGTGTTACGACAGGTCCATAGGTAGCTTGCCTGTGTTACGACAGGTCCATAGGTAGCTTGCCTGTGTTACGACAGGTCCATAGTCTCTTCCAAGGCGAGGTCCCGACAGAGTGCGGTCTAGTAATTCATCTTTAAAATTTCAGTATCTTTTGCTTTCCTTAAATTCATCCAGTTGCTGCTTATGTCTTCTCTCTCTTCTTCCTGTCACTTCTATTCTTCCTTCTATCTTTCCTTCAATAGCGTGTTTAGAAGGTAGTACCTTTGCAAGATGTAACCAGTATAATTCAACTTCCTTCTTTTTATTGCATGTAGTATATTCCTCTTTTCCGTGACTCTATTTAATACTTCATTCTTCGCTCGATGAGTACAACTGATCTTCTCCATAATTCTCCAGTACCACATTTCAAAACTTTCAAGTTTTTTCTGATCTACTTTCCGAACTGTCCAAGTTTCAGCACCATACAAAGCTATGCTCCAAATGTAGCATTTTACTAGTTACTTCTTTGAATTTAATTCTAATTTGCTAGTGAATAATTTTTCTTCTTGTTAAATGTTGCTTTCGCCATGGCAATCCCGGATTTAATTTCACATGTACATCTAACATATTTTGTTCTCATGCTACTCAAATACTTGAAATACTTCACATTTTTCAGTTGTGTTTGTTCTACAATCGTTTGTTCTGGGATGGTTGCCTTAAGATTCTATTATCTTAGTCTTTTTCCACATTAATTTTCATTTCATAACATCCTCCAAATTCAATTAGTCTGTCAGTCATGCCTTAAATTATCGTTTCATGCTTAGCCAGCAACCCATTATTTGCACATTTCGCAGGGCCAATTACTTGTCTCCTATTCTGAAGTCTCCAAGATGTTCAAGCGCTCCTTTTGTAAGGTATTCAATGTGTAAATTGAATAGAATCGGTAACGAACAGCACCATTTTTAATTTTTTTTTTTCAGTTTTCACACTTCTTCTCTCCAATTGGTCCAGCCTTAGTTTAACTCTCTCAGCCATGTACAATTTGTTACTTACGTTCTTTCGCACTAGTCAATGCCACTTTCCTTTAAAATCTGCATAGTTTGTACCAGTTTGCACATTCAAATTCTTTCTGCAAGTATATGAAACAAGCACAGAATTTTTCATCTGTGTCCAAAGTGGGTTCTGATATTATTCTCAGCATCCCAGTGGCATCCCTGCTTCCCTCTTCTCTTCCAAGTTCAATGTGATCTTCACCAAGTACGTTCTTAGTTCTCTCTTCAGTTCTCTTTCACATTATGCTCTCTACTATCTTAGAAACACGTGTCATGATGGTGATTGTGCGATGGTAGCTGCAGTTTGTAGCCTTTGGCTTCTTCTTTAAGTCAATCATTATTGATTTCAATTAAATCCCCGGGCCATTCTCTAGTCTAGTATGGGTTGTTGTGTTATTAGTCTCACACTACCTTCGCAACAATTTGAGTAGATTCCCAAGTACACTATTATCCCCTTCTCAATATGCTTTTAGGCAACAATGTTCTTTTCGTTTTTCACCACTTGCACCTCTGGAATTAACACACCGTCTAATCACCATTTGAAATTTAACTTTGTTCTTTCAACAGCACTTCACTCACGCCTAGAATAGACACTGCGTTTTTCACCACCTCCTTTTTCACCTTCTCCCATTTGCCTCCTTGATTCAAAGTCTATACTTTCCATATTCCAATTTTGAAGCCGTGATATTCCTTCTGTTACTGTGTGTAGACTTTATTGCTGTAAATTTTATCGTGTAACATTTCCTCTATAAACACTCCCTCCCCAACAGGAGGTCGAATGGATGACTAGTGCACTTCCGGAATTTTGTTGTCTTCTGAGGAAGCATCTTGCAGTATTCTCTGTTTTTGGACAGAGACTACCCAAGAAAAGCAACAATGTGCTAGTTTTTCCACTTGCATTCCAAATCGCAATACAGTCACCGTTCAAACAACTGTGGTCACCTCCGTTGCTAAAACATAACCAACCATCTCGCGCATCATCTTTTCTCTGCGTCTAGTAACTGCTGATATCGCTGCTGCCAAATCTAAGATACTTAAAAATATGTAATCATAACGAAAACAACCATAAATCACATTTTTTAACTAAAATTATACCAATGGGAAAGAGGACTATTAAAAAATTTAATCTTAGCAATTAACCAACTTAATGCACAAAATCTTCTTTTATAATAAGTTTATTATAAAAGAAGATTGTGTGCATTAAGTTGGTTAATTGCTAAGATTATACTGAGATGCACGGTCAGTAAAACGTTAAAAAAATTTTAGTTACTTAACCACAATCATAAGTAACTCTTTTCTTTGGTGGGGGTATCTGTGCCATTTTAGCCACAAAGATTCAACTTAATTTTTAAAAATTCAGCGGTCGTAATGTACCGGCCACAGTGAAAGCGAAAAACTCGATGTTTTTCGGACAATTTCTTTAGAAGATTCTCGCAATAAACACAGATTATTCCACATAAACCTTAACCAAACAGGTCTTCCTAATGGAGTGTTCTCCGTGGTTATGGGCTTAACGTTCCTATAAGTAAATATAGTGAACTAATGTTATCTTATCTGCTTAAGTTGTAATTAATGGTATTCCATTTCATGGGTCGCATGCAGAATGAATATACATGGGTGCTGATAAGTCCTTAGCCCGACCAGGAAGAAAACAAGCTAATGTTTCTGCCAGAATGGCGTGAATTTCCTTCGGCGCCTTGACTTGCAGGAAAAAAAAACTTGACAGCTCGCGTCTCGATGTTGTTGAAATCGCGCGCGTACCTGATATGCTTCCGAGCTTCTTTCTTTCCTGGTCGGGCTAAGGATTTTTCAGCACCCCGGATAATAGTCTTCCTACCAAGCGATTCTTTGTTTCTTCCCTTTAAAGTAAATAGTTTTTTCAAGGTGTAGTTTTTATAAATTGTTCTTCAGTCTCTTCTTTTATCTGTAAGGAATAATTAAAATTTGATAGAAGGAAATATCCTCGTTTTCTTAAAAATAACACTATCGGCTATTCTTATACGGTAGAAACAATGAAGCAATAAAGCAGTTCACTATTTGGATTAAACCCGTCTAGCACATGCTTTGTATTCTGATAGTGTTTTACGGACGTAGATTTAGACACTTTGTCACATTAGACGACTCTTGTAGCGCATTTTTGTAACAAAGAAGACAAATGCCTCTAAATCTCGACATAGGTTAAAGAGAAGTAGCCGGAGAAAGTGAAGAAGTTGAGGAGATATACAAGAAAATGAACAATGTAGTAAACGCGTGAAGACTACTAGTTCCAAAAACATGAATACTGTAAAAAACAAAAATGTAGTTGCCATACCAGTAACGTATTTTTTATACATTGATGGCACAGTCTATTGGACGAATTTTCTTGTAAACGCACAAAAGGAGAAGGTTAGCTGATTTGATGCGTACTACTAAGAGGAAGCCCTTTAGAGGACCATTCCATCAGTCACTCATTTCGGCCATATCTTTGCTTCGGACGTTAATTAACCCTGCATGCAAGATTATTCCAGACATATTAACGAAGAGTGCACATGGCATTACCAAGTAAATTAGGATTTTTACTTATATTTATTGGACCGTGCATCGTTGTGATAACTGAAGAATCAAAAAACCAACTAGATGCCACTTGATATTTTATTTTACTTCTTATAGGCTCAACATGTTTCCAGCATTACTATGCCCATCATCAGGAGCTCGCGACTATGTTGTTGTTTACCACATTGGTCGTGTCGTTCTTGATTTGCTGTATGTTGGAGGTTAGGTGCAGTTAGGCTGTAGTAGTGTCCGGGCTGCAGCTTGCTATCTTCATATACAGTGAACTACACACATGCACAACGGATCAGAATATGCTGCCATAGCACCAACTTCGTTCATGTCAACGGACACGATAGAATCATTCTTGTAATTTTTAGCCAAGCTCTGTACAAAGTTCCCTGATGAAGGATCCTCTGTGATCCGAAACATGTTGGAGCACTTTTAAATATTTCATAATTTTAATTGTATCTACATATTATATATTGTACATTGGCTAGATAATAAAGTGTTTAATTAACACTTGCTGTTCTGTTCGCATGAAAATAGATGGATATTCGCCACGTACCGCCGTAAGAATGAAACAGCGACTAATGCTTGTAGTACCTGGAGTAGTGTGTTTCAGAGATCGGTGACGAAATTATATACGTATCTTTGATACCGATTTCATTTTCTTAAAAGTGTCCAAATATTGGCTATATGTTTAGAGACGGCTTGCAGTTCTTCATGGTCTGTTGAAACACGCACTCTCGTTAAATTGAAAGAAGGCCGTCTTCTGTAATGTTCAGCAGAAAGCGCCTAAAACACCTAACACTGCTGCAGCTAAGGAATTTTCCACAAGAACGTATGACAATCCACTGTCACAGGAAACATACTTGGGACGCCTGTGTAATGCATACAGGTAGACAGGTAGATACGCTCACATATGAGAATAAAGGTGCGTAAGTACACACTTTTGTTTCTGCGAACATGCCTACCATAGATGTGACTTAGAGTTTCTTGTTTTGTTGACCGTGCATCCCTGTAAAATCTGTTTCAAATAAAGCCAACTAGGTGCAGACTACTTCTTAGTATCTTATGCGTATTGGACCGTGCATCATCTTGATATTTGAATAAAGGTTGACCAACTAGATTACACTTGCTTTATTATCTACTGCTCAACATGTTTCAGACGTTAATACGTCCATCTTCAGGAGCTTACGACTACTTGTTGTGTTGTGTAGGCTGACTTGAGGCGTGCTGGTGTTATGTAGCGGGATTGTCTGTTGGTGATGTGGTATCCGAGTGCAGGCTGAACCACGCAACAAATAGTCGTAAGCTCCTGAAGATGGACGTATTAACGTCTGAAACATGTTGAGCAGTAGATAATAAAGCAAGTGCCATCTAGTTGGTCAACCTTTATTCAAATACTTCTTAGTATATTTATTTCAACTTCTCTACATGTTTCGGGCAAGTATGTGCCCATCGTCAGAAGAACTTACTGTACATTGTCACACTGGTATTTTTCACTCTGTATGGGTGGGTGTCTGTTGCAGCAGACCAGACAGCCACCCATACAGAGTGAAAAATACCAGTGTGGCATTGATACAGTAAGTTCTCCTGATAATGGGCACATGGTTGCCCGAAACATATAGAGAAGTTGAAATAAATATACTAAGAAGTAGTGTGCACCTGGTTGGCTTCATTTGAAAAAGTAACTTAGAGGCCATGAGTTATAGCTTGAACTTGCTAACGGAAAAAAAGTCGTGGTCCTCCGCAAACGCTCAGTTCCGAAACTTTCAAAATCTTAGGCCTACTTAACTTATATTATTCGATATTTACTTCAAAATTTAATTTCTGCAACTATGTTGGGTTCGAAACAATGATTCGAGGAAGCAGACAAAATTACACAGATATTTTTCTGCGTAATTACAATTAATATACCGATATTATTTACCTGTTTTATCACTCAAAGCATGTTACTTCTTAAACAATAAAAAATACTTCTAAATTTTAATGACTTGAGTGCAAAAAATAACTTCCTAATACTGTAATTAATAGGATACTCAGAAGAAACTATTTCAGAATATCTACTTTTCGTACAATAATCTATTAACTCGAAGATTTTATGAGGAACTAATTTGTTCAATACAGCCTAATTACCAAAAATACTGTCCATAGAAGCCAAGATTATAGAAATTCTTATATCTGCTTCTCAGCATCTAGGCGAAATTACTGTTTTTTTTTTTCAGAATTGAAGGGATTCGACCGGATATTTGTTTCACTTTTCCTGTGAATGATTTCCTGTTTCACACCGTCACGAACATTACAACACTTAGCGCTCGTACTAGAAAAATAAAGATGTTTCTATTTCTTACCTTGCTTTTGTAGTCCGTACTTGACGACCTCTAAAGGCCATATACGCCTATAGGAAAAATGGAATAGTTTGTAGAGAATAGGAATTGTAATGGAAAATAAAGCAAACGGGCACAGGGATAAGTTTAACGTTACTAAAAGAACTACTTGAAACAGATAGTTGGAAAGATCATCTCATTTGTGCTATCATTGCATACTTCTATATTAGTTTTTCCCACAGCTCAAATGATAATGGTGTGTGTTTTTCTAAATGAAGCCAAGGTATAAACCTATATTCTCTACAAAACAATCATCCTTCCATGTTAGGTAGAACTGAGAAGACCGCAAAAATTATTTTTGTTTTTATAAATATTTGCCAACTAATATGCTTAAGTGTGTAGTATCCCTACATTTTCTAGACGAATGTGATATCTGGGGATCCCAGAGAGGTGACTACAGTTCTCATCCGCAGTATATAAACAGTTAATACCTGTAATTGCGTAGTCTCATTCCAAATCTAATATATGCAATAAATCTCTTTCCTTTTATTCAGTTAGTACTGAGAATTCTAATATGAATTAATTCATGTGAAATACGTAATAATGACCTGCGTCTAGGATAAAATAAGAAACAAAATAATTTTCACAATTCGCATACCTGTAAACCTACACTGTAGCTAATACGAATAATTCGTGGAAATATAGAAGTTCAGAAATGTCTCTAAGGAAATCCAATAAATAATTCGAAGCAGCTTCAACCGCTGAAGCAGGATTCTGATGATATGCATTTTACTCCTCAAAAGTTTCACTTGCTTAGTTCACACCTAAATTTTTCTCCTTTCCACTTCCATTCCTCCACTTTCCTTTCATCCCCTAGCTCCTCAATCAGTTTTTCTCAAACCTTATACTTCCCTCTTCAACTGTCTCCTTTTCTGTGCTCCAGCAGGATAATTTCTTCCCTTTATACCCACCCTCCCTGCAGCATCATTAGACTGAAGTTGTGCTGACAAAGACCATGAGGCAACGCAATGAACATCATGTAGTCGACCCAAGATGAAGATCGATGGTATGGGGGAAACAAACGCAAATCAAACTACTGACAGAAAGCGAACATCGGAGGACCTTGCCACAGAAGGTGACTGTTGTCACGGGAGGAAAAATTTGTAATATGTTCAATGGAGATGAGCAACGTGACGGATCCAACATTTCGAAGAAAATTTTGCACTGAATGGCTGCATATTTCGTAACACAAAACAAAGAGAACAAACACAGGCTGTAGCTGCAGCCATTTAGAATATTCGGGCGTTATTTTCTCCTGCAGCTCTACCGTATTGCTGAAGGTCAATGTTTTCTTCGGAAACGATAGACAACTATTAAGTGCTACACTATTGGTTGGCGGATATAATGAGTTTCGGAAGAAGTGGAATGTAGCTTGGGAAAGCAAGACAGTACTTTTAAACTTAGATAACACATGTTCCTTTCTCTCGATAGCATAAAATCACTGACAGGGAAAGGATTTTATAGACTATAGCAGAAAACTCACTAACCAACTAATTTTATGCGAAAATTTCACTCATTTTAAGGCATTTTGTACTCGAACCAATCGTGTAAAAACCTTATTTCTTTTTAAATAAAGCACTTTACTTGTGACAAATAAATTATTTTGTCCTTGAATGCGGGGTTTCAACTACATTTTTCTTCAAAACTTTGTTTATTTTGTGTACGTACTGTCCATTAATCTCCCGTGATATCACCTTTATAGTTATATTAGGCAGGCACGTGAGCGCATTCCTTCCCAATAAACTGCACAAAACCAAAATTACTTGCTGCTTTTTGGCTGCAGTTTAGTTGTATAATTAAAGAATTAACGCTTCTGATAATACAACCTTAAAAGGGCCTAAAATATCCACTCGTTTCTGCTGTAGATTTTTGTGGTTCCCACACCCTTTCCTTTCCCCCAAAATAACATACTTTGTCTGTTCCTTGCTATTACACTATCGGATATATTCCCCATTTCCCTCTCCTTTCATGTTTCAAATATATCCTTTCTTGCTCTTCCTTATTACTTGCCATTTATCTTCTCATCCTTTGTGCCAATTCCATAAAACTTCCTCGCTCTAAGTCTCGGGCTTTTCTTCATTCTATAAAGACACTCTGAGGCGTAGTGATCCAATCCTGGATTAAAACGAGAGTGTAAGAGAAATGATAGCTCCAACCCACGCGGCTCCTCTCAAACATTCCTCTATATGCAGAAGCAGTTCTTCGTTCTCGGAGATGTGAATGAACCAAGGAGTATAAAGACGGTCTGTTTTGTTTTATCTGTTTCATTAGAGTGAGAGATAGAAGACCCATTCGTTTGTTTGTACAAATTCCTTCCAGGTATATAAAAGACCCCGCGCTTCCAATTTCTTGTATTCATAATGATACTGATTATGAAAATGTTAATTAAGCCAAGATAAGAAGATTCACAGACGCCTAGTGCAAGGCACTCCGCGTACCTACTGACAATTAATAAAACAAACGCAAGAACGCGTAATTTACTCAGTTTGTTTTGAATGTTTAATCTTGAAGGCGTAAGAGAAGCTACGATGAATTTCAGTCAGGTGGAAAGGGATACCCCTTAAGCATGTGTCAACAGTGTGAATCCTGCTTTAATTATTTTCAGTTAGTGAAGTTTCTGAAATAATGTGTAGCTTTAGAATGTAAACCATTGAAACTCGACTTGAGAGTAGCATCTACACGAATTTCATCAGCTACCTCATCATATACACTCAATTGTCAATTATAATAACCAGTCAGTGAAATTTTCGCAATAAGATGATTTACGGGCTCAGGTCGCACAGGATGTGATGCCGTGCCGTCGGTGGAGTAGCCTGCGACGTGAATTCCTGCCACATTTGAGGAACCATTCATCCCAAATATACATCAAAATATCCTTGATTAACTGAATCATAACATACGTGAATGAGAAAAATTTAAATCTCGTGGAATAATTTATTTGAATAAACATGCCAAGTATATAGATGTACTGTGTGGGGAAGAGGTTTTTGTTTATGTTACTCAAAGCGGTTCACGAAGTAACAACAGTACTTCAAGCAGTGAAAATATGTGCCACTATGGCCGACTCAATTTACGCTTTAGAAATGAACAGCGACGTGTGTGTGTGTGTGTGTGTGTGTCTGTGTCTGTCTGTCTGTGTATATGTGTGTGTGTGGGTGTGGGTGTGTGTGTGTGTGTGTGTGTATACATATATATGCGGAGATTTACCGACCGGTGCCACATTACAAAGTGATGTAGAGAAAAAGGACGTCTGAAGTACATCAGACATACTTTCAGAAGATTTGTAGGCGAAAAATCAAAATGGAACTCTTATTCACTTCTAGCTTATTCCGCGGTTGAAATATATTGTAATATGTCGACCGTGGAGACTCTTGATATTAACAACGCCTTTTAAAATTACCTATTAGTTTAATTACAAACAGAATTAGATGACCTTGAATAATTTAAATGTCTGATCATATATTCTGTCGCTCAAAATATATACTTAGAATTTAGAAAAAAACAAGAAGTTTTATTGCGATGAGTAAAACTAATATAACTGTATATATAAAGGAGCAGGATCTTAAAAAAAAACAAGGCAGGCAATGTACGGAGAAAGTAACACTGAGGCGCTTTTTTTGTGTAACCACTGTTGCAGTGGAAAAGCAATAAGTATTCCACATTCTGAGTGTGTGTCTGCAGCCATAGATATCCAGCATGCAATGATCATGCGCCATATTGTCATCTATGGCCTGTGCGACTGTATAGTATTTTTTCACATTATCTCACAAGCAGAACGATTTTCGACAAAAAGCATATTGGGCCTACAATTTGTTTCGAGTTTATCTGCCAATTTTGTCTGAGACATTTCTCGTTCTAACAAATGTGAGCGAGATATTATCATAAATGTTCATAGGTCTTCATGTAAAATAACCGTAATCCTTGTCAGATTTTAATGAAACCTAAGTTTTCTCGAAAGATTTTCGAAAAATTCTAAAATGTCAAATTTTATGAAAATCCGTTCAGAGGGAGCCGATTTCTTCCATACAGACGGAAGGACAGACGTAAAACTAATAGTCGCTTTTCGCAATTTTGCAAACTCGCCTAAAAATAAATTAAAACCACTGACCACCTGAAAGAAAGAAAGATCCGCCGATTGATGTGTGAGAAGCTGACGCACGTGACGCCTCTGAGGTGATAATTCACAGAGCGTCCAGATACGTGACCAGGAGGCAAGAAGCAGTCAGTCGTTGCAACTGAGCCCTTAACATTGCCTCAGGTTAATACATCACGTACACCATTAAATAGAAGATCGACAGATGCAGGTGCTCTTCAACTTTGACTGCAAAAAGTTCACACAAAAATCTCCTCAGGAGTTTCAGGCAAAATTTTTGAAACGTCACAGTACTACATATTATTCAGGATTAATACTAAGTGTGTTACTTAAAATATGTAGGCTAAATATCTTAATACTTTTGTGACACTCGGAAAAATGTCTGCTTTATGGAAATGCATAAAGTAAATATTAATGCCTGAAAACGGAAGATACACTACACAAAGAACTGATAATAAGTGACTTGGCGGCAAGACCCTGCTCATTTTAAGGTATTTTACCTCAGGCACGGTGCTATGTAAAGCTGAGAGAGATAAGCTACAGACGTGGAAGCAGAAGTTACTAATTTACCTCGCGAATACATAAACTGCACACGAATATATCTACTTCATTGAATCCTCTCAAACTATATGTCAGGCATGCACAAATGTTCCAAATCTAGAAGCGAACTCAAAATTCTGTGCGCCAAAAGGGTGATATGAAGCAAGTTGTGTACTCAGGACCCACAAATATTTGGTGCCAGCATACAAGAACTAGTCGCCCGGAACACCTGACCCGCGGGATTTGTACACCCTTGTCATATACAAATTTTATTCGTGATCGTTTTTATTATACATAAATTGTGGCCTATTCAATCTCGGGATTTATGAAACACTTTGTTATCCAACTAATGCACAATATGTAATGTATAAATACAATTAAAATTATAAAATATTTAAAAGTGCTCCAACATATTTCAGATCACAGAGGATCCTTCATCAGGGAGCCTTGTACAGTACTTGGCTAAAAATTACAAGAATGATTCTATCGTGTCCGTTAACACCGACCTTGTCCACGTCAACGGACACGATAGAATCATTCTTGTAATTTTTAGCCAAGTACTGTACAAGTCTCCCTGATGTTGGATCGTCTGTGATCCGAAACATGTTGGAGCACTTTTAAATATTTTATAATTTTAATTGTATTTATACATTATATATTGTGCATTAGTTGGATAACAAAATGTTTAATTATCATTGATGCACGGTGCAAACATGAAGATTATTCGGGATTTATATTCAATTGAAATCACATTTATCCACAAAGCTAACGTGCAGAGCAAACTACTTATAATCATGTATTGCAGCTGCGTATTTTGTCAGATGAAATAAAAATGTTCTACTTCTCTTCTTGTGGGCCCGGTAGTTCAGTCAGTATAGCGACTGACTACGGGCTGGACGGTCCGCTATCATATCCCGGTGGGGACGAAATTTTCCGCCCGTCCAGACCGGTCCTGGGGTCCACCCACCCTCCTGTACAATTGATACCCGATCTTTCCCGAGGGTAAAGTGCGGCCGGGGCGTGCTGCTGACCACTCAACCCCTTCTAATGCTGCGGTCATGGAAGAGTAGAGTTATACCTCTACCCACCCTCTGGGCCACACCGGGCCTGTTATGGGATCACTTTACCTTTTACTTCTCTTTTTATCCAATGGTTAGAACTGCCTATAGTTAAATTTTACATTCATTGTTCCGTGCATCACTGTAATTCTTTAAAATAACCAACACGATGTCACTTGTAGACTATCCTTTATTTTCATGGGTAGTCGTCATTCACTCTCTACATGTTTCGAGC
>Ga0136643_10003612_pt1 | contig 20922 bp, 7 predicted proteins | sample TergutLab28metaG_FD_96883 | JGI IMG/M metagenome (GOLD analysis project Ga0136643, IMG submission 96883) | Labiotermes labralis P1 segment gut microbial communities from Petit-Saut dam, French Guiana - Lab288 P1 (version 3) (version 3) | ecosystem: Host-associated > Arthropoda: Insects >...
CGCATATACGAAATTTCGTATTAAACAAACAGCGTTCTGCTATTCATCAATGGCAGTATATCCAAATCGCGTTAACGATACAAGCGTAATACCGGAATTGGCTGTATTTGGTAACGATGAGTAGGTAGGGATTTGAAGGAAAGTGTTCCTGATGACAGAGTGTTGAAAATAGCGAAAACAACAGGAGAAAAAAATAATGTTTACTTGTACATTTGCGGTCTCATAAACGGAAATGCTATAAAAATAATAATAACAAAATTATCAATAATAAACGACACTGTCACAAACGCAACTAAAAGTCGTCATATAACATCGTATGATCCCGGAAAACAGGTCGATTGTTTCATAATTTTATATAGAGTAATACAAAGTTTGGACACTTCTCATGTGTTTCTCTTCATGCTGTTACTTGCTACAATGAAATGAAATTTAAGAATGGAAGAAATTCTCATCTTCTGGTTGAAGATGGAAATTCTGATGGTCAAGAAAATTTTTAAGGCGCAAAATTAAACCACTCTTATTAAATACAAAATAACGTTTTACGCTACCGGAAATGTAAAAAAAAAAATTACATTAAAGATTTGTAGTCCGAATTAATGTTTATAATCATCGTCAAATCACCACTGACGGGTTGGTATGTATGCAGCTTTGTGCAAAATTCCTTGTATGACCGTCTAACCGTGTAAGAAAAGATCGGATTTGACCTACATAAGAGCTACTTTAGGTATCGTGTTAATAACATCTAATATTTTACTTAGAAACACGACAATGCCCGTGCTACAACTCCCACGTTCATCGCCAAGTTACAGCTGTCCTTAGTTGCTGCTTCCAACATGACGACTGTTTTCATATTTCTATACTACAATTGTCATTCTTAATTCCATGCTACACGGTTGTTCTTATTTCCACGGTACCACACTTGTTCTTCATTCCATTCTACAATTGTTCTTGGAATTTCCATGCTGAAATTGCCTTTCGTATTTCCACGTGACAACTTCCGGTTTTGTTTCCTCTCCCATTTCTGAATCATTTCAAGATTCAGCAAATTCTGACACGTTTGTCTTTTATCAAGGACGTTGCTCTGCGCCTACATGAACCAGATCCAAACTGCAGTATTTTGTTCATTTTGTATCCCATGGCGACTTTCTAACCAAACTCGCCAATCAAAACTTTTGTCAACGGGGAGTGTTGACTGTAACGGATCTTCACTCGGATGCCATATGGATGGCAGCCTGCTTCAACACAGAAGAAGAAAGACACTCAAGTAAAGAGAAGAGTTTTTTTTCTTCTTGTAAATATAAGAGATACTTTGGATTATCTAGTGGTGAAAGAGACGGCTTCCTTTTTCGCAGAAGTTCGGCAAGTCTTCACTTCTGAGTGATTTGATTCTGTAAGAAATCCTTTTCTGCTGTGGTTTTGCGGGCTTCGTAGTTACTTTATTAATGCCAGTAAACTAATACACGGTCCCTTAAAAACCTGCTAACAGAAGATTTTTACAAGCGTTTCTGACACAGTTCTTTAGTGTTCTGTTACGTTTCCATATTTTATTCAAATAAGAAAACTAAAAGTAAAGTATTAATTATCCTCTTTGTAATTGCTTTCAGATGTGTTTTAGGATGGAATGTTTTACAAATCACACTTCTCTTTCCGTGTGATAAGCTCAACTGTCTAAGGCAGAGAAAGTCTTAATGCTAAAATCCTTGAGAATAATAAGTTCTGAGAAAATGTAATGCTAGTCCAATATGATGAAAGAGTTCTGGGTCCAAATGAGGGCAATTTAATCTTAAAATATAAACGTAACACTTTCAAGTACAGCACTGCAAAATATTTCCAAGACGTTTATTAATAATTGTCCAACGAGATGCAACACAAGGCAGTCTATTTATTATTCTGCAAGTTCACTCTACGTGTTTCGGGTGTCAACCACACCCATAATCAGGAGTACACAAAACTGTAACTACAGCCTCCGGTACTAGTCATATTTTTTGTGCAGCTTGGCCACATTGGTAGGAGGTAGCTGCACAAAAAATATGACCGGTACCGGAGGCTGTAGTTAAAGTTTTGTGTACTCCTGATGATGGGTGTGTTTGACACCCGAAACATGTAGAGTGAACTTGCAGAATAATAAATAGACTGCTTTGTGTTGCATCTCATTGGACAATTATTAATATAGATCAGCGATGCACGGAACCATAAACATAAAATTGACAAGACGTCTTGAAGGAATTTACGAAGTTTATTGCAACTGCTCTGGCTTTTTCAGTCAAACCAGCAAGAACTTTAACTACAGCAGGTTTATCAAATCAAGACTGAGATGGAAGAGGCCTGCGAGACATAAGAAAAGCATACTGAACGTCATTTACGAAGTTGGAGACTTTGATTGTGACGCTGAAGACTCAAGTGTTCTGGGTCTTTATGTCGTGTATACTGGTAAACAATACCCTACTTTTCGAAGGCACTACAGTCCTTCGAAGCTTAAGCCTGTCGAAGTAACCACTTGGGATACTCTGGCGTAGATTGTATATACACACACACACACACACACACATGTATATATATATATATATACGTGTGTGTATTTGTATATATATATATATATATGAATTCCTACACAGAATTGTCTTATATCCTCAGACGATGGGCGTTGAGTCCTCTCTGCGTAAAGGAGAACGCGTAAAGCTGTTCCATGTTGCAGTTTTTCACGTTATGACGGAAAGTGTTTGGCCAGAAATCTTTCAATACGGGTACCATCTCAAATAGCGCCTGCAATAGTGTAAATTGGTTTGAGTCCAAAGCTAGGCCAACATCATAAGTATAAGTATGATTTGTTCTTTATATCTGTTGGTTCTACTACAGTAACATTTAAAGGCTCTTGCTAAAGACAAACCTGATATTTGAACACATCTTCACAGAAGGTTTCTGCTCTAATTGTAGAATTAAACTCCTCTTAAGGTATTTTAAGGTATTAATCGTCTGTATTTAAACACCAGACAGTCAATTTTTTTTAAGCGGAATGTTTGAAAGCTTCAAAATCTTTCCTTTCATTTGACGGAGGTGATTGTTATTATATGGCATAAATCAGGAATTTAATTTGTACCGAATTTTAGTTTACGCCTTTTCAAAATATATTCTACTCTGTATTTATACGTGTGACATCTTTTTGTCTTTATTCCGGACTACAATATATTGCTTCAATATTAATCACATTGCAGATATTCCGCTTCGATAGACGGAACACATTTGTAGTTTCCACAGTGTTGATTTCAGCAGCTTCACTGCAATAAAAGCACACTGCTCTATAAACAAATGTCACTCATCGTACATGTTGCGGCCCACAGTGCCCTTCTTCAGAGACATATATAGGAAATATTTCGTATATTTTTAAGTTATTGTCTTTTTGTTGCGGTGCGGTTATTGGAATGGCTGTAATGATCTAGTCTGCTACACGGAACTTGTACAAGATTAAATTTTTCTTTGTATTTCATTGGTTAGTATGTTCATCACAATATAAATCGTTCAAATATTGTATTTGTTATACGATATCCACCTGTGTTTTATTGTGCATCTTAAAGAGTTTTGTGATGAGAAGTTCTGAAGATTCTCCTAAAGTTAAATCGTACTTCGTGTAACTTCAGAGAAATTTTTCAACTAAAATTATATTAAGTATGACATACATCTGCACTATGGGTTTATTTATGCATTTTGTGTAATGGACTCTCAAATAGGAAAATATATTGATACTTGAAATAAAAAGTCTCGTATTTTAATCTTCTAAATATTGTGATTACATATGTTAAGTGGTTCTCCACAATTGCCTATATTTATATAGGCTGTTCTGTTTCCGCTTGACCGATAAGTACCGGCCCAACGCTTTGCTCGACGATCTGACAGCGTTACTTCTTCATGCCGCATGTCGCTACGGTTTAACAGTGGGTGATGGCAGCTAGATAGACTATCGTGGTGATAATAACCTTTAGAAAGTGTGATAAAATCACACTGGAGAGCCTGGCCGGCGCTCATCAGGCAGGTACAAAAAGCACCCTATAGTTTTGTTCTTTGTAAATACGTTTACTACCCGGCCAGAACCTAAGAAAGCAACAAGACGTCAGAATTGTGTAGCTATTGAGAATTCTCCGTGAGCCGGGTATCTCAGTCGGTATAGCGACTGACAACGGGCTGGACGATCCGGGATCGAATCCCGGGGCTAAAGTGCGGCCGGGGCGTGCTGCTGACCACTCACCTCCTTCTAGTGCCGCGGTCATGGAAGAGTAGAGCTATACCTCTACCCACCCTCTGGGCCACACCGGGCCTGTAAAGGGATCTCTTTACCTTTACTTTTTTTTATTGAGAATGCTCCAATTTGTCATTCCGCTTTTATTGCGTGGTTCTTAAAACCAAGGGCTATTTTACCTTTCACCTTGCATGTTAACTCGGAATTTCGCAAGAATGAATGCGGAGAAATGTAGTGCCGTTCTTTCCAACCGATTGTAGAAACTGTGGTCGTTCCAGCCTCCATTACTTGGCATTGAACTCACGGTAACCAATAGACAAAGGAAAATGTGGGTCGCAGTGCCACTAACGCCTTGTCGGGAATAGATCCCTGGGCGTTCTATTGTGCTCTGTTTACCCTGGTTGGCTATTTCTGTAGTTTCAATTCTACTCCTTCTACTGCGATAGGATAGGAAGTGATTTTACAGCGTACTGTTCAACCAAACTCCTAACACACAGCATATGTTTCAATGGCGCTACTGTCTTAATATTGGCATAAATCTTTAATGCATAAAATAGATCATGTCTGCTTGTAACCCAGTTTTTACTGTCTAATATTCAGAAAACGCATACTATGATGCTGGATGATAACTTAAGCTTAGGCAAAAGTGTAAACACATACTTGTGGCTAATGAAGCATCGTGCATAGTGTCCTAACATATTTGTGGAGTAAAAGCTTAACAAATCTTCTACCATGGCTCTAGTTAGTTGTGATTGGTCATCTTCAGGCCCCGGCTATTTATCTGTCGCTGAATGAGCAACGCTTAATCATTGGGTAAGATTTTTACCCATTGCAGGAGCTGGATTGGCCTTACACCCATATTGGACAATTTCGAGAAGAAGCTTATTCAGGGTTTTGACTGAATGCCGTAAAAGTTTCACAAGATTTCCACTGAAATATCTTATTAAAGCACTCATACAACCCAGATTATGTATTGTACTCCAAGCAAAACTAGTCAAGTAATTTGAAAGCACACTACTCTTTGGTGTCTGAACACTGCTTTTGTTGGTGATGTCTGACAACGTGGAGTGTTTCTTGTAGAAATATTTTCCAGAATGAAATTTCGATAAATCCTGAGCCAAATTTGTATGACTTTTTGTTCCGTGTAAGTTTGCCAGCTTCTATTTCATTTTTTTTTATCTTCTGTTTCGTTATTAACATTGTTTGCTTTCGTTTTTCGTCTCTGAAATAATTTATTAAGTAACACATATTTCTGGTTAGGGTACCCATATTCTATGTGAAATACGAATAGGCCTACATTTGTTCTATCACGTAATAGAAACTATCCAAAGCAATTTTAAATTAATTTATAAGTCAGTGTCACAAACCTTTATAGAATCATTTAACACGGAACTCATATGCAGTTTAGGGCTGAAATTCTTAAACAGTGCCCAATACTGAATTTAGAATAAAATATTTTTGAAAATGTGTTCACAATAAATATCCGGTGAACTCCCTCCACTCGATTCTGTTCTACTTTGTGTGAATTGTCGGTATTTTCATTTTAACCACTGTTGTTACCACAAGAAAATTTTCTGTTCTTAAATATTTTTGCTATTATGAAGAGAGTCTTACAGTGCCCTCTGTTATGTATCCGCGGTCTGCATGACTTCAGAATCGCTTTCTCATGGTCATTGTCTAAAATAAACTTTTTGCTCTCTGCCTCATTTATTTGTGCCACAAACCGCTCAGCAGCTACCACACTGTCTATCCCAACTTCTAGCGACTGATGGTCCACAGGAGCTTTCACATTAATTTTGTGCCGTAACAAAAAAAAAAAGAAGAAAGAAAGAAACATTTTGTGCCTCACAACATTTTCGACAGACACTGTGGCTAGAAGAAACCGAACAATATAGAAGAACGCTTGGCTACTCAGTGTTTGTATATATATATATATATAGCCAACGTAAGCAGTGACGTACCGTCACGAGCAGCCAGCCTCTTGATTATGGCGCCCCAATTTACTGTCTCATTTCCACTCTAAGACTGATGTACACTTCTGTAACGGTTTCTACTTCATTTCTTCGAATAAACTCCTTATTTGATGAAAGAAAATGATATATTGTTATTGTTGCGCCTATTATTAACAATTAGGTACAGTTTTTTTTTTACATTTGTAGAGAGAGCACAGGAACACAATAAACCTCACATAACGGCATGCTCACAAAAATTTAGAACGGATAATTTCAAACTAGGTGAAAAGTGACTAGAATTACCTAGTGAGATCGACAGATGATTAAGCGAAATTGGATTGTTTCTGTTTACATTAACATTCCTTAAAGGGCTTTGACAGCCGGTGTGAATCCAGCAGGACACTTAGGAGGGATAAAACAATATTTAACCTTTAGACGCCTAACGTCAACTTTAGTTGACGTACCGCACCGCTAACCTCCAAAGTTGCATTTTATATATTTATTCAACAAATATATGTACCGAATATTTTAAACATAGTATATACTCTCCTCTTTTTCTCTTCAAAATGCAGTTTGTTTCGTAATTATAAAGTATTTGGTTCCTGTATTATTCACATTTTATATACAGAGTGTGGTAAAATTAAAAAAATAATTCCGGCGCCAAAAGGTTAAAAAATAAAATATCTGAGATTCCGAATAGGCACGTGAAGAGCAGCAGTGTCCAAAACAGGCAACACTTTAATTCAGTACAGGCATTCAACAGTTAGTACCTGTCATTTTAGTAGCATTCGCAAAATTGCGAAAAGGGACAGTCATAGTTGTCCTTTCGTCTGTCCGTTATCTGTTCGTCTGTTCGCATGCAAAAACTGTGCTCCAACTGACACGGTGTTAAGGAAATATGGTCTCTGGATATTTTTCGAAAATGTGTCGAGAAAATTCAAGTTGCGTTAAAATCTGACAAGAATAACGGCTAATTCACGCGAAGAATTGCGTGCATTTATGATAGTGTCTCGCTTATTTCTTCCTAGAATGACAAATATTTTAGATGAAAGTTGTAGAGAAAATCAAAACACACATTGTGTGTGTGTCAAAAAGTTTTTTTTTTAATGAACATCGTGCCGTCTATTATATAATTTGGAAAAATCTTTTAGACTCGGACAGGCCAGGTATGACAATATAACGGCACATGCGCATTGCATGCTGGATAACTGAGGCTACAAACACACACTCAGAAAAAATTAATACGTACTGCTTTTTCACTGCAAAAATGGTTACACGAACAAGCCTCAATATTACGCCCCGTACATTGTTTTGCTTGTTGAAATGTTACGTTTCTTAATGTATATAAGCTTCCTGACATGCATGTTTTAAGTTGGTACGTACAGCGGTCTGAAACATGAATTATGATTCAAATACACAGAGAGTTAAGAACTAATTTCTTCATCTATCTCAGATTTTGCCTTAATTCTTAATTTTGCAGAATATACGGTATAAATGTTAAAATCCAACCAGATGCAACAGTATGCAGATATTTATTTACTGCAAAGTCACTCTACATGTTTCGGGTGTCACAGCACCCATACTGGTACAGCTACTTCCCCTCAACGTGGCCTGCAGGCCACGTTGAGGGGAAGTCCAGTATTATGACCTGTATCGGAGGCTACGGTTACATTTTTTAGTACTCCTGATGATGGGTGCTGTTACACCCGAAACATGTAGAGTGACTTTGCAGTAAATACATATCTGCATACTGTTGCATCTGGTTGGATTTTTATTAATATTGAATTAAGATGCACGGAACCATGAGTTTAAAAAATACGGTATAAACTTAACGGTGTCTTGATCAGTTAGGAAGGAACTGCGGAGAGGAATTGCCATGACCTATTTTAAGACTCTTCTTAGCACTCCTTTGAACTTGGTATGGCTCTTGGCTTTCATACTTATGCACTGCCACTAAATTAAAGTCTGCAATATCCATCCTGCCAGGATTACGCTGCTGTAGGTGATGTGAAAGCCCCAGGCTATCAACAGCCACAAAACTTTTTCCCCTTTTAAGGCCTGTCTACTTAACCTGACCTCACTAAACTGGTTCCTTGACGTTGCTGCAGGTTGCCTTCGGTCGATTTTCTCTTCAGACTTTTAAGGCCCTTCGCTTTAGTTTTGATGATATCATCAACATATCCTGATTTCAGCTATGACTTGCCGTTTATACTCTACCGATAAAAGCAATTTTGTAAGAAAACTGTTGATTGGGATCATTCTCTCTTCTATGAAGAATAGACTTATATGAAAACGACTCCCTTTTGGCAAAAATCAGGTAATATCTGTGATATCCTACTTTATGGAAAGAGAGTAAGAAATTGGGTTTAACGAACTCCATAGTGCAGATTTTCATGGGGACCAAACCTTTGCTCATTTGGTCAAGGAACTCCATACTTTTTGACACATCAAATGTTAAGTATAGCTTTTACGGAAGCCTGACCGTGGTCTCCAGTCCGAATCCGGTTAAACCAAACAGCGTCAGTCATTTGCTATTAAGATCGACTTTAATATTACTCCGTTGTCACTACTGGGTACTCGAAGAACTTTATTGACTAAAAACTTTGAATTTATTAATCACAGCTTCGTTGACTGCCTCATGTCCCATCCATCGAATTCTTTATCAATTCATGGTAACAATGTTTAGTAAAGGTTCATTTTACGATGCTTAACATTACACAGTTATATTCATCCGCAAGTCACTTCTCTGCAGTTGAAAATTGTATCTTTGAAATTCATTTTTGACTCGTTTCCAGCGCTCGTAATGCAAGCGCTTCTTCAGAAAAAAGCTAACAATTTATTCTAATCCCGGCTGGAACGTGTCTTTTGTCGTGTAACTTCTACCTAACACTTTCATAGGCCAGTATTCATTAATGACGTATTGTTCACGTATACACACGAATTAAATTGAAGCTCCTGAAACCCACAAATCATCGCCATATTGTAATGTTTATTCTTCTCTTTGTAAGTCAACATAAGCAATTGTTTTATCCTAGATTTTTTGAGAAGTACCAAGCATTTTGTTTACTGTAGGTGTAATAAACGCATACAGATCTCATAAATACATAACATTACGTAGTAACACATGTATTGGCTTACTTTTGGCTATATGTTTCGATCTCTCATTTATCCTTCATGATTGTACATTTACGTGTATCTCACAGACAGTAAAATCTACTCGCACAAATGCAGCAAATATCGATGGTGTATTCAGTTACCACAACACTAAAAAAATGAAAATATTGCCATAATGTGTAAAACACCACATTCCCATTAATTACAGTTACTTTCACCATAACTAATATTAAATTTATTTAATTGCGTTATTTGTGTTCTAGTTGACTGTTGTTGCAACATCTTCTGGAAAAGAAAATATGAAAACTGTCAACAGTGTTGCTGACTTTATACGTCATTCCAATCCTGCGAGGGCATTTTATCATGTGGAGATTGGGGTTTGTTTAAATTGTATAAAAACGTAAGATATTGAGATGTCGTAGATGACACATTCCTTGTTACTTAGAAAGACCAAAAGTTAAATGTTGGTCACGGAAATACGCAGTAGGTTGTCAGAAAAATAGGAAACACAAAATATAACTGAAGAATAAAAAACCAACTAGACGCCACTTGTTATTTTATTGTACTTCTTATGGGCTCAACACGTTTCAGGCATTACTATGCCCATCATCAGGAGCTCGCGACTATAATGTTGATTACCACATTGGTTGTTTCGTTCTTGGTTTGCTGTATGATGGAGGTTAGGTGTGGTTAGGCTGGAGAAGTATCCGGGCTGGAGGCTAAAGCTTGACTGCAGCCTGCATCCCGGACACTACTCCAGCCTAACCGCAACTCAACTCCAACCTACAGCAAACCAAGAACGATACGACCAATGTGGTAATCAACATCACAGTCGCGAGCTCCTGATGATGGGCATAGTAATGCCCGAAACATATTGAGCCCATAAGAAGTATAATAAATAATAAGTGGTATCTAGTTGGTATTTTATTCTTCGTTTATCACAATGATGCACGGTCCAACAAACATCAAACACAAAATCATATTTTGTGGAAAATTTAGCATATATTATTGTTTTGTAAGGTGAAATATATATTGACCATAGGCTTTGAATGAGCAGTTTTTAAAATCCGTGTAATACATTCTACAAGTCTGCTGTAAAACAAGTTATAATAATTAACTCTCATAAAATGGACGGCTGTTTAAACTGATGTATATTTGCAGACTCGCGTCGTTGTTCACGCATCTACGAGAAAAGTCAATTCACAACCGTCTCTTTAAATTGAAGTCGCCAAACGATGTGTGCGAAAAGAGTGATAAAATCATGTACCGAGAGTAAACAGTCGAACCCCCCCTTGACGTTATAAAAGCCAACCCTACCCTAGGCTTCGTCAGAGAAGTGTGCGCAGAGGTGTTTATGTGATATTGCTACAAACCACCCCGTCCAACCTCTTGCTACTACAGACGTTTATGGACCCTTTTAGTGGAAAATGACCTCACCTACGAAGGTCTGATCCATCCATAACATAAAACACATAAGCTCATACCTGTGAAAAATCACATAAAATCCTTCGCTTCCAAAAATGAAGTTACGAGATCTTCCTGTTGTCTTTCCCTGAAGGCGCATTTCTTCTGACTCAGCAGCTACTTTCTGCTGACAGGACCAACTCTAGTTACAGGAACATCGTCTACTTGATGCGGACAAAGCACTTCGGCTTTAACGACAGATATTAAGTTCAGCTTTTAGATCCTTGTGATCAACTTGATATTTCATTTAATATCGCGAAGTGTTTCCCAGCTTCATCGATTGTGAGTAAGTATGTGTTATGTGTATATATTAAAACTTTCCTTCCCACCTATGTATTTGTGTTCTTCGGGGTATGAAACGAGACATCTGTAATCTGAATGTTTCATAATATCTGCATATCAAAACTGAAATTTTCGAACTTCAAATCTGGCACATTGTCACTCAATGTAAGCAGTCACACCGACTATGGGAGGTAGGAATTATAGAGCAAGGTAAAAAAATGGCGAATGAGATTGTTAATAAACTTCATTATGAATTACTCTATATGTTTTTAATAAGAAACAACTGTTTTGTGATTTTAAGAAACGTTCTGTACATCTCAACGCACTTTCGTTTAACAGTAAATCTTGGGTATGTGATACAAGATTGTTTAAAGGGGAACGATAATGGAGTAATGAGTTATTGTGTTACTAAGAGTGCCTGAGAAAGACAAAAGTTGCTCATATTATTGGACAGTATGTAAGTTAGGCCACAGTTGCTTCCTTTTCTTTCTCTGAATTTCATTAATTTCAATTATCTTATTATTGCTTTTCCTATCGGAGATAACACGCCTGAAGCTTATTCGGAAAATACTCAGGTCTAATATCTGTCCAAGCATCGGCTATTCTGCCCCAGATTTTCTGGCACGTCATAATCAAAAGCAGTAACCGGAAGTTTCTGAAATGTGCTAAGATCTCTTATAACTTCACACTTTTCAATTTTACCATTCGTATTCATTATTTAAGTGATATCTGGCGTTACATGACGCCACACTCGGCACAATAGATTCGAAATAAGGAGGGCCCTCCCTCAGGTGCAATCGTCGGGCAATTCCGACAGACAAATTCGTAATTTCTGATTACTTTTTATCATGTTTGAAAGGCATATTGCGGAACGTTCGCGATGGTAATATGACGCATCCGTGACGTGATTACGTATGATCAGTTAATGTTTATTGTAAACTGACTACTTTGTTTTGGTAAAGTAAAGAGAAAGGTGTACACTTAATTATGAATTCTAATGCTAATGATAATAGAATAATAATAATAATAATAAACTTACTGACATTAGTCTTTCCTTTTCATGCGTGTTCCTTGGGACTTCGCTGTTATTAAATCCTGGTTGTGAAAGTTGTATACGGCTTTCTGTATTAACTAAACAAATTATTTTTATTTGCTTCGCCTTATTTAACCACATATATTTTATATTGTCTATGTTTCTGAATCTCTAAGAAAGGCTTCATTTGTAGAACGCAGTATTTTCTGATAAGCTAGTATCTCCTTTGTTTACAGCAATTTTACTTAGAAATTCCATTACGTATGTCATTTAATTATAAACAAATAAATTGTGATGCAATAATGTGCACAACCTGGGCAAATGATGGGCACTCTTACGAAATTAAGACAGTGCAGTGATTTAGAATCAAAGTCACTTATGTGACTATATGGAGCAAAATGTTCGTGTCCGAAAGAGTTTTGTCTCATAGACTTAAAATATTTTATGTAAAACTCTGTTTCTTTTCATTGTTATCACATAAATTCTTTTCTTTTCGGTAAAAAGAACTGCGACTTTATTTACAGGACTCGATCAATTTCAATTACCTTTACATAAGTATATGGAAATTCGAAATTTGTCTCCAAAACTGTGTTTTAAGAGATTCGCAGAGTGTGTCATGTAGAGTACACAACGCGGAATCGAACTATGTTTCCATTTACAAGAAACAGCTTTACATAAAAGTAACTTCTAAACGTATTCTGTAATAACTAAGGACAAACCTTATGTATACAATAGACAAATAAAGTAAGAAAGAGTACGGAAAAAGGGAAATAATGAAAAAGAATCGGCATCTTTTGTACAGGAGCTCAAGAGTTTTAGAGGAACGTATAGGAAGGACTCAACAATGTGTAGCAATAATCACGTTTTTTTGCTCATAGAAACGAGTTACTTGATTAAAATTCTTGTGAAATTCCTCCTCAATGAATAATTGGCAATCCACATGTTTCATTATGAAGTGCTGAAAATTCCTGCACTAACCACATATTCTGTATGAAATAAAGTGAAATACCAACTTGATGCAACTAGGTCATTTTATTGATGTGTTCTTAGCTCGACATGTTTCGGGTACATACAACCATCATCAGGAGCATTAGATATCGAGTTGCAGCATATGGTTTTCTGCACTGAGATTTTGGATGGGTGGTGGTCTTGAGAGCCGCTGCGTAGGTCGTCTGTACTGTACGCATGGTGCCGTGGACGGCACCGTAAACACGACCTACGCAGCGGCTCTCAAGACCACCACCCATCCAAAATCTCAGTGCACAAAACTATATGCTGCAACTCAACATCTAATGTTCCTGATGATGGGCTTATGTACCCGAAACATGTCGAACTAAGAATATATCAATAAAATTACCTAGTTGCATCAAGTTGGCATTTCACTTTATTTCATGAAGAAGATGCGCGGTCAAACAGCCCTCAAATTTCAACATATTCTGTAGTTTATCTTGCGAAGAATTTCAACATTCGAAACTTGCCTTTTATTGGAATAATTTTATTCAATATTTCCGTTCCCAAATAACTTTATACTGACATTTTACGTAATAAAAACCTAAAAGAAGAAATGTGACAAGAAGTTCTGCGTGTCTTCATCCTCCGTATGGTTTACACGTTGTTTTAATAATAGGAGCCACGCGGTTGTTGAAAACTCAACTTTTAACACAAACATTCTATTTTGCAGATTAATCTTCAAACTATGCTTTGCGAAAAGTTAGCAGCAGACCCGTTGCTATGTTTGAGTCTGTAGGGTTTATATAGCGCATGGTTTGCTCACGGGCTACTGCTATTGACGACCTGCGCACCCTCACTACAAAAACAGGGGAATGGTGAAGGGGCAGTAGCAGCGGTAGATTAGTTGGCATACTTTCCACCCGCTTTTTGTGGCGCTAATTAACAGTAAAGTGTTTTAAATTGAGTCTAGTGGTGGTAGGTTTTGCTAGTGCAACTTTGTGGCATGTGCTACATGGATTATGTATGATGCACTGGATTTCCAACAAGTCCACTTTGTAGACTTACTCTTGAAAATGCATGTGTGGTTTGCATAAATTAACTTTGCCTAGGGTTTCTGCAAAATTATTTCCGTGTGTTTTCAAAAAAAATTCTGGTTCAAGAAATATGAATACATTATGAAATTATCTCTGTGATTATTATTAAAAAGATTCTAATGGAAATATCCATGAGTTCATTCATGAGTCTGATATGTAGAGGGCTTATTAAATATAACGTTATATTAATGTTATTTACTGCGTATTTTAAAGCTGTGAGATTTATTAGAACAGATAGATTATTTTTTAAATAATTTTTTTCTTAAAAAATAAGTGTTTTTAATTTGTAAAACATAAAAAGTTATTTGATTTTGAAATAAAAGTCTTCTGAAATGTGAACAAAGATAAGTGATATTTGAAATTTATGTCGGAAACTCAAAAAACACCACTTTTCACTGGTCTCAGAAAATTCGTTAGTGCATTTCCGGTTCGATGCTCCATTTGTTGACGTGGCCTTGGCTTAATTGCTGTCCGTCCACTTCAGCTACTGGCACACATCTATCTTCAGTATCTCGCTATTGGCTTAATGCTGTACTCACATGCCTTATTTTCAAGGGACCAAACTGGCTATAATTTGATGGTGCGAGACCAGGACTATAGGTTAGATGAGGCAAAACTATCCACCCTAATCTTATGATGGCCACTTTGATGCCTAACCTTGCATGCGGCTGAGCTTCGTCGTAGAAGGACAATACATCAGACTTTGTGTTGTGGAAGGAAACCGATAAAGACGGGTATTCAGAATTCTTAGTGTTTCAATATGGTGGTCGGGCTTCACTTTTGTCACCCCAGGCAAGAAGATTACAAGAATAACACCTTTCTTATTCCAAAAGACTCTTACCATGTTTTCTTCAGCTGACAGCGCACTATTGGACTTCTTATTCCCTGAGGATAACCCATTGCGATATTCCATCCATTGCCACTTGGATTCATGTTCAAAATGATGGACCAAAGTTCCATCCCCCGTGTCGATATGCGACAAGAATCCTTCACCTCCATTGTCTCAGTGGCGCAAATATCAGTGACGACTGCTTTCCTTGTCGGTGTGCAGCTGTCAGTTTGCGTGACATCCAACGAACACAGGACTTTGAACGGTCCATATCTTTACTAATTGTCATTACACTTCCTTTAGCGATGGTTAGGTGGAGCACATTTCATCCGTTGTTATGCGCCAGTCGCCAAATGTAATTTTATCAACCCGACGGATGTTGTGGCGCAACACTGCAGAGCAAGTCCGACCGCTCCGCAGTTTTTCAGGAAGCGCTGCTACTCCTGCTGCAGTGTCTTTATTCCGTAAAACACTACTAGCATCCACAGTATCTTGACCACACACTTTAAGCAAATTTTCGTGAATTCAATTCGGCTTGAGTTTTCTCACCTTCAGAAAACCCAAAAATATTTCGGTGTTTGTTGTTTCAAGAACACTTCAGTTGATGCCATTTAAGGATCAAAATTGGCGCTGCCACATGTCGAGCGAAACAGTTGCGATTAAGAATGTGACAGAGAATGTTCGATTTAGCCGTTGTAGTTCTTCACCCTCGGAAAAGAATGTCGATAATTTATTTAATAGACTGGAAATATGAGATGATTTTCTTAACGATGTTAACAAAACACAACAGACTGAAGACAACAAACTTAATAGTTAAACGTTATGGGAAAGGAAATAAAACACAGTAAATTTATATGTTAAAACAATTCAGACGATATTTGGTATATAAGGCGTGGAAGGGTGGTTTAAGGTTTGGAAAAGGTGTGTTTTATTGTGGTAAATTTAAGTGTAAAGTAAAAAATATTTATTTTTAACTAGACATACATGTTGCGAACTGTGAAAAGCCCAATGCTAAACATGCTCAGCCTTGGTAATATATAAAACATATAAAGTATACAATCTAACACAACGCTCTGTTAAGCAATTATTATTAAAAATATTTCAAATCATATCTCACATTTAGGTGCGAGATATGACGTGAAATATTTTTAATAATAATTGCTTAAGAGAGATATGTTAGATTTTATATTTTATATATTCATATATTACTGTTCATTGAACACAACGGGGATGTCTCACCTGAAAATTACGCTCAGCCTTCTGTATAATTCGACTGAACAAATAAACATTTGATTTGATTTGATTTGATTTAGAAACAGCAGGCTGATCTGTAAAACACCATCTCTAACAATACGCATTTAAACTTGAAGAAAGGCTGGATTAATATTTTTGTAATTGTTATATGAGGGCGTGTTGAAAGGTAAAACCCTTATTGCCCAATATACGTTTAATGGTTGTTTTTAATAGCTTGCGTTGTTTATAATTGTACTTAAACTGGAGATTCTTCCTTGTATGTTATTTCGAATTGCACACCTTCGAGCCCCATGAGTTGTGAGTTAGGTTTACGTATAGCATTGAGAGTATAAACAAATTTCTCTCTTATTTAGTTTACTGCAAATACCATGTCATTAAGATTAGTACAGAAGCATTATTCTCTTCATAAATTTATCTCACTAACAACGTTGTTCTTTGTTATTATGCAACCTACCTAAGCATTCAAAGAAGTGGAAATAACTGAGAGGGTTAGGAACAAATGTACGCAACCTTCGTCTTTCCATAACATCTCAACTCCCTTGAGCCCTCAACGTGTGTGTTCTCTCTACTTGGTTAATGATTTGCATAGAAGCAGAAAGTTTTTGCTGTTACTACTGTGAGAGGTAATTAGCAACTGCTGGTATGTTGAGGTGATGAAAAGACGAAGACTACAGTAGCCTACTGCTGGTGTTGAGCCTACCAGAAGATGCAGGCAGCCGCCAGCTCCTCTAACCCACTCCGCCCTACTCACTAATTACAGTCGCAATTTGAATGGTTGTTCTGAACAAAACATGCACCACCCTCATGGCTGCGACGACGACTTAGATGGAGGTAAAGTCAACGTTAGACGAGGCGTCCCACGGAATCAGTTTATAAGCTCTTGTTGTTAAAGTTCTCGCAAGGAAACTAGTAGGAAAGAAGGGCAGGAAAAATAAGGCGCAGATACTAGATAGAATGCTTAAACCGGCGTTGTTAAAAATAAGCTCCATTTCTATGAAAACCCAATAAAACAGCGTAAAATCCAGATGATTCTGGAAGTCATCCACCTTTAAAGCAAGTTAGAAGCGGAATGTTTCCTTTTTTCTTGTTTTCTTTTCTCTTTGCTCTTTCCTTCGATGTTCAGACAAGGTATCACCCCTTAATATTAGCTTTGTTTAGAAACTTGAACATTGAAACTGTTAGACGAGAGATCAACCAGTTTTCAGATGTTCCTAACAATAAGGAAAGAATGTAGCTCTGCAGCTTCTAGACATTTCTGTCTAAACTGCTTGGTAACACATTCCAATGGAGGGTTGTTCCTAATCTTCAGTAAAGACTAAAATATGAAAGGAATTTGAAGTAATCGGTAATAATTTGTAAGAAGTAAAGGTAAAGCAAGTCCCATTACAGGCTTCGACAGACCCAGAGGGTTCCAGGAAGTTAGGCTCCCAGATTTCGTAACAACGGCACAAGATGGTGTTAGGTTGTCAGCCCTACACGCCGGCCGCCTTTACCCCCAGGAAATACTCCTGGTACTCATTTCTGTTAGAGGCTGAGTTGACCCGAGGGCCATAGTGCGATCGGAAAGATTTTATGTCAATGAAAAATCCACTGATACCAGCTGGGATCGAGCCAGCGACCTTCCGATTTGTTTCACAACACCTTAACCACTGTGCCACCGCGGTCCCACTGTGCAAGAAGACCATTCTGATCAAATTAAAAGTTCTAATACTTTCAAGACAAAAAAACAAGTACCCTGCATCTGTCACATACTAGGACTCCGGAAGTGAAACAACAACGGTTCTAGTGTCAGTCGACATATAATAGAGGAAACTATGGAAAGGGAAACTATACAAATATGATTTCTGCTCGAAGACCTTGTTATGATGGCAGTAAAGCAACCGAAAAATTTGATGTAGTGGCGACACTGAAAACTTATATTTGGGAAGGACCTGGTTCGAACGTCGGCTGCAACATCGGTTCCCCTACTTAAAGGATTCCTTGGCTGCCTTCAGTTTGTGCAGAAACACTTTTGGACAATGTCTGAAATAAACCAAGACCCTTTTCTTCCGGGATCTTCCCAATTTATTATTCACCACTAACATTACGTTTGATGGCGACGTATTTGATAGGGTCGTCAAATAATCTAAAGAAGACGATAAGCGTAATAGAGTTACAGTAGAATTATTTGTCGTTTTAATTAAATAAATAGTTGTAATATTGTCTGACACAACGCGGTCTGGTGCGATAACTGCCGGGGTTTGCTTTTTGGAATATACCCAGTTCGAAATTTGGTCACATTGCTTCCTATGCTGGCTAATGTAGAGTTGTGGTCTTCCCAGACGAATGTCGAGGTGGTACTGGTATTTTAAAATAGCTCACGACCGCTCCCTTCCCCATCATTCACCACCCACCGTTCACGGTAATTTTCTGCCATATCGGATACTGAATAAAAATTTATATTTTTATATAAATTAAGTAGATTTTTTTTGTAACTTTCGTCAGTTACTGCGTATGTGAAATAAAATCAAGAACTTCAAAATTTTTTTTTTCATAATGACTTTTTATGTGTACGTATTACAGGTGTTTGGGTGCAAGATTTTTTACTGAAATAGTAGTTAAATTGGTTTCGACATTGTATATACTCTAAACCGAGGCGGACAGTTAAAAGTTCAACTCGCACGGAACGAATTCTTAAAATAATTTATCACTATCAGTGACAGGGCCATCTGTTTCACTTGTGGTTGGGGAAAAGCTCAGCCACTAGCTAGATCCAAGCAATTAATACAGAGATCTGAACGCACCTCTATCCGTGCCACTCACCAATGTCCCGTGACGATAAATAATGAATACACTGGACTGTTCCCACTTTCATTCCTGATTTCACATTTTGTACGTAGAGACAGATTAGCGTTATTTATAAACAAGAAATCAATGAGTCAGATTCTCTTTTAATTATTGTAATTACATTTTATAGGTTTGGATAACATCATGCCTTTGAATTTGTTTTAATTAATGTTTGATGCAGTTATCCATTCAATACAACACCATAAATGTTCTGACATTCATTCATTTATCACACACACGACAAGTTTCGGCCGAAAATTACGGCCATCATCGGGCGATACTACATTAACCTTTTGGCGCCGGAATTATTATTTTAATTCTGGCAAACCCTGTATATAAAATGTGAATAATACAGGAACCAAATACGTTAGAATTATGAAACAAACTTCATTTTGAAGAAAAAAAACGGAGATTATATACCATGTTTAAAATTTTCAGTACCTATATTTGTTGAATAAATATATAAAATGTAACTTTAGAGGTTAGCGGTGCGGCACGACCACTATAGTTGACATTAGGCGTCAAAAGGTTAATATGAAAGATACAGTCAGAAAGAGGCCTCTCTTTTGCTATTCGACTTCAGTAGTAAGGGAGAACAATTGACAAGTCGGTCTTAACTTTGTACTTGTACATAACGTGCATCGTGTTTATATTACATTTCATTGTCCAACAATTACGTAATACTAAGATCACATATTAGTTATTGCTGCAACGCCTTTCAGTGTGGTGTCAATGAACACCGAAACGTGGTGAAGCAATAATTAATGTGAGGTTTAAGTTTACATCTAACGGTGCATACGGGATGGTCAATAAAGTTGCAAGAATAAGACTATTTGTCGCGTGGCACAATGTACTAGCAGTAACTTTTTGAAGCGCAAATGTCAGAGAAAAGTGTGTGGAAACGTCTAGTACAGCCTCACACTAAGCACAGAAACTCCATTATAAAAGACAAGTAGGTTAGTGCTTTTTTGGCAAAGCAGTTACCTGGACCTAAAACGGAACCCTTTATGAAGGGCAGCAGTGACGTAAAAATTCTGGCGCGATCTCCCCCTTTTACTTATCTCGAAAAACATAAGTGCGAATAAATTTTGCCTTAATTTTTCTCTACAGACTCTCCTAAAAATATATTTCGCTCCACCCATTTATCTCTGAGAGCTACGTGGGTGGAATATAAAATTTGTATAGGATAAAACAAAATTTGTTTTTAGTTACCTCCTGAATATCAAGTTTCGAACAAATCCGTTGAGACTATTTTCATGGGCTGTGGAATAGACACTGTAAAGCTAATATGCGAATTTTGGCAAATACTGTTCGTAAATGCGCCAAAATGTTTGAACCAAGTAAACTGTCTTAGTGGCGAGTTAAATAAAAACATGAAAACAAAGACGAATTTCTTTCTGTACGCGTAATTTACTCATATAAAAAGAATACGATATATAGCTCCATTTATTTTCAGCCTAGGAATATAAGCGGTCAACAGGTCGCTTTACGCCAACAGACAGAGCCTCCCACCTGCCATTGAATACGTGCATGTAAGGACCCCCAACCTGGACATTTTATAGTAGACGAGAAAAAAGGAAACCTAGTCGTTTTAATGACAATGTTGCTCTGGTTCACGTGGTAGATTGAATGATGTGTTAATTTTAAGGATTCTGGAAGGAATGTTTTATGAAAAAACATAAGAAGTATCGTATGTCATACAACTATATGATATCAGTTCATACGATTTTTGGAATTAGACGTTACGCCTTTTCTCATTTTAGGTTAGAGAATTCTCAATTATTATACCAACTACTGCACATATATAAAATGTATAAAATTTACACATTAAAACATTAAAACCCTACCACATGTTTCGGTCCTAGGACCATCATCAGGGAGCCATGTCGTCC
>Ga0136643_10003613_pt1 | contig 20921 bp, 12 predicted proteins | sample TergutLab28metaG_FD_96883 | JGI IMG/M metagenome (GOLD analysis project Ga0136643, IMG submission 96883) | Labiotermes labralis P1 segment gut microbial communities from Petit-Saut dam, French Guiana - Lab288 P1 (version 3) (version 3) | ecosystem: Host-associated > Arthropoda: Insects >...
AATTGGCGGACGCTTGTGAGTGCGGTAATGAACCTTCGGGTTCCGTGAAATGCGAGGAATTTCTTGACTAGCTGCAAACCAGTTAGCTTCTCAAGAAGGACTCTGCAACATGGATTAAGTAAGTAAATTGACAGAAGTGATATGCCTCTGTAATTACCGCAGTCTGTTTTATCACCCTTCTTATAAATAAGTAAAATGATCGACTACTTCCACTCCTCATGAAATTCCTCCCTATTCCAAGCAGAATTTATAAGTTTATGTATCTCAGAGTGAATTGTTCTAGCCCCTGCTTTAATCAATTTGGTAATTTGTGTTGTTTTTAGCTTTTCAATACCCATCTCAAACTCCAAGGCACTCGGCTCACTCAGGCACTAGTGGTTCTGCTGTATGTGTAAATTCAATAGCCGAGAGAAATGGTTCCTCCACTTTAAAAAATAACGTTAAAAATAATGTAATGTTCTGTGACCAAAACACCATATTCACTCTTTACTATATTAATTACAAATTGCTAACCCTTCTTAAAGAAACTGATACCCCTGCAGAAGTCTGATATTCTTGGTCTTACTGTTGGTTGCAAGTTCATCAATTTTAGCTTTCAGATGCCCCTTCATTTTGCTCCTGAAATGTCTACTGGCTTCACGTCTTGCATTGTTTTGATTATCTACGTTGCTTTGGTTGGATCCCGTACCCACTGCATTTTAGGCTGCTATCTTAGATCTAAAAATCGTGAACATTATTCTATGTTAAAAGTAGTTAATTAAGATTTATGCAGTATTATTTAACTTTGTTCCCTGATGTTGATCCCTTGTGGGTTGAAATATGTAGGAATACTCAGTATTATAATGTAATGTGAAGAGCTAAGTAAGAACACTGCGCATGTGTATCTCTTTTCATCAGTCAAACGTTTAATTCATCTACTCTCATACACCAAGTTACACTATTTAATAATCTGTCGCTTTTCGGCCCTCGTTGGCGCCACCCTCAAGGAGTTACGTCTTATTGAACCATATTGATGTGTTGACTTTTAACAGTTTTAGTTTGGCCTTTCAGGCGTGTGTCGCAAAATTGCGGAAAGCGACTATTAACGTCGTCATATCTGTCCGTCTGTTCGACGGTCGGCATGGAAAATTCTGCTTCCACTGGAAGGATTTTCATGAAATTTGGTATTTGAGGATTTGTCGAAAATCTATTGAGAAAATTCAAGTTTCATTAAAATCGGACAAGAATAAAGGGTCTGTATATGAATACCAATATACATTTCTTATCATATCTCCCTCATTTCTTCTTAGAATGATAAATGTTTCGGACAAAAGTTGTAGAGGAAATCAAAACACACATTTTGTAGTCAGTAATCGTTTTTCTAAAAAAAAAATACCGCTTGTGATTTTAATTTGGAAAAATATTTTAGAGCGAGGCAGAAATATGGCGCTTGTGTATTGCATGCTGGACACCTAAGGCTACAAATACAATCTCAGGTTGTGTAATACTTATTGCTTTTCCGCTGCAACAGTGGTCGCACGAACGCGCCTCCGTGTTACGTTATACCTACACTACCTGTCTTGTCATTATTCACACACTGCCAGTTGGGCATTGATTGCCTTAATATTGCACATACTGCGCACTGTGTTGATAACTGGCTGTCTTCTCATGCTGTACTCTATGTGCAGTATTGAGATATTAATACCCAACAGGCGAAGCTTGTAAATAATTACAAAAACACTATACTAAAACTCTTAAAATAAACGCATCAGTATGGTTCAATAGGACGGAACTCCCTGAGTATGACGCCAACGAGCGTCAAAACGCGTCGGAGTATTACTTAACCTTTAGACGTCTAATGTCAACTATAGTGGTCGTACCGCACCGCTAACCTCTAAAGTTGCATTTTATGTATTTATTCAACAAATACAGGTACTGAATATTTTAAAAGTGGTATATACTCTCCGTTTCTTTCTCTTCAAAATGCAGTTTGTTTCATAATTCTAACGTATTTGGTTCCTGTATTATTCACATTTTATATACAGAATGTGCTAAAATTAAAAAAAATTCCGGCGCCAAAAGGTTAAACAGTGTAGCTTGGTGTATGATAGTAGGTGCATTAAACGTTGGATTGATGGAGACAGATAATTATGAGAATAATACACATTATGTAGAATATTTAGGTACGTGTGCATGTTGTCGGTTGAGTGTTGTGAAACAGAACAATTTAGTTGCGTCTGTGTGTTCACTCTGCAGTCGAACTTCCCTTAGCAGGTGTGGTTCGAACCAAGCCATGCTAATTATGTACCGTACGAATAGGGATCTTAGGTTATTTAAGTTTATTATATTAGACGCTGTTTATTTGAGCTGTATGTAAAGTGACAGTTAAACTAGACCAAGACTTACAATATTGAATTTGCATGACACGTGTATAGCTTATCCTCAATATCAAACTTCATCGAGCCCTTGTATTGTTTTCGAGACTGAATGACGACAAAGGTGAATTTAATAGTCTATTATTAAAAATTTGATTTATTTCCTTACTGAAAACAGGGCTTGACTATCGCTAAGAGTGTTTTGGTTTTATACAATTGAGGAGGGGTTTTTGTTCAAGTCTAAAGATGGGTTTTATAGTTTATTTTCAGACGTGCCTTCTGACATGATGTGCTTCGTATACATCACTGGCAGTGCGAATTAAACAATTCCGAATAGCAAACATAAGGAAGCATAATGACGGCCTTTAATTTCACGGCCTGTTTTGCCGTAGACGTGATTTCTTCAATCTCACGTACCATCTCAAACTCATTGCTGATTTCATGGCTGCCTTCGATTCTATGGCCAACACTGTATTGTTCAATGCCCAAGAATCATGTGGGCCATTCTAAGGTCAAAGAGTGCGTGTTCTAACAGTCTAATTTGGCTAGAAACATCGATTGTTTATCTAGCTGAAGTGTGGACGCGTGTTAACTTTCTCATATTTTAATGGCCTCACGCAGCCTGCGATTTTACCACACGAGCAGTTTAAGAGGACGTTGTAAATAACGGCTAGACTAGAAGTAAATGCTGATAAGGCTAAACACATGGTCATGTCTGAAGTTCAGAATGAAGGAAGAAGTCAGAATGTAAAGACTGATAATAGTTCCTATGGAAGGGTGGAAGATTTCAAATAACTGGGAAAAACCTTAACAAACCAAAATTCTATTCAGGAAGAAATTAAGAGCAGACTGATGTAAGGGAATGCTTGCTATCATTTGTCTTTTGTCTTCCAGTTTGCTAACCGAAAATTTAAAGATAAAAATATACAGAGCTATAATTTTGCCTTTTTTTTGTATGGGTGTGAAACTTGGTCACTCACATTGAGGGAGGAACGTAGGCTGAGGGTGTTTGAGAATAGGCTGTTGAAGAGAATATTTGGACCTAAGAAGGACGATGTAACAGGCTAATGTAGAAAACAACATAATGATGAGCTTAATGATCTGTACTCGTGCGATAAAATCGAGAAGAATGAGATGGGCGGGGCATGTAGCACTATGGAGGAGAGGAGAGGCGTTTACAGGGTTTTGGTGGGGAAGTCTGATGAAAAGAGACCACTTGGGAGACCCAGACGTAGATGGGAGGAAAATATTAAGAAGAATCTTAAGGAAATGGGATGGGGGGATATGGACTGGATCCACCTGGCTCAGGATAGGGACAAGTGTTGGGTACTGTGAAAGCGGTAATGAACCTTCGGATTCCGTAAAATGTGGGGAATTTCTTGACTAACTGAAAACCAGTAGCTTCTCAAGAAGGACTCTTGTCCATGGAGTAAGTAAGTAAGTAAGTAACTGTAAATAACGGCAGGAGGCATTGTACAAAATTGTACGTTTTACATAAATTGATCTGCAAGAGATAGAACTCGAGACTGTACAGTGAATGTACCTTTCCCAGAATAAAATACAATTGCGGGCTGGTGTGGGTATTGTAACCATCCTTCGGTTTTCATAAATGGTGGGGAATTTCCTGACCAGAGCAGAGAATATCACATCTCTGAAAGGGCGCTGCTGCATGTAACTAAAGAAAATGTAGCCTCATCTTACAGCAAATTAACTCTCTGTGATTAGCTCTAAATCACCATGAACTTCGTATGGGCTAGAGGGAGGTTTTGCCGTACCCATAACTCCATGGTGCAGTGTCTTTCTGTTGGAGCTCATAATCACTCACTTGTCAAGAAATTCCCAACATTTCATAGAACCTGATGATCATTACCACCTTCACAACAGCCCGCCACTTGTGCGAAACCCGAGTCAGATCAATTCAGTTCACGCCTTCCTCTCTATTTTTTTTTCATTTCTAGCATTGTAGTTTCCAAATCTCATATAAATTTCCCGTCGTTTACGTCATTCCAAACGATCGATCCAAGTCAGAGGCTTTTTAAGAAATTCGGTAACACTTTATTTTTTTCAGGTGAGGAGCTGTTAACCCTCACTCGACCCTAAAGCTGGAGGGCAGCCCCTTGTATGTCGTCCGTGATTGCTTACTAAATGTATCCGAAGCCACCCTACCTACCTGAAGACCGTCTGCTCCATCCGCAAACTGGTGACGCCCCATGACCTACTGACAAGCAGTCACTTATCACGAAACTCTCAAAGCTTTTTCTTAAGAACTTCAGACTTTAAGCACGTTGGTCAGAACATTGTATTAAATTAATGAAATGCGAAGATTAATTATTTCTGGTGCCATAAAAATGCTATTCTTCGAAGCTCATATGGATAGCAAAAGACGTCGAGCTGAATTCCGAAAAAGGAACCAGGAGGACAGGTTCTTACTAAGCGGATAGATAAAACCGCTTATCTATGACGTAAAAGAAGCAGCTTTTCTTCACGGACATGACATGTCCTTAAACAAAGAGCATATTCATCTTCTATCCGTTTAAAAGGATATTAAACTACTACTATGCAACCAGTTACCTATAACTACTAGAACAACAATTATTTCCTTAACTGCTTCTCACGTGATGACTGTACGTATGGATATGAACCACTTCGCAAGACATATACTTTATGCTTATTCTCCCGGATTATCACATGTCACTAATTCCTAATGTTTGAACCCTTGGGGTAAAGCTTTTCTTTTTGGATAGGTAGAAATGCCACGACCAAGTAGTAGGCTAAGCTGATTTTTAATGTGGTTTAAATTTCGTGTGTTCTCATTCGCAGATAATGAGTCTGCTGTTTGTGAATCAACTCCGAACACACATGTGAAGTAACTGTTTAATAACACACGTATTATTCTTGTAAGAAATCTCCTTCTTTCACTAATGTAATAATCTTTGCTTGAGAGAGTCTGTGCAAGAATCGTGCTGGATACTAGGCACAGTTTCGCATGGATACTCAGTGCTGAGTACAACAACTGAGTGGCTGTGGCTATAACATTTTTAAATTGGGTGTTGCTCGGTTTACATTGTTACGAACATCGCCCCAAAGTGCTTCGTTCGTAATTATTAAAGAGCCCGTATTTCGGTCATATGCCACAGTGAAGTTGTGAATACGCCTCTCACTTTCTCCTGACAAATTATAGATATCGTCTAAGTTCGACACATTTCTAATATCTTTTCATGAGACCGGGTTTATGTAACGAGATTGTTTGCAAGCTTATTTAGAGTAAGGTGTTGTGTTTAGAGAATATATTTAACATTTTCGCGTTTCCTTAGATGAATTCAGCATAACAGACCACTTAATTAAATATCTTAATGAAGGACTAGCTAGTCACTCTAACGATCTTTCACCTCAGCGGCTATTACTGACCCTCCGACTAACGGAATTAACCATATTCAGGAAATGGGAACTTCCTGGAACAGCTGATGTTATTCATCAATATTATTATTGAATATGAGGATTATCTTCTCAATCATAAAACCGCAGTATGGGATTCTAATCCAGTTAATCCACATTTGTTTTTTCATTGCATACTTATCTATGATACGTTTCAAGAATCTGCTATCCTCCCATGTACGGTTAGTTTACCCTATTATTCTTTTCCCTTGTGAAATCTCGACCGAACTTCTGTTTGCATTAATTTTTGTCATTCAAACACTATCTTACCCACCTCAGTCTTTTTTGCTAACAACACAAATGCTACTGGAAAAAGTGAATCTTCCCATTATACACAGTGAGACAAAAGTCCCTGTGCACATTTGCAAGAATGTCCCTGCACTGAGCTGGAAGTAGGAAAGCCACATACATCAACACTTTGTGTGACATTGTGTGACCTCTGCCCATGGGGATCATTTCTGATACTTACTGTAATCTTAAGTACCGTATATATTATCTTCCAAGCTAACCTATATTCTACTTCATACAGTTGCACGGGGACTTTTCGCTCACCTGTATAATGTTTTTCACTCCTTTGGTGCAGTACTTCATGTCAGAGGGATACCTTTCTTCCTTAGGGTACTGTTTCTAACAAATAAATACATCCGTACCTGCACTTCAAGTAAATTAATTACGGAAGAGCTAGCTGAATGAACATGCGCTCGCTGTCCAATTCGCCACCTCATACACAAATTAGCTATCATCCTGACGATCCCATTCACAACTGATGTTTAATGGACCGTGCATCATCGTGATAACTGAAGAATAAAAAACCAACTAGATGCCACTTATTATTTTACTGTATTTCTTATAGGCTCAACATGTTTCGGGCACTACTATGCCCATCATCAGGAGCTCGCGACTATGATGTTGATTACCACACTGGTCGTTTCGTTCTTGGTTTGCTGTATGTTGGAGTTTAGGTGCGGTAAGGCTGGAGTAGTTTCCGGGCTGCAGGCTTTAGCCTGCAGCCCGGACTTCGGGTGACAAAGCGATGTTATTTCATTATTAAGAAGGTAGATAATATATCATAATCAGAGCGTGCTGCTGCAGTTTTGGCTGAGGTTTGCAAGCTTAGTTTTCAATTGCCAACTTGTATTGACACAAGGTTTTCAAGAACGAACAGAGGCGTTACAATTTCTTCGTTGTGTAGAAGGCAGTATTATGTAGGATATGACTAGGCCGGGTTCACTTCGAGGGCAGTTTTTATCATACATTTTTTTTTTTTGTGGAAGTGTTTCAGTCGAAGGGAAATGGTTGTGGCACATAAAGCCTGTGCCCAGAACATTCAGAGTGCTGTGTGACAATACTATGTTGCGCATACTGCCATCTGATGGAGATATTCCACAGAGCTGTTGAATGTAGTTAACAGATGTTGCCACTAGAGTGCACTATCTTGATTATGTATGTTAAATTACTGGCTTGACAATAAGCTGTACAGATGATAGTTTGAACACAGCAGTTAATCTTGTTGCGTCAGCAATTTCAAATTGGAATTTATCGTCGGCGTCAGCTGATTTATAATGGCACCTACTCTCTCCCACCATGGGATGGGCAAGGTTAAATTTTCTCTGTGGTTAATTAAGTACCACGTCTACACTTTTGGATAAGTTACAGAAATATAGTTTACTGAGTTACACAAATCCACGCATGTGTGTTATGTAGTGTGTGTAACTCCTGATAACGAACTTGGGAGAAAATTGTGTCTTTTGATGTTACTTAGCATCAGTATCGAGTCATTGAAGTCTGTCACGTTTTTCTAAAACTTCTGATTCCATGCTTCATATAATACCAATATGGCGGCCGTGCGAACTTTTGAGACGAGAAAAAATGCTAAGTTTTCAGTCAAAACAACGTGTGATGATATAGACACTACTATCACTTCAGCCTACTGTGCATTAAAATCTCTAAAAGTATGCAGATTTATTTTATTTTTGTTTGGCAAAGTATAAAACAGTGTGGTTGCATGGACGCTGAGAGCGGGTCTGGGCCCCGGTGAAAAAATTCCACCCTCCCTCCCCCTCCCAGCAATACCGAATCGGCTAAAAATCTTTGCAATATATCTGAAAGACTGACTCGCAGTTGTAGAGTGACTTCGGCTTGGGCTGAAAGGGTTAATTCGTACAATCGATAAATAATGCTACTGCTGAGAAAGACAACAACATATGCTACATAATCGGGCCCCCTTCTGGAACACCGGATTCCTGTAATATGTACCGGCTTGGCCCTCTGTCGTGGGCACTGTATTGTTATTCGCCAAATCCTAAATTTATCCGATAGGCTGATAGTGATGACACCGTTTTTCAGGTAAGAATTTGAAGTTTCTATATCATCATAACACATACTGTGTTTTATTTATAACTCATATGTTTATTAAAAATATCAAAAGCTGACGACAGTATGAGCTATTTTGGTCGTATTTTACAGCTTACATTACTGGAAGTCTGTGCTAGTGTAACATGTTGTATGCAACAACAAAGAAATTGTTAGTTGAAGAATAGGAGACGAACTTGATGTCACTAGTTATTAAGTTTTATTTCACTTCTTCTATGCTCAACTTGTTTCGGACATTAATACATCCGTCATCAGGAGCCTACGACTTTTCTATTTTATCACCACATTGGTCGTCTGTTCTTGTTTCGATGTGTGCTGGAGTTTCGGTGTGGCTGGGTTGGGGTGGTATCCGTGTAGCAGGCTGCCCACATCAAGTCGCTCTCTTATTCTTCAACTATCACAATGATGCACCGTCCAATATACACAAGAAAAAGAAATTGTTGTTGGTGCTGTTAATTTATTATTCTTTTACGTTGGTGGGAAACTGAAGGAAAGTACGCGTATAATATGTACCGCGAAATTCTTGTTTTCTGACCACCGCAACTGAATTGGGTGCTTCACACAACGCCTACTGTAAGTTTCAGAAGAAACTGGAAATATTAGGTTCGTGAAAATGTGTATTTAACCTTTGATTTGGTGTCTTTCCAGTGATCCGTTTCTTTGTTTCAGTTGCAGAAGACTTTGGTACTGTCACTATCGGCATCTTTCATGATGCTTCTGACCTGCTTCAGTGACAAGTTTCAGGTGCTCCTTCTGTTGGTCGTTGTTGCCCTGTACTGTTTTCGTTTAATGAAGAGCGTAGATCCACACTGCTTGCAGACGATCTCACCTCTAATCCCGATATATATTATGGTAATATTTATTTTCGTTACCCTGCTCTAGATAGCCTAGTCTGTGTAGCGACTCGATACGGGCTTGACTGGCCGAGGCTCAAAACTCGGTGGGGCGAAATATTCGCACTCTTCCTACTGGCCATGGAGCCACATAGTCTCCTGTATTATGGCTACCGGGTCTCTTTTCTGGGGGTGAAGAAGTTGGGGCGTGGCATTCGCCACCCACCCCATCTAGCGCAGAGGTTAAAGAAAAAGTACAGCTATACCTCTATCCCCTCTGAGCTTTCATGGCATGTTATAGGTTGAAATTTGCTTCACCCTACTGTGGGGTAATTTTTGTACCTTCTTTGATTGTAAACTGAACCACTTATCTCTTTCAAATGCCGAAATATATTAACATGATTGGATGTTGTTCGAAGCACCATAAACAATATGCAGTGATTATTTGTCACAGGAATGGGAATATTTTGATTTGATATCTTATTTTATATCCAATTATATTAATTGTTGGGTCAACAAGACAGTTCGTCTGTAATGCTGATACTAACCTACTAAATGCTTAACTGATAGGTTACAACGAACTACTTGGAGTGATCTACTTCACGGACCTAGGCTATGGGTAATAATTACTAAACGACCAGTCAGACAACTACATAATGAATGTCTTAGTCCTCTGGCCGTTGCAGTCGATGGATTTATCTGACCTACTGTCCATTGACCTTACTTGACCTGTCGCCAGTAAAACCTGACGTGAAGAAATAATATGAATTAGGAATGAAAACTGTACATCTTACGATAGGTGAGACAACAAATTCCGAAAATGCATGTGCTTATATCAGATATACCTCACAAATTGGACAGTCGCCAGCGTGGTATTAATAAAGTACGTCATTCATTAAGCCTGTCGCAAATTTTACATAATTTGCTTTACATTAGTTACATCACCATGAAATGCACGAAAAATCTGACACTTTTTTTTTTGCCAGAGTACGAAATGTAACAAGTTGGCAAGTTATTTAGCTTCGTGTGCTGCTATGCCGCAATTACCTAGGGAGCTCTTGTAGTATAAGCACCTGGTCTCCAAAGGGGACTTTTCCGTCCAGACGTAGAACTAAATTTTGTAAGGAATTCTGTCGCCTCACTCTCGTCCAGCATGTTCTTTCTGACTGATCTGTCCTATAATCTGCAGCGCAGGTTCAGAGTTGTGACAAACGAACCTCGAACTGTAACGACAAGTTAGCATCATGTGCAGTAAGGCAGCCATAGCTGCTGGTTGCTTCTCTATGACAACTGTGTTACTACTCTGATACCACATCGTCATCAAGGATCTAAGGCGACCGGCTGCAGTTTGTTTTACGGATTTTTTTGTGGACATTTCCTTTCTTGAAGACGAGATCACTACGTTGCGTCGAAACAGCCGAATCATATTTCCCATTAACACAGACTCATATCCCAGAAGAACGGAATCTTCAGTTACACCGCTATGAAAACCTGAAAACTCGATAACTTTTGGGTTCTACATTCTTTAATTTGTTAGCATTGAAGAATCCTTTCCTTCCTTCCTTCCTTCCTCCCTTCCGTACTTCCTTATTCTTGCTCTATGTCATTCACTTCTTGTCTGACCTTCCAAGGTGAACTTGATCTCTACTAAAGAGCTGCAGTTGTTGTAAGGAGGAGGCACAGAAGTGCAGCAATTTCTTGTTCGTGTCCTCTTTTTAGCTTCGAACGTACTGCCGAGGCCTTTGACCGTCTTCACATTTGAATCTTTTATCTTAACGTTCTGGTTTTTCCACCTAATCGGTGGATCAAGACCCTCGGTGTATGAAATCGCAATATTGCTATCTAACAGACGGCGGAGATTTCCTTTTCTTGTTCGCAGCTGGAAGAAAGGCGAGAGCAACACTTTGTAAATCCAAACAATACTTCTATTGCGCTTAAAATTTACGGTTAGTTACTGTTACTTAGTACCATGTCATATAACTGTACATACATTTCAGAATGTTTTCTTTCAGTTAGAAATCTCCAATCCGAATTTGCCACATTCACTCGCTGACTGTGATCTGTGTGTTTGTGGTCATTTGGTTTACAGTTCTGTGTGGCGTCGAGTGATATGAATAGCGAATGGTAAATTGGGAAGGATGTGGGAGGAAGCGGCCTCGGCCTCATTTAACTAATATCCCGCCATTTTTATGGAGGGACCAAGGACAGAGAACGCCTCATGTCAGCTGGTGTCGTGCCGGAGATCCTTAACCGGGTACATCACTAACACAAGTCTAGGTTTGGTGGGACTGAACAGATCAGACAAACGGTACCAGGCTGTGCTGGTACCTCTCTGATATTTAACTGCAGTCTCGACCGTACCACTACTGATGGCTGTCGAGATTGTATCTGCCAGCAGAAAGCCTTGACATCATCAATCGCGTCACAAAAGCCTTCTTCCAGATCCTATCATCCAAATCCGAACGACGCTAAAGTGTAAACTTAAAAATAACTCCTTCGGTTGGAAAAGACTCCAATCGTACTTCAAAAACCGCATATCCCAGTTCATTTCTTACGCCACCTTCACCTTACTCGATATCTTCTGGTTTTATTCCCAGATTCAAACGCCTCCTATCCTCAGGCATTCCCGGCTTTTTCCAGTCCCTTCAGGAAAAGTGTGGTACCTTACTTGCAAATAGACCACAACGCTCAGTCTCTACATCTTTTCGAAATTACTACTCTTAATTCTCCCTTTCGATAGTACACGGTTATTACATATGCAAAGACGTTAAGAAATAACGCGAGTGACACCAAAAAACGTAATTTCGTACAAAGGTAAAGCAGTCCCATTACAGGCTTTGAGTGGCGAGTGGAGAGGGTTCCAGGAAGTTAAGGCTCCCAGATTTCGTGACAACGGCACAGGATGGTGGTAGGTTGTCAGCCTTACGCACCGGCCGCCTTTACCCCCAGGAAATGCTCCTGGTGCTCATTGCTGTTAGAGGCTGAGTCGACCCCGGGGCCATAGTGCGATCGGAAGGATTTTATGTCAATGAAAAATCCAATAACACCAGCTGGGATCGAATCAGCGACCTTCCGATTTGTAGCACAGCACCTTAACCACTGTGCTACCGCGGTCCCCCTTCGTACAAAGGCTGACTGTGAAAAAAGATGGAAACACGAAGTAAGTATCTGTTATTGCGATGTATAAGACCGACAAATATACGCGTCTTTTGTTTTTTGTTTGTGTTTTAACGTCTCATATTTAACAAAGCAAAGCAAAATAAGACTTTTGTAGATATTTCGTGTGATTTGTTTACTGCTTACAAGTCTACGCAAGACAATATTTATTTCTGTAATAAATTAGATTCAATATTTACCAGAAATATGAAAAAGTAAAGAATGAATTTGTAACTTATTTTGCTAGTAACTCAGTGTGGCTTGTATTTAACCCCTCCAGAGTTAATTGGTTTTTATTTATCAGTACTGACCTTGGTAATAATTTTGAGTAACAAGCTGTCATGGTTCTTCTCTCAGTAGACGTCACCGAAGATTTGGATGACTTGAACTAACCTCTTTTAGGCTATGTCTAGTGGCGTAATTCTCTGGACAGACAAAGCCTAGGAGAGGCTAAATCAGAGTCTCCACAGCAAGTGATCATCTTCAGTTCTTCATGGGTTGCGTGGTAAGAGAGCTGTCCAGTCTTCTTCATCCACTGGATCTTGTCCCTAAGGTGTCAATAAGTGAAGTTAATTGTTTGCGCCAAATACGTTATTTACAGGCTAGCCGAACCGCACCCTAACTCCTACACACAAGAAATCAAGAACGAAACGGCCAATGTGGTAGTTCAACAACATAATCGCAAACTCCTGAAGATGGGCATATTAGTGCCCGAAACATTTTGAGTCTCTAAGAAGTAAAATAAAAGTAACAAGTGACATCTAGTTGGTTTTTTATTCGTCAGCTATCACAATGGTGCACGGTCCAATAAACATCAGATGATATTTACAATTCTGTTTTCGTTATTTATGACAGAGATCGAATGAAATGTGTTTATACACACCTGGAAAGAAATTTGGGCTGAAAGAAGGCCCAGTGAAATATGCTGTCATCTTATGGCAATCGTATGATTCTTGAAGAATTATATCTTGATAATTACAATAAATCTGAAGTATTGCAGCACCTTTTCAGATGCCTCTTCTAGGCAGTACTGTAACATATGTCTGGTGGCAGCCTGGTGGACTTTGCAAGCAACAATAAACTTCCATCTACTGCTGAATATTCATAGGCTTCCAATCAGTGGGCAAATTGTATTCGCACCTGATAAGACTCCTGGCCTCAAGGAGAATGTAACTTGAAATCTTTAAATCTTTGAAAAGACAGAAGACTGTCATAAATTTTATGAACTCCATGGAACAGTGAAATTGCTAAGTAATGACTGTCATACGTTGGACTGCAACTTTCTTATTTCAAAACAAGCTTGAAAATATAGTATGACATTATGCTTCAACAGCTGCAAAGGATTCTGACCAATTACGAAAATAAACCAGTACTTTCTATAAAGGTGTGTTGATAATGCTTCGCACTTGATTCTGTCAAGAAAGAAAAGACATTCTAACGTAAGCTACATTCTTGTCTCCGACGCATCGCAAAAAACCTTTGGGAGCAAAGTAAAGAAGTGGGACTTTCAAGATGCTGAAGTCCATTTCTTGTAAGAATGAAGTCATTTCTATGAAGTCGTTTTGAAACAATCTGAAAGTTAAAAAAAGTGTTATCTTCCCTAAAATTATGTCTCTGATTTTCTCCTATCACCTCACTGTAAGAGGCTTGCTTAAGTTCTGCAACAATACAGTACAAGAAAGCGATAGTTGTTGGCTTTATTTTTAGGAGATACTCTCATTTTTATAAAGAAAGTTGGTTGCAGGTGAAAGGTCACTGCTTCATTACCATACAGCCCTAGTACCAAGACAGCTTACATCTAAAACACAACATTACGTCATATAAGCCTTGAAGGTTGCACAAATCTCGGTAGTCACGTCGCCATGTTTTATAAATATCTTATGGTGGTGCCTAATATTTGTGGGTCCCCAGTATGTAACATGCGTAATGTCACCTTTCTGTTGCCTAGAATTATGAGATGCCTTCTAGATTTGGGGGAAATTTATGCCCTCTGATATTAACACAGTAGCGAAAAATGAATATCGTTATTTTAAAACAAACATAAGAAATGGATGAAAATTTTATTTAAGATATTTGCAGCACTGAATGTAGCAGACAACAAACTTGTGCGTTGCAACACTGTATTCATTCCTGGTCGGTTTTCGGTTTTTCGGGCATAAGCAAGGTTATGACAGTGTTGATTTGGGATGCACGTATTCCGTTGGCTTTGGTACATTTGTCAATTTTTCTGTTATTTCGTTACGAAACACATTTCCTATTTTTTGCTTATCGTGTTACTGAGCACGGGCTCGTGCTTTTAGGTGCGTTCGTAAGATTGTGAAGAGCCCGTCTTGTCTGTCTCTCCATCCGTCTGCATGGAACAACTCGGCTCCTACCCGACGGATCTTCATGAAACATGATATTTGAACATTTTTCGAAAAATCAGTGAAGAAAATTCAAGTTTAATTAAAATCTAACACGAATGACGGGTACTTTACTTGAAGGCCAATATACATGTTTGATCATATCTAGCTCAGTTCTTCTTATAATGAGAAATATTTCGAACAAAGTTTGTAGAGAAAATCAAAATGCACGTTTTAAGTTCAATGACCTTTTTTCGGAAATCATGCCGTTTGTGAGATAACGTAGAAAAAATGTTGTAGAGCCGTTCAGCCCACAGAGGATAACATATGTAATATAGCGCACCCGCATAGCGTGCTTGATATTCGAGGCTACAGACGCACTCAGAGTATGTAATAATTATTGCTGTTCAACAGCAAATTTAGTTGCATGAACGCGCCCCACTCTTACGCGAGAAAACAAGGAAGAGAGAAAACAAGACAAGCAATGTCTTACATTGCTTGTCTTGTTTTCTCTCTTCATAGTGATAATTTGTTCTTTGCTTGTTTGGTTATCAGTTCTTTCTATTTTCACAACTGATAATGTGGTATTTCAATTTACATCCTTACAAACAGGTTTCTATTTCATGCCCAATACATCGTGGTCATTCCAGGAATAATTTCCGGCTGCGTAACCGACTTACACGAATACGGATATCTATATTTTGCCTACCAGTTCGTAGCGCTGTTAGTAGAGAAATCATGCCTATTCTTCAGCCTAGTTCGACTGCAAAAGGATCCAACGAATTCGATGAAATTTTGTTTTTATATAAACACAAATTTTGAGACATATCATACGAAATTACTTTCCCACGAAGACTCTCTACAATTCAAACTTTATTTTATCTACACTAAAATATAATTTCCTTAACTGTTGTAGGAATGTTATTATCCTACTAATAATGTCTAAACGATGTACATGTACATACACATCTATTTTAGGTGTAGTAACGGTTTGTACCTCTGATTGGAACGTTTTTCGAATTAATATATGACTAAAAATATGAACTCTCTATGCCAGCAGTAGGAAGAAAATTCTCGTCACGTGAGTAAATGAATTTTGCAGTATTTACCTAATTGTGCTAGGGAAAACCACACAAAAAATCAGTAAACATGGCTTGCGTTTGGGCCGAAAGTGGGAAAGGGATCTTCGCTAGTATAATCAGATCTTCTTAATCAGTCATAACCTTCTGTAGTGAACACGGTTCGCAGGTTTCCGTTATGGTACTGTACCTGTATGCAGCAGATCTGTAGACTGCTTTTTGTTACAACAAGTAGCCAATGTTTCCAGTTCTATAATTCTGGTTCCCTAATTACAAGTCGCGTTTGATTCAAATTTTCGACGACACATTAATTATTAAAATCAGAATCCACTGAAGTTTCGATTACATTAGCGTTAAACTGAGCATGCAAGTCTATTTTCTCTCTCGTACGAAAGGGAAGGAGCGCGGGTTGTAAATTGTTTTGGGATTGTCTCAAGAATTTCTTGCATACGGAGGCAGTACAGCCAGAGGGATTCGGCATTGAGGAAATTAAAATTCCAAAATGGCATTCCATTCACTGACGTAATCATATATATATATATAAATGTGTGTGTGTAGACAGAGCGCGGCGCCAAGTTTTTACACATTTGTATCATGATGCTGTCAGAGGCCCTTGGAATCTGAGGTTGTGAAATGCGGTAAGATATCAGCACATCCACGGGTTTGTTGCAATGTGCACGGCGGAAGGGCGCGTGTGGCAGTTTCACTTGTTACGGCAGTTCTTGTCGTGAAACTGAGCGAAAGATGTGGTCACGTTGCTTTTTCTGTGGAGGCGGCTCTGAAACTGATGTGAAGTTTCCTAATGACAATAGCATTCGAGTGTGTGACTGTAGAATGTATCAAGTGAGTCTTAAGAAATAAGTTCATTTACGTGTATATCAGTACAGGGTGGTCGGTATGGGGTATGTATGTTCTTAAACACGTTCAGCACTAGGGTCTTAATTTCGAATTCCAGTCCAACCGCCACCACGAATATATAACCGATCCAAAAATAAATAAAAAGGTGCCAGCTATTCGAAATAAATATGAACCCCTTCATTACGAAGCAATATCAATATTACAGCAATATTTCACCGGAACGATCAAAGGCAGTTTTAAATTGCTGTTTAACGGATTCTTTTACTGTAACGGTAAGATTTTTGTTATGCTCTGTGGAGTTATGTGCTTCTGTAAGAGTTCTTCAACTACTTTTCTTAATTAAAATAAAAACTTAAATTTCTGAAACCATAATTCTGTGTCTGTGTTTATGTGAACCTTGTGCTACTGGCGGGCATTCAGTATCGTGTTTTTAGGCGCGTTCGCATACGAAGAGCTGCTATTAGCTTCGTCATGTTTTTCTGTCCGTCCGAATATATGGGGACGACTCCCGCTGCACTGACTTCCGTGAAATTGAATATCTAACATTTTTACTAAAAATTTGTTGACATATTCCGATTTTGGATACACCAGAGTGGTAAAAGAAGAGACGTCTTGATTTCATTATCTCACCCGTAATTGGTATTCGCAGTCGAGACATAAATTATTCTCTGTGATGTAAGTGCTAAGGCCGAAGAAAATGTATTTGTGATTGAGCCAGAATTTATTCGCTCTGACTTACGAGCTGGGGCTGTAGAAACCATTGATCATAAAGCATTGAGTATGATCGATTTTAAAGGTCGAGTAAGACTTATCGACTTTTAAGTGATTGTAGATATCTCCGCCAAGGGTATCTTGATGATGACCGATTGCAAATCTGTCGCTCAGAGACGAAAATACATGTATTTTACGTGGTGTGTCAACATACTTCGTGTATTCCTGGAAAATGTTCACGAATTTAACGTCTAGGGGGAAAAACAGCACGAACATGCTAGAATTGTTCTATCCTGCGAGCATTTCCTAACTTCTTAATTTTATACAATCTTGCGTATCAACAAGGCTGATGCGCACACTTGAGAGACGAAAACAACTCTAACGCTAAGGACTTCAGATTCTGACAGGCTGTATGGTAATACTGCATTGAGAACAACTTTGTTTTTTATGTTGTAATTTCGCCAAAAATAAAGTAAGCGGGCAGTAAGTTACCATATTACTTTGACTCCACAATTCATTTTATGATTACGTTTGGAGAGATACTACCGGTCACCAGCCTGTAACAGAAAATTTTGACTGGCTGCATGGAAAAATTTTGTTTCCCTCAGAACGACAACCACCCCTCCCCCCTTTACATACAATCTCAAAGTGGGAGGAATTTGTAACATCCAGTAGGCCTCAATGTGAATAAAGTTGTCCTCTGTTCAGTGGACACTGGAGTTCCGAGGGGTATCGCAGCTGAAGCTTGAAACTGACAACTCCTTCAGTACAATTCCATGCTTACGAATGTGTACAGTGGTATCTAAACTCTTCTGTGTTATCATGGCGCGTAAGTTTATTGCATAAATTGCCTACCAACATAATCTAAATGTTACATTTAACTCCATTGTTCACAGGATTCAACGGCAGAGCACCTCTTGCTAACTTCTTGCGGGCATGCACCCCATTATCACTATGCAGAAGGCTCGTTTATAGTAAGAGATTTGAACGCTGGAGTAAGTAACTAACAGTTACTTTCTCACAGAACTGTTGGCAGTTTTAACCTGTGCCTCACGGTCTCCTTTTCTATGTGTCTACTCACATGACTTTCCGTACGGAAACTTAATTAACAAAACATGCGTCAGATATGGTCGTTTGGGAAGAAGATTCTTTTTGACTTTGCTAACGATAGCGAATGAAGTGTAGTAAACTTCGCGTCGCCAGAAGGAAAGTAATATTCGAATTACATCATTCCCACGTAGAAAATTTATGAACCTGGATCAGGTATATCACAAGAAAACAGATCAAATAACGCATCCAGTTACTGATTTCAAAACTTCAAAGAAGCTGACCGTAAGGCGGACCGTTACCTGGTGACTGCAAATTTTGTGGTGAAACTGTCAGTACTCAAACGAGCAGCGGGCAAGTTGGATGTGGAAAGATTTATTAGTCTCGGTTCAGCTCGTAGATATTAGTAGGGGTTAGGAGTATATATTTAGAAAACAAACAATTCGGTCAGATTCTGGAGAGGTACGAATTAATGCATCGTGAATTTTGGTTTGACGAAAAATTCCAAAAATTAAGGGATAAAAGAGAAAGAGTGTGTTTAAATTATTGTTAAAACCAGTCTTCTAAATGGAAGCAGTTTAAGCAAGTTGCGCCTAAGACATGACCCTCATGTAACAAGAACAAGTCAAAGAAAAAGAGCTTGAAACAATTTTTAAAAAATCTTAGAAACTTCTATAGAGTTGTAAATGAATTATCAAGAGCTACCAACTCATAATTAACTTGTTAATAAGTGGTGATTTTAATCTATGTTCTGACTCGCACGTGCAAATAAAAGTGTTTCAATTGTTCGCTAGATATATACGATATTAGGGATTCTAAAATGAGCCATCGCCGTTGTGTGTATATAAACAATAGGTGCAGGTATAAGTCAATAACACAACAATTTATATTCTGAAGTTGTTTAATAAAGGATGATAGTTACTACAAATTTCGGCCTATTCCGGCCATCATCAGGTATTCATCCTAAAGTATGGTGGTAGTGCTTTGTAGGATTGATGTGGTTATGTCACGATTGTGAGATCTCATCATCTGTGATATTTGTTATTGTTAAGAGATGTGGGGGGGATTGGGTTCCGTGATGTGCACTAGCCTGGGGTGCAAAGCTCGAGTAGGTGTTTACTCGTTGCTGTCCTATGTGGGTCTCCAGCTGTTGTCTGTACTTTTAAGATATCTAATGCTGAAGATCTTTTGGGTATGGCCATACCCAAAAGCTCTTCAGCATTAGATATCTTAAAAGTACAGACAACAGCTGGAGACCCACATAGGACAGCAACGAGTAAACACCTACTCGAGCTTTGCACTCCAAGCTAGCGCACGTCACGGAACCCAACTCCCCTCCCCCACATCTCCATCTCTTAACAATAACAAATATCACAGATAATGAGATCTCACCATCGTGACATAACCACATCATTCCTATAAAGCACAACCACCATACTTTCGGATGAATACCTGATGATGGCCGGAATAGGTCGAAACATGTAATAACTATCATCCTTTAGTAAACATCTTTAGAATACAAATTGTTGTGTTATTGGCTAATACCTACACCTATTGATGATATTAGGGAAACTGGAATGTATGTGGTTTGGATGTACGCAGCGGGATATAGTGCCTAGAAAGTCATCTTTGCTGTTGAATATTTGAGAATTTATGATAAAATAAGTAGCTTATATTAGGAAGACTATAATTGAGATTGCAGATGTGCAGACTTGCTAATTCGACTGCGAATAAGACAAAATTATCATGGAAACGGAAGATGCTCTTATTGTAGTAGAGTTCTGAGAAATAATTCGATGGCATTATGCGAAATAAATTTGTAAATGGAGCACTAACCCTTGTAACACGAACTGAGTTTATAAAAAAGTATGTTGCAGTATTATTTTTTTGTTTCCTTAATTACTATCAGTTACATAGCTTTAGTTTATTATGAAGAGTGCAGCTCAAGTCAAACTGACTCGGAGACGAAAAAGATTTGTAACCTTTAAAATTACAGTAAGATGGGACTGGTGAAGTGAAGCGAATAATAGGAATCGGGATTTTCTTACTTTTTATGGACACACGTCTGTAAATGCATAAATATTTAAAATAATTGTAATTGATTTTATTTTTGTTTTAGTATTACAACATAACTAGATGAGAAATAAAAACAACTAATTTTACATGTTCCATTCCGTGCATTATAACCCAATTTCTGTAACTTACATAAACATATGCACAAAATTGGCACTATATTCACAATAATTTTTGTAAAAACGCTAAACTTCTGCGTGTTTCGGACATTATACATATGCAAGAGGTTAAGATATTTTTAAGGAATTTTTTACACAACAACAATTACTGTACTCCTTGATGATGGACCTGTAACATCCGCAACATATGGGTGTTTAGTGTTTTTAAAAATACGTATTATTGTGAAACTAATGACAATTGTATGCATTTGTTGGTTAAAATTACAGGAATTAAAGACAACTACTTTGAGAGAAGGTGGGCCGGGTATCTCAGTCGGTATAGCGACTGATTACGGGCTGGAAGATCCGGGATCGAATCCCGGTGGGGACGAGATTTTCCGCCCGTCCAGACCGGCCCTGGGACCAAACCAGCCTCCTGTAAAATGGGTACCGGCTCTTTCCCCGGAGTAAAGTGCGGCCGGGGCGTGCTGCTGACCACTCACCCCCTTCTAGTGCCGCGGTCATGGAAGAGTAGAGCTATACCTCTACCCACCCTCTGGGC
>Ga0136643_10003619_pt1 | contig 20912 bp, 16 predicted proteins | sample TergutLab28metaG_FD_96883 | JGI IMG/M metagenome (GOLD analysis project Ga0136643, IMG submission 96883) | Labiotermes labralis P1 segment gut microbial communities from Petit-Saut dam, French Guiana - Lab288 P1 (version 3) (version 3) | ecosystem: Host-associated > Arthropoda: Insects >...
AACGTTGAACACGTGCTGCACTCAGTTCACAGTAACGCTGAACACGTGCTGCACTCAGTTCACAGTAACGTTGAACACGTGCTGCACTCAGTTCACAGTAACGCTGAACACGTGCTGCACTCAGTTCACAGTAACGTTGAACACGTGCTGCACTCAGTTCACAGTAACGTTGAACACGTGCTGCACTCAGTTCACAGTAACGCTGAACACGTGCTCTTCAAATTTCCCCAAATAAAATTCGTTTTAACAAAATTTACATTACGGTAAAATTATGACACATTTAGGCATCCTGTATTCTGTCTAAATTTATTACACAAGTTTCAGCCATACTTAACGACTGTGGTGAACATTCTTTCAATGACCCATACTCACTACATGTGACGGTACGATCTTACCATCCTGAAGTTGGATCATAAAATGATCTTACTGCTGTGCGCTGTAGTCACCATTACAATTGAAATTGACAATAATACTAAAATGAGCCATCCCCGCTGTGTGTATATAAACAATAGGTGTGGGTATCAGTCAATAACACAACAATATCTAAAAAGATGTTTAATAAAGGATGAAGTAAACTACATGTTTCGGCCTAATGTGGCCATCATTAGGTTTTCATCCGAAAGTATGGTGGTAGTACACCATCGTGACATACCCATACCAATCCTATAAAGCACTACCATACTTTCGGATGAAAACCTGATGATGGCCGCAATGGGCCGAAACATGTAGTTACTATCATCCTTCATTAAGCATCTTTTTAGATATTGTTGTGTTATTGACTGATACCCACACCTGTTGAGAAATTGACAATAATTTAAGAACAATAAAACAGCTGCTTCGTACGTTAATACGTAAACTCTTCTTACAATTTACCGCCACGCAATCTGTCAATGCACTAACTACACACCTCCTACTCTAACGCACATCGTGCTATTGGCACTGTCCAGTTGCTACGGAATTCCTCCCACTGACAACTTAGCAGTCGTGCTGGTGCTTTTGGAAGTAGAAGTTTGAAAATGTGACGAACAGAAAGAAGCCAGTGTGACCGTCACCTTCCAACGTCTTGTTCAGAAACACTCACAGATCGTGCATCTGCACAGTCTCCATTTTGGGAAGGTTAATAGCTGCCGCTGAACTAAACAAATCCACTATAAGCCGTTGATTTTTTGGTTCAAACATCAAACATTACATATCTGTATATCATCATCAGTTCCATCGGTTTCCGATTCATACAATATTCAGACATGCTTTTATACGGCCAGATTTATGCGAAATATTTTGTAATATGCAGCATCATATATTTAAATTCCCTCTGAAATCCACCTGCAGATGGCAGACAACTTTAATAAAATTATTTCTTTACCTCTCATATATATATATATATATATATGTGTGTGTGTGTGTGTGTGTGTGTTCCATTTATGCACGTGTCGCGTGAATGAAAATGTGAATTATCATTGCAACTAACAAACAGGTAAACTAACTAATTAAATCGAGCGAAGCCTGTCTTGAGAAGCTAACCGTTCCTCAACCAGTCATTAAATTGCCCCTAGTTTATACAACCCGAAGGCTCATTGCCATACTTACAACAGCCCGTATTTTTCCGTTCCTAGCCATATTAATCCAGTCCACGATATCCCACCCTGTTCATACAAGATCTCTCTCAATATTATCCTCCCACCCATGCTCAGGTCTTCTAAGCGGGTTCTTTCCTTCTGGTTTCCCCACCGCAACTCCCCATACGTGCCACATGCTTTACCCATCTCATTCTTCATGTGATCGTCCCCGTACTGTTTGGTGTTCAGCACAAATTAAGAAGCTCGTCATTAAGCAGTTTTCTCCAGCCTCCTTTAACTTCCTCCCTCTGAGGCCCAAGTACCCCCCCCCCTCAACGCCCCATTCTGCATCAACCTCAGCCCATGTTTCGCCCTTATGTGGAAGACCAAGTTTCATACCAATAAAACCAAAGGCTAAATATAATTTTTTCACCTCTCATTCTTTGTATTTTTAGATATACAACCAGATGGAAAAAAGTCTCTACATATTGGTTGCGGGCCTTCCGTGAATTTAACGTGCAATTTATCTCTTAATTAATGCAGTTCAGTTCAGTTCAGTTCCGTCAGCGAGTGCCGCTGATACTTCGGCTTCGTGCCGTTTTCCACGAACTTATTGGCTGTCCGCATGCTGCGTGTCCTCACACGCACACTCAGCAGACTCTCAGAGTGTTCACATTCTGAGTCCACTGGGAACCTGTACCAACCATGCCAGATTTAAGTTCCGCACACCGACGCTGACGCCGTGCAGATTGGGATATAAACACAGACTTTTCGAGGCCTCACCGCCCACATCTTCACGGCAGTCCGAGAATAGTGACGACTATCCTAAAAATGTCGGCACAGATATCATCCGAAACGTCAGTAGCCGTATATCCGTCCCAACGGCGTCATATTCCGAAAGACTCGCCTCTAGTAATATTTGTTTTGAAGACGAAAGGCGATTTTTCGGGAAACAGCCAAACAAATCTCTACGAAATTTGGTCTGTTTCAGTGACTGCCGAATGCAGGACAAGACTACAGCTGTTCCTCTTGTCCAACAAACCAGACAATTGGCGATCCAACACCCAGCCCAGCTCAGCCTGTTCGCCGTGGGCGACACTCCAAACGCTGCGTGTCTCTTTTTCTATTTAACGACGTACTGTGCAGATGTCGCCCTTAGAACTGTACTGTGCCACACAAGGCACCAGTTTTGCCCACACAACAGGGGCGTCTGCCTAACCTGACCATTTTGGTCTCCACGCTTACTGCATATTCGAAAGGTAACAGGTTCAAATCCCACCGACTCGAAGACTGACCCCTCCGCAGGAGATTTACCTCCGTTCATCCAGACAGATGTCGGGGTACCCCTAAAAGTAGTCCCTGCACATCTTAAACAGCTAAGACACTGACAGCGTCGTTAAACACAAACACAGTTGCAAGTCCACTCCTGCACGGACACCCCTAAGTATGTGCATCGTGCTGTGTTGTTCTGTAACACATGTGGGGGCTGCACATGCTGTATGGGCGAACACAAGACTTGCGTGACCTTTGAAGAGGCTATCAGACGAGGCCAAACAGGTCTGTCAAGGCCTAACTGGTGACGGATTATGATGATGATGATGATGATACACTCAGCTGAAAAGAACAACTTATGACGCTGTTCGTTATGTTTCTTCAAGATCCTCTGGTCCTTCACCTTACGCGGGTCGTCCAAACATCAGATCCACCCTTTATTGTCGATCACAGCAGACCGCATTTTGCACTCGGAACTCTGAACCCCGCTATACAGAAACAAAACGGCAGCTGTTTCGTGTTCACATCACACATGTTTATCTTAATCTGCAGGTGAAACATAAGAGAAAATAAACACCGCGACTAAAACAAACACCGTGTACATTCCACGCTTGTCAATCATCTGCTACGCTGGTTTGCTCATCTCGTTCCTGGCACACTGTGTACCAGACCAGAACACTTCCTTGTGTCTCAAGCATTCCTTGGGCAATAAAAAAGCATAGGATGGAAAATTTGTTTCGTAACGCCACAAGGAACCAAATCGAAACACAGATGACGTTCTCAGCTACTCTCCTGCCACTTTCCACAGATGTCGGATTTAGGCACGAAGCCAACTGCATTAATTTCAATACACATTCACTCAGTAGCACATGTTTGGCGGTTCCACTGTCACGTGCGGAGTTCGTTTTGGTGTTCATTAAAATCTGTTTTATATTTTATGAAACAGGATAACGTTTGATAAATGGTCACAGCAATAAACGTCCGGAAGGTTATTTATGGATTCGTTTGGTTCCGCAGCCCACAATATTTTGTGCGGAAATATGCCGGTAATGTTATGTTACATGTCACACACACACACACACAAACACACACACATTGGTGTCTCGAGAACGCAGCAGGCTGCCGGCGTCATTATTGCTGACTTGAACACGGGTTATCCTGACACGGTTTATCGTGGTATTCCTCAGGTAAAAGTCGGAATCACCAGTTAAATTTGGTCTCCGCACTCCGCATTGCACAAACTTCCTGCTGTTTCACTCGCCGCTGCAGGTCATAGAGCCATGTGCATGGTCAGGAGCACTGCGACGGTCATCAGAGTGCTGCCGTTGGGTGTGCTGGTCCTTTCACAGACCGCAGGATGGCAGAAGGGAGTGCTACAGAGCAGTTCAGAGTTCGGGTACTTGATACAGCATCGTTATTCCGAATAATAATAATATTTATTTAGCTGCAATTGGGTTTTCACCCGGTGGCAGTCGTTTTTAACACATATACAAGAACTTGAAGCTGTACTACTAAATTTACATCGGGAGGGATACATGAGAAGCATGTAGTGGCAACTTGAATGTGAATGAATGAGTGGATGTGGCGACAGCCTCGTTTACAATATAGGAGGGGCTGAGGAAAAACACACAAAAATCCTTCGTTAGGCTGCGGTGTCTCCACACCCAGATATGATCCATATACCTTTTGCGAAGACACAGAAGGCTTGGGAGCAGCTCTGCGTAATAATTCGTGTCGCATCGCACCTTCGGTAAATCAAAGGCGACAAACATTTTCAGGATTTTAAGTTCTTCAGCTGCTTGGACTGGTTCCAGCTGCATGTGATGGCACAATGCGGCAAACTTTAACGAAGCCGTTGTAGCTCAGCGCTGCTGTATGGAAACGAGTGCAAGAGAGGCGCAGCGCAAAGCAAGTTAACACTGCAAGGGAACACTATGGTCACATACATACACACATAGACAAGTCACATCTCAGCACATCCATGTCGCCACACCCGGGTCCACCCACACGGCAGTCCGTACGCGATTCATGAACAGAAACTGTACTGAGGAAGGTTCTTTCCCCATGCAAGCCCGTTTCATGTTGCAGGAATATCTGCAGTGGCGTAGCCAGCCTTTTGGGGCAGGGGCGAGTAACCACAGTGACCGCCTACAACATAACTTACGAACTAAAAACACCATCGCTTACTGAATTTTCTTCTATTTGATGCAATAATCAGCAATCTGTTGAACGCAGAAAATCAATTCATTTTCTTTTAAAATATTCATGGCCAATTTTGCTGCCCCTGCCTTCTCCCGCCCACAGCTACGCCACTGGTCTCTCACCCCTGCAGTGAGCGACACTCCACCAGCACAACCTCAGCCGTCCTGCACTGCTAAACCGTGCTGCTCCACCCGGCCACACGGTTACGGACGAACGCAGTACCGTTGGTATTCTTCACATTACCAAGACGAGATCTTAGGGCCACTTATGGGCGACACGTGTCCACACGCGTAACGGGGGCTCCTCATTTAATGACACTGTACCAAACCCACATGTGACTTAGCAAAGAATGAAATGAGAATAAAGACTGCACGGTGACAGAGTCTGGGAATACAGGGGGAGGGGGCTGCTTATTGACAGTTGAGTAGGAAATGAAGGAGGGATGATTATTGACAGCTGTGAAGGAACTTCAGGAGGGATGATTACTGACAGGTGCGAATGAAATACAGGGGTGATGATTACTGACAGCTGCGAAGGAAATACGGGGGGCTTTATATTGACAGCTGTGAAAGAAATACAGGAGGGATGATTATTGACAGCTGCGAAGGAACTACAGGAGGGATGAATATTGACAGCTGTGAAGGAAATACAGGGGGGATGATTACTGACAGCTGCGAAGGAAATACAGAAGGCTTCCTATTGACAGCTGTGACAGAAATACAGGAGGGATGATTATTGACAGCTGCGAAGGAAATACAGGGGGGAAGATTACTGACAGCTGCGAAGGAAATACAGGGGGCTTCCTATTGACAGCTGTGAAAGAAATACTGGAGGGACGATTATTGACATGTGAGAAGGAAATAGAGGACTGCTTATTGACAGGTGTGAAGGAAACACAGGGGGACCGCTTATTGACTGCTGTGGAATACAGGGGGACTGGTTATTGACAGGCGTGGAGGAAAAACGGGGGGACTGCTTATTGACAGGCGTGAAGGAAATACGGGGGGACTGTTTATTGACAGGAGTGAAGGAAAAACGGGGGGACTGCTTATTGACAGGCGTGAAGGAAATTGGGGGGACTGCTCATTGACAACTGTGAAGGAAATGCAGGGGGACTGCTTATTGACAGGTGTGAAGGAAATACAGAGGGCTTCTTATTGACAGCTGTGAAATAAATACAGAAGGGATGATTATTGACATGTAAGAAGGAAATACAGGAGGACTGCTTATTGACATGTGTGAAGCAAATACAGGGAGGACCGCTAATTTACTGCTGTGAAATACAGGCGGACTGCTTACTAACAGGCGTGAAGGAAATACAGGGGGACCGCTTATTGACAGCTGTGAAATACAGGAGGACTGCTTATTGACAGGCGGGAAGGAAATAGGGGGGGGATGCTTATTGACAACTGTGAAGGAAATACAGGGGGACTGCTTATTGACAGGCGTGAAGGAAATACAGGGGACCGCTTATTGACAGCTGTGAAATACAGGGGGGCTGCTTACTGACAGGCGTGAAGGAAATATGGGGGGACTGCTTATTGACAGGCGTGAAGGAAATACGGGGACTGCTTATTGACAGGCGTGAAGGAAATAGCAGGGACTGCTTATTGACAACTGTGAAGGAAATACAGGGGGACTGCTTACCGACAGGCGTGAAGGAAATACGGGGGACTATGTATTGACAACTGTGAAGGAAATACAGGAGGACTGATTATTGACAGGCGTGAAGGAAATAGCGGGGACTGCTTATTGACAACTGTGAAGGAAATGCTGGGGGACTGCTTATTGACAGTTGTGAAGGAAGTAAAACTGCAGTAAAATCGAAGGAGATAAACGAACATACCCCTTAACTGCATGTCAAAGCTTAGCTGGACAAATTAATACCGATAAGCGTACGATCATAACGTAACTAAGAACACGTCACGAACGGAGATACAGAAACTCACAGCATGTAAAACGTGTGGCGTCAAACAGCATAAGACTGTACAAGTACTGTACAGATGGAAAGACAACAGGAGATGTTGGGAACAGACTGATTACGGCAAGGGCTGTAAACTGCTCAATACGGGAAAACGTGAAGAGGAAGAAGAAGTGGGCCTAAATAACTTAAACGCCTTTTAACTCTCGGGGCTGGAAGGTTAACTGGCTGAGGGTGATCAGATAGTGCGGAACGTGGTCGCCGCATGCGGGTCGGGATTCAGTTATGCGACGTTGCATGTGCTGGGGTGAAGGCCATATATGTGCAGTACCTGGTATGGGTGGACACGTGGAGCGGGCCTCCACTGTCACGTACGGATATTGGACGTCGGCAGAACGTTCATGCAATTGCACTACGAGAGATGGCACTGGACAGGAATGGCATTTCACTTTAATCCCAAGACGCACTCAGCATACGGACAGCTAAAGTAACAATGAAGCTGAACTGAGGACGTAACAATGTTTTGAAGCAGTCTGTTGAGGACAGTCTAATGCTCCTGTTGCCAGCACGTCACACGTACATGAGCCAGCGACGTACAGCGACATTTTATGAACGGAAGTTCACGAGGCACTTTCCATTTAAGTGATTCCCTGTTTATACAGCAGCCTGCGAAACGCGAAAATTGGCAATTACGCAACTCTGTGATCTTTATTTCGTGCAAAATTGCTGTTATTAGAGATGCTGAACATCCGAAAGTTAGCAGAAACTTCAAAGTTTCCGGCAGTCACTGTGTTCCTGAATTTGAACCCCCCGAAATAAGTTTTATGCACAAGTTGGCAGAACGTGTGTGGCTCGTCTCCACCAGCCAGCTAACAACAGCGACGCAAGGAACTGCACTGCACTGCTTCCAATTTTACGCACAAAGACGTCTCCAAAAGCATTCCATAAGTTTCCACATGTCAGGATCCCCTGACGCTAGTGCTCTCAGGATTGCCAACTGCCGCAATTTTGGTGACGCTGGTTACAAATCGGTAACAATGTGAGGAACTTGACGCTCCCTCTGCTTGCGGTCTCATTTACCGATGTCAAGGCAATGTCAATGTGACGACTGACTGGCCTCGTGCGTCACACAAACTGCGTCCTGAAAGGAACTATAACTGATGGGAATGCAGGCAATTCTTATGCATCCCACAAAACATACGGCACATTGCACACACTGCTGAATGCACCGGTATCCATTGCGGACAGTCACATTCTATTTGCACCACCGAAGTGCACTCCGACACTAAGCACTGAGAACACAAATATGCTGCAGATAAGCACGTCTGACCGTCTGAATCAGTTACTTAAGTAAAAGTGTAAATTTAACATCAGTCGCGCTGGAAAAAACCGATTCCAAAATCGCCATTCTGTAAACTTTGTCAAAACAGGTTGAACAAGTGTTTGTGTTTGTTTGCTTGTTTGTCTTCCGGACAACATAACTATACCGATCTTGGACATCAGCTTTTATTCAATAGCACTACAAGTCACGGATGTGACGTACAATAAACACGTGTGTGTATAGGGGTATAATAATAATAATAATAATAATAATAATAACTGAATGACACAAGACAGAAGTTGGCAAATTATCATTCCGCACGCTGTAAATGTAATGAACTTACCCACAACTGGCAGCTACTAAACATAGCCGCACAGTAAACAGTTGTTACACGTCACGTGACAATACAGAACTGTATGTCCACTTGTTTATAGCGTGCAGAACTACAGCAGGACATGGCACTGGCTGTCAGCACGTCACTAACACCGACATCACAACTGCGATCCTTCAAATGAACAAAACAAAACACTCCACCCACCGAACACCTTCTGCTGCTCTGCCGCGCCGCACAGCGCTTCATCGTCGGGCTGTTTGTTGGAGCAAAGGCCGGGATTTGCACAAACACGCACACAGTTCGTTTGCCGTTACGAATATTAATCTGAACGGTAATTGGCGCTCTGTTTACTTGTTGTTACGTCATTCTGCAGACGGACTAAGATTTAATTCAGTCACAACCAATCAACGGTCATAACGCTGACAATAATATCACGTTAATTTAGTGCTGGAGTCCTGCAAATTTTCATTTACCATTATCCAAACCAACAGTCTAAATCCCGAACATTTTCATTCTCAGTTAGCCAGCAGATTACTGTTTCTGCTCGTTTAACTGCCCTAGAAATGCACAAGTCTAACCACTTCACTCCGCAATCTGATGCAACGTCGATACTGCTGCGTGCTGCATGCAATGAGTTTCTGTACTGACGTCACGTGTCCTTCCGGGCGTACAAAAGGCTCATAACGACGAAACCCCGACATGCGGTTGAAAAGGGCAAAAATGACGCCATCATGTGCAGCGCCAAACGTCACACAGAACTAATTACAGGAAACAGTGGCTTGTGGCAAATGGAACTGTCAGAGTTCTGTGAGTCCTCTGTCCTGCAATAAAGCAGGACAGATCGATGTCTGTCTGTCTGTCTGTCTCAGACGTACCGCCAACCGGCAGCAGCAATGTGCGTGGAAGCACAACAGAAAACACGTGATTACGCTCCAGCAACTTCACCAGCTCGCCCTGCGTTCGAACAGAAACTCAAAAAGTGACTCTTCGCTCAACCCTTGTAGCCAAACTCGGCGATGTCACATTACAACGTGTCATAACAGCAGTCTTCGACGTCCTTGCCAACTCACTGCTTACAGGCGTCTATCATTCGACGCTGCGTGCATCAAACTACGCAGTTCAAAAAAAGTGTCTTTTAATAACTAGCGTGTAAATGAGTCAATTTGATTTTGTACCGCAAGTTGGGCAATCAGAAGCCACCTGCCCGTCTCTTCCACTGCATGCTCCTAACCAACACCAAGCACATGTGATCACGCGCCAGTCTTCTGAAAATTCGGATTCAGTGAATCAAAGGCATTCGATTTGGTGACTCTTCATTGTGAATACCGTTTTCCACAGTTCACACGAAACACAGTTATGTTTGTCTGCCTGTCTGTTTCCTGATTCAACTGCAATAACCAGAGAATCAGAGTTTGGATTAGATCAGCCAATAGAGCTCCAGTGGATTCCACTGTTTTAAACACCCTGTCTTGAACAACGTCAACATGGCGAGCGTGCGAATTCATCAGACTGAAGATAATTAGCATTATTCATTGCTGACTGCTGTGTTGAGCGTGTGGGGTTTCATTTGAGCAACTGTGCAGAACTGTGCGGAACCGTGCAGAACTGCGAGGAACTGTGCAGAACACAAACTCGCATGTACTGTGCGGCCATCCACACTTTCTGATATCAATAAACTGCTGTACACGTCAGATGCATTACAGAGATTCTTACCGCAATGTTATGGAACAACATACAATCCACGGAAACGATTCAGTGTTTACTTGGGAGGGTATCCGTCGTAACACGACATACTCTAAACACCGTACGGTGGATGAGATTCTATTCACTTCCATGATGTTATGTGTCGATGTGAGTGTGACGTACGTCTTATTACACACTCGTCGCTCATTGTCACTAGCTCTACGCTCTGTGCAGTACGTGTCGGTACACGTGGGTACGTATAAAACGTACCCACTGAATGTCAACTTCAAACACAACGTCCGGACATTTGCAAGGCACTCTTCACTTCACATTTGCAAGGCACTCTTCACTTCACATTTGTAAGGCACTCTTCACTTCACATTTGCAAGGCACTCTTCACTTAACATTTGCAAGGCGCTCTTCACTTCACAAGGCACTCTTCACTTCACATTTGCAAAGCACTCTTCACTTCACATTTGCAAGGCACTCTTCACTTAATATTTGCAAGGCGCTCTTCACTTCACAAGGCACTCTTCACTTCACATTTGCAAGGCACTCTTCACTTCACATTTGCAAGGCACTCTTCACTTCACATTTCAGAGGCCATATCTAACAATCAGAAAGCCTCTCTGAGACAAATCAAATCTTTCTAATATTTGACATCTGACATTCAAATAAATTATGAGTTTATACACAAGTTCAGTTCAGTTCAGTTCGTACCTCGCACAGAACACAGCCCGTCTCCACTACAAAGCCCAGCAGGTTAATCCCGTTTGGTGCAGTAATTGTCAGGCCACTCTGTGTCAACACACAATGCACTGTGCGGCTGCCTACACACAGTTACTGATGGCCTTCACACAGTAACGACGCCTACAGACAGTTTTTGATGGCCTTCACGCAGTAACTATGCCCGTCAATGGAAAGAAACTTTGCACTCCTGCTAAACGTCCTGACCGGCGTCGGCGTCGACCCAATACTGTACAGAGGGTACAGGATGATCTACCGTTGGTGTTAAAGCGGCCAGGGCGTGAAGTACATTCATTGCCGAGGTTACGAATGAGTGGAACTATATCCCTACGTCGCCCATACGCCTTTACGGCGTTCACAACTCTACCTTTAACGTTTACTAAGGACACGTGTACAGTCCACGTGGCTGCAGGCCCCCAACAGCTGCTACATAAATTCTAAAACCGCTCTACCTGCACTGTCGGCCCACAAATACGCGCACCTGAAGCACTCAAATTTGCGCTTGCATTGGGCCCACAAGCATCTTACACCGGCGCTGTTCGAGAGTGGCAAATTGCTCGGCTGGCGTTCAGGTTGGCCACGGCCAGTCGACCCTGTGGACCCACACCGTGCAGCACAGACGCATTTGCTGCTTGTTATACGAAAGCACAGCGGGTAGATCACGAACATAATGGCTGGCTGTTTAGGTATGCTCCGTGCTCTTCAGTAAAGGACGGAGAAGCAGTACATGTCTCAGCACAGTCTACACAATGCAGTCCATTTGTATCGCCAGCACCAGACAGACCAAGTTACCTGCCCAGTTCCAGTTACATCTGTCGCAAGTTACCAAAATCTCCTTCTTCTCCATTCAAGGCAATCAGAAACTGCTGTCGGTGTGCTACGTTGCCAATTCTTCCCACTATTTATTTATGAAATCTGCAATGTGCACTCACTTTCATACCACAACAGGGCACCACTCACAGCCATGAGGTCACGTATCGAATCAACGGCCATCACGTTTCACCACCGTTAACAAACAGACTGTACAGCGAAATATTGGTGGCCGGGATAGCTACGGGCTGGACAGTTCGGAGTTCGAACCCCACTGTGGGCAAAGGATATCCTCTACTCCAGAGCAGTCCAGACGGGCCCTTAGGACCAGCCAGGGGCCCTATGGCGCGGGGCATGATGTTAACTACCGACCCCCACCTCAGCCAAGGTTAAGAATGGATGGCGCTATACCGCGGCACGGCGTGTTGCGGGGTGACCTTTAACTTTACCACGCAACATTATGCCACCGTACTTCACACGGTGGGAATAGCGAAGCGCTTCCACACAATTTGCAATAACTTAATACTTAGTATTATTAATTGTGCCATTACCACAGTGTCATTATCACAGTGCTATTAACACTGTGCCATTATTACAGCGCCATTACAACAGTGCTATTAGCACAGTGCCATTACCACAGTGTCATCACAGTGCTATAAGCACAGTGTCATTACCACATTACCATTATCACAGTGCCATTAGCACACGCTATTATCACAGTACCATTAGCACAGTGCCATTACCACAGTGCTAATAGGAAAGTGCCATTACCACAATGTCATTATCACGGTGCCATTATCACAGTGCTATTAGCACAGAGCCATTACCATAGTGCCATTATCAGTGCCATTACCACTGTGCTACTAGCAAAGTGCCATTATAAAAATGCCATTAGCACAGTGCCATTATCACAGAGCAATTACCAGTGCCATTATCACGGTGCCACTACCACAGTACCATTATCACAATGCTATTACCACAGTGCCATTATCACAGTGTTATTAGCAAAGTGTCACTATCACAATCCCATTACAACAGTGCCATTACCGCAGTGCCATTTCTGCGCTGCTACTAACAAATGCCCTCTGTTACTGCAAACTTAAAAAAAAGAACGTTTGAAACTTTGCAAACACAAAACAAAACAAAATAACCAAGCACAATATTCAAAACTCTGTAACCATGAACGCTGCGACCCAAAGGAGTGCCACTGTGGGTTAGCAGTCGGTCGGTCCCTTCAAACCAAGGAATGCGAGTCTTTCGTACAGCACGAGCAAAGATCGGATGTCTGAACTGAACTGAACTGAACTGAACCGCACGCCGCAGGCAGCAATATCTTTCTTACGTTCTACATGAGGTATTTATGTCCTTAAATAAGAAATATACTGCACTGTTGGTTGAATGCCACGAGACAGCGCTTTTACCTGGGGGAGAAAATGTGATCTAGATGTCGGTGTTCCACATGAACACGCCAGAGGGGCCAAGTAAAGGGGGGATGGGTGGATATGGTTACCGGAGCCTGTGTAAGGACACTTGGGGTTCACGTGACGTACACATCGTTAGACAGTACAGGGTCCAACTGGGACATCATCTGATTGTGTCCGGATAATGTGCATTGCTGAGTGCAGGCGACAACAGCTGGCGGGCGGGCATGTAACATCAGTTGAAATGTCAAGTGGAAAACACGTGAGAAAAGTTGTGGCCTATTGAAAGGTGTCTTACATGGACTGTACAGTGTAGGGTACACTGACACAGACTGTACACTGCAGGACATACTCAAAACCCGAGTGTACACAGAAAATAAGCATGTTAACTAATGAATTGAACTTGCGCGAATTACCGCGTCAGATGCAGACTGCCTGCAGATAGCAGGGTGCAGCACTGACTGCTGTTAGGCTCTTATCCAGCCGCAGGTTCTGCCAAAACCAGTACCAGCAATAAATACATGTACACGGAGCTTGGAGGCACAGCCTCTAGGAACATTAAAACTCGACACTGCGTGCCAAAACACAGCAGCAGATGGAACTCTGATTTTCTAGTCCGTCTGTAAAAGCGTGTCGGAACGTCTCTGGCGCAAAGACAGATAGTCTAAACTGCTTTCCGTGCGTCAAACTTTCCTAACACTTTGAGTGTCTGATGAAGGGTTCATCTTACCTTAATAGAGCTACCAGCACACAACTCGCACGTTACAAGAGCAAGCTAAGTAGATGCTGTATCGAGCAAATTGTATCGAGCAAATGTGTCTTCCAGCATTACAGCCTCTTAAATGGAAGGGAAACTTGTGCTTTTTACGGTAATGCAGAAATCTTGGTAACCCTGCGGCTGCCAGGTGGCACTGTCTCCGACGGCCTGTGCAGCTACACAGGGATCGACAGTCACACACACCGACGAAATGCGTTTATCGGTTTAGTGAGTTCGGCCATGAAGTACTGCAGCTGCAAGCGGATTTATGTAGACGGGAAAGACAGACAGTAGCATGTCGACTGAGTGACGTGCTGTGGAACAGACCATGATGACGTTAGAGCAGTGGTCGAAACATGTGGTCTCGAGGGGACTGCACAGTGGCCAGTCGGGAGGGTACTGTACAGTGGCCGAAACATGTGGTCGGGAGGGTACTGCAGTGACCGAAACATGTGGTCGGGAGGGTACTGCACAGTGGCCGAAACATGTGGTCTGGAGGATACTGCATAGTGGCCGGTCGGGAGGGTACTGCACAGTGGCCGGTCGGGAGGGTACTGCACATGGCCGGTGGGGAGGGTATTATACAGTGGCCGGTCGGGAGGGTACTGCAGTGGCCGAAACATGTCGGGAGGGCACTGCACAGTGGCCGGTCGGGAGGGTACTGCAGTGGCCGAAACATGTGGTCTGGAGGGGACTGCACAGTGGCCGGTCGAAAGCGTACCGCAGTGGCCGAAACATGTCGTCGGGAGGGTACTGCACAGTGACCGGTCGGGAGGGTACTGCACAGTGGCCGGTCGGGAGGGTACAGAACAGTGGCCGGTCGGTAGGGTGCTACACAGTGGCCGAAACACGTGATCTGGAGGGGACTGCACAGTGGCCGGTTGGGAGGGCACTGTACAGAGGCCGGTCGGGAGGGTACTGCACAGTGGCCGGTCGGGAGGGTACAGCACAGTGGCCGGTCGGAAGGGTACTGCACAGTGGCCGAAACATGTGGTCTGGAGGGTACTGAACAGTCACCGAAACATGTGGTTTGGAGGGGACTGCACAGTGGCCGAAACATGTGGTGGGAGGGTACTGCACAGTAGCCGAAAAATGTGGTCGACATAAATATCTCTAACATTATTTATCTGACGGTGATAAATCAGTCACTCAAATTAGAAGCTTTCCCAACTCTGTTTATCGACGGACACAGCACTGCCCAATTTGCCAACTACACTCCGTATTTGAGCCAATCAGAGTATTGTCCCGACGCCAGCAACCTAACCTAACCTAACCTAACCCAACCCAAATTACCCATGAAGGAAAATGTAAAGTTGTGCCTGTGTTTAGTAACGCTCCGTAATAGCGTAAGGAGAAGTGGAGGTACTGCGCCATTCATGCTTAACCTCTGCACTGAATGAAGATGCCTCATCAGACTCACGGTCCGCCGCCTTAACTCCGGGGAACCCCTGTACGGAATGGTCTGTCTCTTGCCACTGCCGGTAATCGAAAGTCTGGTCCATAACTTAGTCACCATACCGACTGAGCTATCCCGGCTCCTGCCTAGTAACGTGGGAGGGAGGGCGAGGCTGCACAATTTGTCCTGTCTCTCTTCTGCTTACATAAATTACGTTTTGGGCTCACCGCGTGACATCGTGTGGGTCAAGATGACCTGTAACAAAGCCCGCACTTAGCTAAGACCTTATCATGATGGGTTGTGTTCGTGTGTTTGCTGGACCACGACACGGCTGTGGAGCTGCCCCAAGACGACGGTGTATACAAACGTCCCGCTTTGCAGACGGCATAGTTACTGCAGCCTACTGACAGCGACACAGCCTGTCAGAATCATCACCAACCCAGTACACTGAGGATCCTCCCTCCCAACTAGGCGCGTTTTCAAACTCGTCCCGTGAAGAGCGCAAACATGGCGGCCGTGCAAATGTACGTCATTCAAACACAGTGTCATGAAATTCTGTGAAGTGACGATCTGAGGACAGGCAACTGACTGTGGGAAGGAGGGAGACAGTCATTAGGGTTGCTGCTCTACAAACTTTGGACAAAAGGCGTAATGCTACTGTACGCAGTGGCTGGAAAAGTGGGTAAATTCAACGTGCACACTGCCCTCGTGTTGAAGCACGACACGTGGACTTCCGGTTACAGACGGTCCCACAAGTTGTATCAACCAATCACTGACAATCCTTCAACGTGTCCTGTAGTGAGGGAAGTCTGAAGGTGATGTGAATTTGCACTTCAAAGGGGCAACTATTCAGAGAAGCTTATGCAGTCCGTACCGCATAGTAAACACTCTCCGTCTCGGTTATAAAAACCAGCCAGTTAATGCTGTATAGGGAAATAATCGCTGTTTATTCTGAGATCCACACAACACATATACATGCACACGTAGAACGTTTGAGTGCTAAGTCTGCTGGTACACGAAACAAGAGCTGTGGCTGTCAGTCAGTCAGTCGGTCGGTCGGTAGGTCGGTCGGTCAGTCCAGATCATCCGCTGATGCAGCTGCACGATAAATGTAGTGGCTCAATCCAGAAGATCGAAATGCAGTTCCTATTGTCAAAAAGTATTTTATTTAAGAACCAACTCCTGGACCATACAGCATATATATTTCGGAGATCGACTGTCATCAGGTAGTTACCGCCGAGGGGAATGTCATATATATATATATATATATATAAACGCTTCGTATGTGCAAGGCGCTGGTTTTTAAGTAAAATGTGTATAAAATAGCGATAATATTGGGGCCCAAGAGGGCAGAGGTAACAGGGGAATGGGGAAAACTACATAATTAGGAGCTTAATGGTATGCACTGCTCACCCAATATTGCTCGGGAGATCAAATTGAGAGGAATGAGACGGGCGGGGTATGTAGCACGTATGGGGGAGAGCAGAGGTGTATACAAGGTTTTGATGGAGAAACCTGAGGGAAAGAGACCACTTGGAAGACCCAGACGCAGATGGGAGGATAATATTAAGATGGATCTTCAGGAAGTGGGAACGCAGCGAAGTCTGTTTATTGCTGCAACACGTTTCGGTCTGTCTGACTTCCGCCGTCCAGCTGCACTGTGGCGCACATCAAAAAGACAGACAGACCGACAGACACTTACTGCAGCACGAGGCCTCTCCTGTACAAATGTCAGACGGATTGTTGTCTGAACATAAAAAAATAATTTATGGAACATGAAGCCGTGTCGTTTGGTAGGCAGTTCAGGACGTTTCAAAGCATCACAGTGCCATCGAAACTTCGGCAGGTGTGTACCAATCGGCACGACGTAGCATCTCAGAATATTCGAATCTTCAGCAATCTCACATCTCACTTGAACGCCACAAATGCCATTAGGCACGACCCTCCTCACCCCACCCCCCCTGCCCCAGCCCATTTAATGGTGTCATTCCATAAGCACTGCCGACGCTCACTCCATGTCACTTTCCCTCTACTACATATCAACCAATTTCACGCTCATTTTACAACACTGTAAAATTATGGTTGGCACAAAATACTTTTAAAAATGTGGATGAACTGCCGTAATTATCCTGTCTGGAATTCCAGCAAGCGACAGATGTGTATTAACACGCCTGCCGTACATTACCGCACAGTGGCAGACACTTGTTTTGACTGCAGGTGGCGCGGCTGTGGCTCCAGCGACCACCCTCCCCGCGCCAGGGTTTCTTGTTTGGTTGCGTTCACTCACTGGGATGAAGACGTAACCCCAGGTACACGTGCTCGACTGCACCAGAAGTAAGAGCGTTGAAGGTTCTGATGACCGGTCGGCACGAAATGCAGAAAACGTATGCATAATGTGGAGGTAGTACTACTGCGTGCTTGTATTTCGACAAGCTACGTATCCAAACCAGCGAACAGTTTACGCCAAATACAGTGCTAATGGTACGACGCAGGACAAATTTCAGTGTGGTGCAGCAACGTGTGTCGACTGAATACAGCACTGGCGTCGTTTTACCACGGCGCGAGAGCCCCAGTGGGCCAGGGCTTCCTCGTTATCGAGGCTTCACGATCACACTCAGACACACCACAGTCGGTAGGACTCCTCTGGACTAGTGATCAGTCCCGCACAGGGACCTCTAGCTGACAACACACAACACTCACAACAGACAGACATCCATGCCCCCGGTGGGTTTCGAACCCACAATCCCAGCAGACCCAAGCCTTACACCGCCATCGGCACTGCACCGACACAACTGAAAATAAAATCGAAATTCTTGACACTGTTGATCCAAATACGGACCTGTTTTAGTCCTGCGGCGTGGACGTTAACACAGACACATTGTTCTGAGCAGCACACAGGATGTGCACAGGTCAGTTACTGTGCGCACTGCAGCTACCTTCTGACTGACGACGTGCAAGCACGTTCCGAACGCAGGCAGTACAACGTGACCGCTATACTAGCAGTACGTGAATGCGCAAAGACCGCTGTTTGTTGTGGCAAACTTATGGAGCACACCAGCAGTCTGCAGGCAAAACGCTGTTACAGCAGATGGTACGAATAGTTACCACGGGATTTAAAATTCTCAGTGCTATCGACAGCAGAATCGAAAACAAGGCATCTGGGATATTTACCTCCCTGTACAAAAATCACAGCAGATTTGCCACTGCTGTTTCAAAAATTGAATTTGCAAGGCACCTGAATGGTACAGTACCAAATGCGCACCAAAACGCCGTAAGGTGCCCACAGAACAACCGACACTGCAGGCAAGACCTTTATCTGAATAATATTCCCTAAGGGACGGAGTTCGACTCCCGGACGACCCAAAGCCTAACCGCACTGAACGTGTCATGTACGGTATTTATGAAGCCCAATGCAATATGGCGGCACGCGTGTTCGATGTGTGTGGAATTGGCCTTGGCAGCCGACCGACCGTCTGTCTGGAGGGAATGCCACCAGGTCTATTAAGAGCGATCTGTGAGCTCTGCAGGTAAGGGGGTTTAAAACTGTTCTTTAGAAACAGAGAAAATTACAAAAAGCCTCCTTGACAGACGCCGACCGACGCCAGCCCCAGTTGCAGCACTGACAGAATATCATGTGGCCAGGATTGACAAGTCTTGCTGGACTCAGTTCAACAAAATTACAAAACGCCTAACAGACATAATTGGCCAGGACTGATATCGATATTGTATGGGCGTGGCAACCTAATGACGGGACTAACAGGGCAGTAGTGTGGGCGGACGGGAGGGACTGCCAACAGTGCGTCTAACTTCAGACTTGCGACGCTACCAAACCTTATGAGCAGCGATATGAAGACGGCCGTAGCATCTGGCTGGGCTGACAACAAGGTGCACACGTAGCTGACAACAAGGTGTACACGTGGCGGTCATTACGGGGAACAGAACTGGTAATAATCTTCAGCAAAGGTCTTACAGCCTATTCTGAGATACAGACGACATTTAGGCGGACCGACGGTGCCACCAACGAACTCGAACCGCGTTCCTTCGGTTGGTGCCACACAGCTGTCCGCTGTCTTCACCAGCACTGCGCACTGCCACGTAACATACGTACCCTGACGTGCTGACGTAACCCAGCGGCACTGCAGCGCCGTGCCGTCTCTTTCAGCCCACATAAATTATAATTAAAGCAGACTTGCAACTGAAATTACGAAACCAAGAGGTAAATTAAAGCAAATTAAATCCCATTAGTTAACACGATCCGTCGGGCGCGTTATAAAGGTCACCCAGCCGGTATCTTGTATGAATCAGGTTACCTTGTTCGAATCTCAGCTCATGCCGGGAAGAACAGGGTTAATCAACATGTCTCGTGTTCAGCTCCCTACGTCGTTCCGACCCATGAAACATACCCTCACAAAATGTCATGGCATCTTCCCGTTCATAGTCTAGACACGCCTCTGTGTGTCTGGGAGGGCGTATGTGTTGGTATAACAGGATTAAATCCGCAAAGTCTTCCGCTTCAGGCACAGGTAACGTCAGCGAGCGTAGGCTGATGTCACAAGTCAGGACACAGCGCGAAGTCGTGTGCGCGTAAATCGTTGTGTTTGTGCAGTCAGAGCGGTGGCGGTGCCGGTATTGGTCTGCTTACGTGGCAGCTGCTGTCACGTGACTGAGGTAGGAGAAAGACCGCATGGTTTGTGGGACTGGTGAAGACAGTTGTAATACAAAATGACAGGGACTTTGTGGATGTAATCCTGCCATAACGTAATGTGTAACAGTGTAACCAACAGACCACGACAGAGGAAGTACATGACAGAAAGCACGTAGAAATGACGGCAGCGGAAGGGCAGCGGGGGATATCGTGCTAGCCACTTTTTGAAATGGAGTTTGTGCGCCGGCAGGAATTTCTGTTGGTCTGTCTCCTATGGCTTCCTGGTTTCGAATTTTGAATACTACTGTTGTGAACCAAGGACTATCCGTTTCTATGTCACACACTGGTCTGTGCCTACATTTGGTGTAAGCGGTCGGCAGTACGTTTGCTGTCTAAGAATATAAGGATTAAAATACAGACAGACAGACAGCTGCATACGTGTGCCTTTTGTTGATATGAGTGCGCAACTTGGTCTTATATTACGGGAAGGACACAGACTGAAGGTGCCGGAGAAGAGGGTGCTGTGCTGTGCTGAGGTACATAGCTGAGCTTAAGAGTAAGGATGTAACAGGAGACTGGAGAAAACTGCACACTGAAAAACTTTATGATTTGTAGTGCTCACATAAATATAATTCGGGTTATAAAAGCAAAAAGCATGAGATGGGTGAGGCACGTGACAGGTACCGCTAACAGATGGGTGAGGCATGTGGCAGGTAACGCTAACAGATGGGTGAGGCATGTGGCACGTACCGCTAACAGATGGGTGAGGCATGTGGCAGGTAACGCTAACAGATGGGTGAGGCATGTGGCACGTACCGCTAACAGATGGGTGAGGCATGTGGCAAGT
>Ga0136643_10003622_pt1 | contig 20910 bp, 13 predicted proteins | sample TergutLab28metaG_FD_96883 | JGI IMG/M metagenome (GOLD analysis project Ga0136643, IMG submission 96883) | Labiotermes labralis P1 segment gut microbial communities from Petit-Saut dam, French Guiana - Lab288 P1 (version 3) (version 3) | ecosystem: Host-associated > Arthropoda: Insects >...
AAAATTGAAAACCAAACTGCGGCAATTAAATTTCCCATTTTAATGGTTCAGGAAAAACAAAAAAAAAACTTACTTATTTTAAAAAAAACGAGGGGGGGGGGAGAACGAGTTTCGGACTAATAACCAGTGTAATATCCTCTGTTCAGGCGCGTTGAGTGGGGAGCCCACGTGTAGTGTGCCCTACAATTGGGATGTAGAGCAAGGACACGGTGTCATATCCCAGAAAGTTGTAGTTGTCAATCTTTAGCACGGAGACACACTACCATTTCCTTCAACACCAAATTACCCTGCATTCCCCTCATGCATGTTTAGTGTTACGTATTATTATCACAATAAGGAATGATTATTTTCTTGAAGAGCACTTAGACATTGGTCTTTATAACGGACACTTACAGTGTCCTTTGTGAGATAGGAATTAAGATGTATGTTAATTTGCTAAACTTGATGCTTCCTGGTATCAATAGTAACTTGAAGTACAGTCGAACTCGGCTATAACATTATGAAAGGGGCTGAGTATATTTATAACGAATGTTATACACAAGTATAATATTATGGTTAAGAACTAAGAATTAAATGGCACCACAGAATATCTGACGCTATAGACGAGTTTTCTCATAAATCGTTTTAATTTTAACCGGTTTCGACTTCATTTAATGACCCAAAATCAAAGCTCATAAGAAGCAGAAACACTTGCTTAACGACGGTCTATTAGAAACTGCTGTAGAATCCGCGACAGCGTGAATTTCTAATCGCTGTGTTTATTTTTCTCTGTTGTTGTTGTTGCACTGATTTGCCAAGCGAGAGATTTAGCTGTTTCCATATTCACCCGTTCAGATTCTGTTGATAGACGCGACATATTTTTATTGCTCCTGTAAATTGCCTTCATATCTCTTGTGCACCCTCCAGTACGTACAGTCTGTTATACTGCAAACAAGATGGATCATGGAGATCCAATAAGTTCATTACCCCATAAATCTCTGTGACAGTATCTTTATTCAAAAAAGTAATTTTGCCTTAACACACCAAGATTGAAGGCATGGTATGATCGTGTCTGTCTGTTCGTCCGACCGTCGGTCCGTCCGACCGTCCGTCCGTCCGTAAAGGTTTTAGATAACGTTTAGTATTTTGAATATAATTTTACGTCCGCTTCCAGTTAATTAGGACGGACGATTAAGACTCACATAAAATCCTTACAATTTACTATTCCTTTTCTCTTTTCTTCTTATGTACAGGCTACAGATCCCTTGCACTAACATTTTTACTCTTCTTTTCATTCTGTCTCTGCATTTCTTCCTGTTATTTGTTCATGAATGTAACCCTCTGTGTTATAGTAGTTATTTGTTCATGAATGTAACCCTCTGTGTTATAGTAATGCTAGAAATAGATCATGTCCTCACTGTCATAACTGTGCTTCTTTTGTAACAGATGTATGAATGACTCGCTTAGTTTTAAAGTTCAAAAACTTCTGCAGTTGCAGTAACACCTTTTAATTCTTTAAGAACCAATACGTAATTTATAATCCTGAAAAAGCTGGATCCTGCCCAGCAACTTGGCTCATGCTGTAACTCTCCTACTTATATTTAGCAGGTACCTCTTTTGAATAACGGCTGGGAAACTGAATTTCCTGTCTCGCTGTTTCACGCGGCCCCTACAGGCAAATATAAGGTCATACTTCCTTTAAATAGGCCACGCCCCTTTCACTTCATATCCTGTTCAATTCTCTCTGCAATGAAATTATTTATTTATATAAGCCAAATATTTGAATCTGTATTGCATACATATGTATTCAGGAAGTATACTATAGTTGATAGCGTCGAAAAGTGAACTGCATATAAGCAAATGTATGGACTCAAAGTAATTAGAAATATAATGTTGCCTCTTTCTTAATTAAGCACCGTGCCCTGAAGGCATATAGAAGGGTAGATAACTAAATGGTCAGCTCGACACCCCGGGCATTTTACAGTTTGCCAAATAGCCCATGGAATAAGACGGTGGATGTGACGCAGCCAGCCTTGACACTGTGGACAAGTGAAATTTGTCTTTCCTCTGTCTGGAATCGAACCAGGATTTCTTTACCGTACAACTCATGACTTAGACAGTCCACCGAGTTTTGTGGTCCGGCTACTAGAGATAAATGTGATGTAAATAAATATTTTCCTTCCGTAAGACTTGTACTAGAACTGTGAGGTGCACAAACAGGTGGCGAAGTCGTAGTGAGCATTACATATTTCTGAAGTACCCTGTGACGTGCCTGAAGTTCGTTGATGGCTTTCCCGCGACCATAAATAATCACTGATTTTCCCAACACTGCGAGAATAACACTGACGTAATTCAAAATGGGGAGTCCCCTTCCACTGGAGTTGATGGTCGGCTTTATCGCTTGGAATAATGGGGCAGTGTCTGTTTCTGCTGAAAAGTTTGAACTAGGTGGCTAAATTTACAGGCCGAGTTACAGGGACCGCCTACTTTCTTCTACTCTGCGCGACACGTAAAATTATCTAGCGGGCTGGTGTAGCGATAACACTCTAGATTTTATTCGTGAGATGCTTGTTTCCAATTTCGTCAAGGATACCGGTTAAACTGGCTGAACATTTCGTGGTTTTCTTCAATTCCTCCAGGTAAGTACCACGATTACAGCACCACCGCTTTTTTTTTGTCCTTTAGAAATTGACGTTCACACACCCACTGTCGACCGACGATACTGACATCACCTTGAAATAACCCACGCAAAAATATTCAAAATTTATATCAATATTATTTATATAGAAATTGGCTGTTGTGGAAGATACAGAAATTTATACTAGAATGGAAGAGAAGAGGCAGTATTGATTAGATGAAATAATACGTTTTACGTAACTTTCGATTCAGTATTGTTATCCCGTACGGGCTAAACGTAATTATACCAGATGGGTTTAGTTGATTTAAATTTTGTGTCTCCACGATGCATGCTACGTACCAAGCACTTCATACACCTAGATTTGATTATCGTAATAGTATTCTGTGAAGAGTAAAAATTATGAAACTGTCAGTGCAGTAATAGGGGTTACACTACAAACCCGGAGCTTAAAAGAACTTCGATTTATGGCGAGTTTTTCTTCTCGACAACCTGAAGATCGACCCGGGAGTAAAAAATTTCTGCTACTTAACACATACCAAAGGATATTTCTCCGGGATAAAACGACCGGGGTGACACTAAATACGCACTTGCATGTAATTCCGAAGTTTAATGAAGTCAAGAAAGTTTGCATCGCAGTGGGCTGTAGTAGCAGCCATTTAACTCTATGCAAATTATGGAGCTCCTGAAGATAAAAAAAGTACTCTTTGTCGGCTGGTAAATAGGTGCGGAAGTTTTTATAGGAGTGTAATGCCTCCATTTTCTGGGTTAAACAACCCAGGAAATTCTTCATTATGCAATATTCTTTATCCTCCTCTTACTTCTCACTAAGGTCCAAATATATCCAACACCCAATTCCCAAACACCCTTAGTCTAGGTTGTTATTGCCTTCCAAGGATCTACATAATAGATAGATATAATTTGCACTAAGAACCAAAAAAAGTCACTTAATTCCACTGATGAATTTTTCTTGTGATATTTTCACCTACACGTTTCGTCCGGTAATCCATTTTCAGGGTGACAGTTCTGTTGTAAGAATATGGTGTGATCAAATGTGTCTACTCTACATATAGAATTTCATATAATTATTGGTTAGAATTGTCTGTAGTATGATAGTATACGGAAAGTACGGATTTTAAATATCAGAAATTAAAACTTACAAATTTTGGAGTGATGTATACAATCGGTAAGTGCGGTGGGTTTTAGTCCAGAGTGTGTGGTGATGTGTTGTGTGGCTGGTGAATATTCGGAACGGTAGTGGAATTAAGTGCATTTTGTTGGTTCTTGATACACATTACATAAATTCATGTAGGGAATATGTGACGTATTAAAATAATGGGTATAGGGTTCTCTATTAACGTTTCGTACGTTGTGTCTGAGCTGATGCTTGTCCCTGAGTCAAAGTTCATTTACAAACAGACATGGAATTCTGTTTGGTGTTCTTCTGTGATACAGTGGAGCCATGCTCCTTTAGTCTGTGTTTTGTAATTACAGCTGACCCCTTAGTACATACCCAATCCGACCAGTGCCCCCTTTCCCCTTTAAGAAGTCTTGTTCGAATTAATTAGAATGGCAGCGAATTACATGGTTTCAGTCTTCGTGGTCATCACCCTGACTGAATCGGAACAAACCACGTCTGATATTTGCAGTTCCTTTCTCTACAGATTCAGCCCTCTCTTACATCACTGCGGTTGGATGACCAAGGAATCGAGGTTCGATTCCTGACTTAGGCAAGATGTTTTTCTCTTCTTCAAAGCATCCACGCTAGCTGTGTGGTTCACTTAACCTCCTTCGTAGTGGGTGCAGGAGAATATTTCATCGGAGTGAAGTGTCCAGAAGTGAACTGACCATTCACCTACATATGTTACCGAAATTAGTAATGCATGGAGATACAAATTCACACTCCCGTTATCGCTAGATGCTGAATTAGGCGCAGGGACAACTAGGCCTTCAACTTTTTCCACTATTAGACACTGTCGACTACTTCTCTCTCCCTTCCATCTCTTCATTGGTCTTACATTTATTAACTTTATTGTATCTAACTCTTCATTTCGTCATTCTAAATTTGTTTGCCTTTAATTTGTTTAATTTGTATCCCTTCTTCCTTTTGTCTTCTAGCAAATTTGTAATTTTCCTTTCTTGTTTTTAATCTAACAAAACAGCCATTTTAAGGACAATTTTTCCTATTGGTATTCTGACAGCACTTGTTTGTGTTTCTCTTCCCTATATATATATATATATATATATATGCACCAATTTTCATCGTGCAGCTTACTATAAAGACAGAGGCAACAGGTACCTTCTAAATGTTGGTACCAGGTACAAAACTACAGGGCCTTTTATCCAACAAAAACACGATATAAGCTATCTTTTCCATTTACCTCTCCGACTTCACAAATCATGTTTAGGTGCTTTTGCTAATTTGGGAAAAAATGAATGTCTGTTAGTGTTTCCGCAGGAAGGACGTTATGTTGGAGGTCGAGCAAATGAAAGTTTGATTAAGATCTGACTAAGATAATAGGTGTGTTTTAACATGAAGAAGTACTAACTTTTTTACTGTTCTGGTTACTAGTGTTACCGAGTTTGCCATCGATGGTAAGGGTAGCAATATTAATTGATAAAAATCTGCCCCATTTTTTCATGCTATTTACATTATACTCAATGAAGGAAAATAAAAAATTTCCTGCCGGAATATTTTCTGTATTAATTGTTTCTGTGAACATGAATGTTTTATGTAGGTGGATTATGTATACATCTATATATTGTGTCCAAAATATTTTTTTTAATTCGACAAATACTTCATATTTTGTGGGGTGAGTATTTGAAGTTATGTATGACTGATAAATTTATTTCACTTAAGTCTGTCTACTCTGCAAGATATTTTTTTTTTCTGCAGCTCCCCTTTTAACAATTTTTCCACTTCTTTATTATCGGCTGCTTCTTCTGTGTTTCTTCTTCTATCCACTTCATGGCTCCTGTAGCAAAGTTCTGTGTGGAACACTGCAGCACCTGTAACGTGTGGCTGTGGATTTGTAGCAGCAAATAATCATTGTGAAGGTATACGTCTTTGATTCCTACAAGCCCTCTGCTGACTGCCTCAGCTTTTCGAAAAGAGCAGTACCGAAGCTTAAACAATTTAAGCTTCAGCCCTCTATACACAATTGATGGAAACATTGAAGAAAGTCACTTTTCTTTAATGGTTAAGGCAGCAGTTCACTCCAACGGGATGTGCAGTCCTATATTCATCATCAATGCCTTTGGACCAAACAGTCATAGATTTCCGTGTCCAGTATTACTCCTGTTTCACTCTTTGCCTCTATTGATATTATTTCATTAAAATAATTATACACCAAATATATGAAACGCCTAAACTTTGTAGTACAAAGACAAATTTGTAGGCACTATCGACCTTCCCTGCAGCGGATAAAGTATGGTGGCTGCGTTGTCGATGAACGTGTTGGTTTGTGACGCTAAGACCTCCTGGGGAAAGGCGGATTACGCTTAGTGGGGCTTTCAGATATCGATCGGTCCAAACATTGCCCACTCTTGTCGGACCAAATGTACTTGCTGCATTGTGGTCAGTGTTTCGAAGGGCAAAGTCAGACGGTTACAAGGTAGTGTTCATAACACTAAGGAATAATGATCTTATTGAACACCACCAAATAAACTGTTGGGTATAAACACAGTACAAATGCTCTTACACACTGGGTGTTCCAGAAATATTTATCGTCTGAATCGTAACTGTTCTGGTAATACCATACACAGGAATCTAAGAAATTGTGCATCATACAAATTACAACTTTATCTAATATCATACATAACTAACTACTATTACTACATAATGAAATGTAACTTATCACGTACGTTCTTCAGGAAATATCTTGAACAAATTAATTTCAATGTGTTATATTTCAGAGTTTCTATAAGCAACAGAATTGCACGTATTTCGTCTTGCATGGGTTTCGGAATTTCATCCCGGCAAATGATGTATTATTCTAACAGAGTTAGATATTTAAATTTACTGAAAACTATAATGTAAATTACGGAATAGTACCATAAAATTCTACCACAAAATTAACCTTCCACATTTTTTCCAAAACATAGGTAACTGTCATTTTCCGATCGGTATTACAACTATACATTCATCGAAGTTTATAATGAAGTGTGTCCGTAAAATTCTGTGTATAAATAAAGTTCTAGTTACATTATCTTTGCTTTCAATTGACGTACAGTAAAGCATTACAGCACGTCACTTACAATGCAAAGGAGAAACCAGAGAAGAGTTTGAAATAAGGCCTTAAGTCCTGGACTTTTCGGCACGTAAATTCTTGTTTTGTGCAGTAGCTACCTTGATGAGGACATTACGGGCACTCCTTATCCAAAACGCGACATTCTCTTAGTTTTGTGTCTTCTACCGAAAACCGAAGACAGAATGCCTAAACATGTTAATGAAATTTAACGTTTATGCAATGCATCCTGCTATGGTTCTATAAAACTTATATTAAAATTAACCGTCATTTGCAACTAAAACTAAAGTTAACTCCTTTGTTATATAAAATAATAAACAGTATTACGGAAAGGTTGTTTGCTTCTTAAAACCCAAAGAATTTTCTAATTTAAATAAAAATCCTATGATCTTATTCCGAAAAAGCATCACACATTTTCCATTTTAAAGTAAAGATAAGATTCACCCTACAACAGGCCATAAAGGCCCAGAGGGAAAGTAGAGGTACAGCTGTACTCTTCCTTTAACCTATACCCACTACGCTATCCCGGCCATAACCATTATAAGACAAGAACATATATGGAAATTTATAAATATCAATCCTCCCTCCCCCAACTTTAAGAGGTCTCAACAAAACATACAAACCCAATTTTACCTTCAGACCTGTAGTAAATTGGTAAAACGCTCCAGGATGGGAATTAACCAGTTTTATTAAAAATGTACTGTCACTGGACGTACAACTTCACGACGCCCTCGGTTTTAAAAATAAAATAGAACTTACCACTCCAATTAAGCAAGATGCCAGATCAGCGTCATTTGATAAAACAAATATGTACACAAAAGTTCCTACATGAGAATTAAACAATATTTTTAACACAAACTACAAAAAATGATGAAAAAAGAAGAGCGAGTTAATGGACATATGTAAATACTTTTAAAACATAATTGTTTTGTACACCATATTAAATTATGTTCGCAAAATATAGGTATAATTATGAGTTCGCCTTCTTCTGCATTCTTTCCAGAAATATAATTACAACACCACGAAAATAATGCAATTATAAAAATTCTAATTAAGCAACAAGTTCTGATAATTTTAGTTATGTAGATGATATTTTCATCATCTACCAATCAAAAATGTGTTTAATATAAACACTACACTGGAAGATCTCAACAACATTATTATTCTTCTTTAACACGAACGGAACTGTAATAGTAAATTTCTTGATATAAGTGTAGCTAGAAAAATTGACTCACTGCAATTCAGCAATTCGTACAGAAAACGTACCATCACTGACAAATCATACCAGCAAAATCGCGTCACCTAACACAGAACTTCTGTTGTCTCCCTACGAAGTTATTATTTTGAGTTTGATTCTTCAAGTAACAATGCCATCGCTTAAAGTTTAACTATTATTATAGCCCAATCAGGAGTGGAAGATGGTTGGTCTCCTAATAGACATCAAAATAGAGAGTGCGTCAGTGTATCGGGCGATTTTAAAAACGTCATGAACAGTAAATGCTTTCATTTATTTATTTTTAACACTTATGAACACAATGTATATATAAAAGAATTTAGATTTTTTCACTTTCAGTTTAACCCATTTAACAATTTAACACATTGAAAACAAAAGTCCCACTTCCCGAAAATAACATCATTCAGATGACCATCATTCCGCTCTAGACACTCGGTAAGTCTCTTGCGAATATCACCCATTACTGTTCGAAGCATCTCCACAGGAATTAGTGCGACGTCTTGCTGAATTCAATGTTTCAACTCCTGAATTGTGTGGGGTGCTGGAGCTTTGAAGAGTGGCTTCAGACAGCCCGAGTGACACAGAGTGGCGACGGGCATAACGGTGTGGACTTCTTTCAATGGCCTCCCTCACTATCGCAATATTCTCGGGTGTACGTACTCTTTTTACACAACCACCTTTCTTCTTTAGTGTAGAACCAGTAGACTCGAAGTTTCGAACCCAGATCTTGATGGTATGGGTGATGGAACAGCACGATTGCGATGAATTCCTAACTCTCTTCGAAATTCACGCTGAGCGATCACAAAACTGTCACCGCTTTGTAAAACGCTTTCACAGCAAAAGCACGTTGTGCTCCAGTCCATGGCTCCATTCTAACTAAAACGCTTTAAAGTTGGCAGCAAAATGGCGATAGCGGCATCCGCCCCCCAGTGTTGCCGAACCAGAAAAAAACAGTGTTGCAAAATCGCCTGATTCACTGACATACCCTGTATATCGCAGCTGAAAAATGAGACGTAAAATCATTAAGAATTCGGTATCTCCGTGGGATAATCCGTGTGCTAATACTTCACTATAACCTTCAAATCCTTTAAATATTTTATTGAAAACGTCGTATCGAGGGAACTTAATATAAGGAAAAAGAGGAAATACGAATTAAATAAGCGACTAGAAAACATTTATTAGAGCTTTATTAATACCTTCATTACATGAATAGACAAAAATTTAACACAAAGTTTCTCCTTAACTCGTCTAGGCATTTAGTGCTCACGAGGACTAGATAACACTGTCTTCAACTTCGAATGACATAAAAGTAGAGAACTGTGCTCTTTCGGATTATAACGCAGCGAGTAATGGTAATTTCTTACCGACGTTTCGGGACAACCTATAGGTCTCATCCTCAGGATTCAAGAATCCAAAAGAAAAGCCTGTAGCCCCTATACGGAGTTTATATAAGGAAAAGTTTGGGCGGTGAAAATATCTCTGTAGAATTGTCATCCAATAAGTTTCTTGCATGTGGTTGCATGGAGGATAGTGTAGTTGTCAGTCTAACTGGACAGAGGCGCTCCATGATCGAAGGAATTCTAACCTGTGTGATAGCGAGACACAGAAGAACACTCACATGAACGAAGTGGAAGGAAGCAAAAAAAAGTAGTAGGTTAATAAATGATAATCTAAAGCAAAACAATAGGTGAGAGGAAGTCGTAAGCCAGAGTTATAACATGGTGAAAATACCTCGTGCAGAGCCGGAATGAAAGAATCAATCAGGAGAATCATGATTGGTATTTAACTGTCTCTCTGTTTCCACCATATTTATTTATGTACATATTAATGCCGTATAAGTTGTAATACTCTCCGTGAATTGTGAGTTGATAATATTTGCGATTGTGATTTATTTCAAGGTATTATTTGGTGTCTGAATCGAAACAGAAAACTTTCTCTTAAATGAAAAGTGAATTTTCTCAGCATAAGTAATTTTATCAATAATAATCTACAGAGATTCGATCTACGTGCCTCCGTACAGTGTTGCTTCTACAGAAATTCGCTGAAGTGTTCCATATGAGCTTTGTTATTTGCCTTAAGAATTGATAATGTATCATAAAATTGAACTACGTGAAACAAGTACAAATCTTCAGATTTGTGCAACTGTCTTGTCCCTAATCAGCGTCAGGAAACAAAGTGACAGGAAAATTGGAGAATGAAAAATATTTCCTTTAATATATGTACAGTTTGCGGGGCGATGAATATGTAGATGGAACAGAATATTCCGATAATTTTCAGCCATGACGTCTGGTTTCTTATTAGTTTTTAATGAATAGCGAGCAAGACGGAGAAGAAAATTGCTTTAGAGCACCTGTTTCGTTCCATTTTATTGGCTTTCTTCACTATAACTGTTAGGGCTATTGGTTAAAAAATTCGAAGTAATTCAACCGACCAAATGAAGGAAGTTAATATTCGTATTCCAGTCCTTTCCTCCTGTTGTGAGTTTGTTTTCCTCCTCATTATATTGGGAAGAAAGTGAATACTATATCAATATTAATAAGCCGGTTTTAATTCGTAACTTTGTTTATCTGAAAGATTGTCTAAAATTAAAATGCACAAAAACAAATTACAGAAGGAAACAAATCTACTCTGTTTGTATAAATCAATTACTCACAGTGACAGCGTTGAGACTCGTGAACGAAAGAACTCTGCGACATAATGTTTGTATATTCCTAAAGTGTTACGTGATTAGTCACTGAAACTAATAGGCCCACAACTCGACAGATAAAATAACAACTTTTAATATACAATTACATATATTCGTATATCTGTGAAGCGAGTCAAATTATATCTCAAATTGTAGGATTTGATTATTTTTTCACTACCACGATCATCGTGGCAGGAAGATCCTTCTAAACGTTCGTAGAAAATTATCAGTAATCATGACTTCACATGGTGGGACTCTAATCTTTAAACCTCTACATGTTTTGACCTACGACGTTGTAATTCGCTTCAATTAGCCTATCTCGAGCACCGAAAGACTTACTGAAAGCCACGTTTCATTGCTCACAAAATTTGGCTTTCAATGTTCTCTATTGTTTTACTTCGAGGCATTTTTCGCTCAGGTAATTATTTAAGACACTACTTTCGCGATTACATGGAAAATACTTAGGTCTTTATGTAAAGTGTTCATTGTTGTTTGATTTTAAACAGAATTGGAGCATAAATACGTATTTTGGTAAAACTACCCAATATAAAGTTTTGTGTAATTCTTTTGGTTGTTTTCGTGTTTGAAACCTGCGGACTAACACAGGTAAATTGCCTGCCCTATGTTGTGCAAAGAGGACATAAAATACCAAGCAACAAAGATGGTGTTACGTGGGAGTACGGTTGCAATGTGATTCTCCACACAATTACTGACGCGGCCCTTATTTTCGGAGCACAGTGCTTGTTGACAGCCGCACAGTTGTTGCCAAACTTTAACAATCCTTCTGTATTTAGCCCGGTGCTACTAGTGCCCCACAAGTTGCCATGGTAACTCAACTCTCTGCTCAATAGATAACACTCGTGACCACACTGACTGCCGACAATGTGACGCCTCGAAAATGGAATGCCTTCCATTTCGATCACTTCAATAGATCGATGGGTTGGAAGCACCGGTGGAAATATCGGCTACTCTCCATTTATGAGTCCATATTTCAGTTCCACTAGAATTCGGTACACTCTGGTTTTTGTGATGCTTTCTTTGGATATTCGTTACTGAGGTCAAGAAGAATAAATTTACTGGCACGACTGCTTATTATATAACTCAATTATGCATTTTTCAGAACACAGTATTACCCTATATTTGTGACATACAGATTTAAAATCTCGAACCCGATTGCTTTTCGCTAATAAAATTTTTCATGTTTTTCTAAAGTACCACAAGTTCATTGCTGTACTAATACCTCAAATTAACCCTGGACCTTTCCTGCCACATATTTTCTAGTTACTAATTTGGAGGGGTGGGAGTGAGCTATTAAAGTAGTAAAATGCAGTAAGACGATAAATACGGCGACAGGTAACGTTGAAACATGAAAATATTTACTTTCACCTGATGAAGCCCAGTGGATAGCTCACTATATTCTGTCACTTTCGGTAACATAAAATATAACTGCATTTTGATCCCACAGTGTTTTATGTGCTTCTTATAATCTGCACAACAAATAATGACAACTCCCTAAAGATCATTAATCGGCTTTTCTGTGTAATGGAAGCGGAGTGTATCGTTTTGAGGCACCAACTAAACTTTTAATGTATTTCGATTAATTTAGTGGGGTGGAATTTCGTATTAGCACACTGAAAGCTGCGCTGCAGCGGAGTTTCGATGTTAATAATTATACCGCCCCAATTCAGACATCCCTTTCCTCTCCCTTCCCTCCCACTCCACTGCAAAAATAAAAATTTATCCCTAATGCAGTAACTGCTCAACTTCTTACTTTTACTCCTTATTCATTACACTTCGCTTCCCACCACGTGACCTTCTTCTGTTCCCAAAGATATACCTTCATTCCATACGAAATTTACCAGAAGAATTAGTGGATACTGCATGGAAACTTCAAGAACCGGAACAATACTCCCTCTCGATGTAAAAAGTCGTGTTTCTCAATATCGTAAGTTTTTCTTTGTATTATCGTTCAGGTTTCGTGGCTGATAAAGTTAAACCATAAAGTAACTAAATTTCACGAATCATTTTGCAGAATATCCGAATTTCTCCAGTACTGTAAAACATACAGTGATGAAATGTTAGTAAAAGGAAGAAGAGATTGTTGCAAGTTACCCTCTTCTGTGACAGTACATTCTTGTTTAGTTGACGGAAACCAACGTTTCGGGGGTAACATGCTGCTTCCGCTTTTAGAATAGAATTCACCCTAAGAAGAATGCAGCAATTTTGTTCTCAATATCGGTACTTCTCTCTGTCAAACTTTACAAATTTACACCAGAGAATACCAGTCGCCGTTACAAATACAGGCTCAGCAAAGGCTATGATCAATTAAATAAGGAGGTACAAGTTGAGGTACTCAGTTATTGGTAGGCGTAAGTGAACTGTCGCAGAAATACATATGGTTTCCTTTCCGTTGCACTGTGCATTAGTGCTGTACCTGTACTCACACCCTAGCCCTTTAATTAGCTGGATGGCATCTAGCAAGAAAACATTGCTTCATTTCATCGCCTGGGGCCGAGCTACAGGAGGAAATACCAACAGATTTATACGCACTTACCCTGATTACCCTCCCGCCGTCTGTTTCCAATTAACACACGAAATAACACAACTCCTCGAGACTGAATCATCACTTTTGTTCACCGATCACGTTGCCATCAGCAGACATATTTTACTGTTGCTTTGGAAGCCAATCAGATCAAGTGGATCCAACAATATGTGCCGGTATTTACTTGTTCGACAACATTTTGTACGCTGCAGCTATGCGAGTCAGATATTTTCGGATGTGACAATATGTATGCTTGTACCGAAAACTGCCTCCATTTTCAGGGTTAATACAAAAATTAACATCTCCCTGATTGGAAAAAACGGATTTTTGAACAAAATATGTGTTCATTGTGAAGTAGAAAATGTACTTTAAATATTATTTTCAAGGTTAGTTTAGGTATTATGTCGTACAGAAAGTCACAGAATCCAAAATCGGTTTTAAAGTCCATTAACTACCATTGCTCAAGCACGACATGACTTTAACAAGAACTGAAGTAGCAAGTCTTTGACCTGGTCTCCTCCGCTTACATTGTCTCTGTAGACTAATGTGTAACAAGTCACTGCTATGTGAGAAGTCCATGTTTTGTTACTGAATACAGCTTCCAAGAAGATTCATGTCTCGTGGAATGTTACGCCGTACGACCGATAAATAGTTACCGACGTTTCGAAGAAGCGTAGTGCCATCAAACCGTCCAGCAGTACTTGACTGTCGACTAGTCGACACGGCATAAGATCTCAGACGACTTGAATCTTCATCAACCTCTGTGATAATCTCAAATCTTGAAAGCTTATACGCCTGTACCCATGACGTAACTTATCCCACATATTGGCATGTAATGCTCTATATTGGACTGTAATTTTGGAATTCAGAGATGTGTGTAAATATTATTTGTCTTTCAAAAGAAATTTTTGAAATGTTAAGGTTACAATTTAAAACCCCACTTGGGGTGTTATTTTGTACTTTTAAATAGAGTAATTTGTACTGCTCCATTTTTGTGATGCTTCGGGGAGTCGTTAGATGTGCTTTATATCGGATAATCGGGTATAAAAAAGTCTACTTATATTCAAAAACAATAGCAAAAACTCACCGTTTGCTCCTCTTCTACTAGCCAACGGACATGCCATGGGACCCATGGAAGAATTTGTGGACTTACTAAACATAAAACTAAATTAAGGCATGTAGATAATGTTGTAAAATAATTTATATACCGGCAAACTAAAAAGGCACCCAAATTAATAATAAGAATAACAGAAAACAAAATCTTTAATGTATTAGTAAACTTGAAATGGGATAGACGGAATCATGACATCAAATTATTATACAATGAACACTCCTCTTACTAACTGTATCTTCCGAACAGCTGGCAAAGCAACAGATAGATACAAACACCAGAACCTACTAGATACCAGTACCTATAAACATGTCTCCAAAACAAAACAAGTAAGTGTAAAATAACATGTGTGATTAACAATAATGCTAATACTCGAAGAAACGTTCGCTAAATTATAGTTATTTTCAAAGGAAGAAAAACTAATTAGGAAAACCAAACCACAACAAAATCAAGAACCGCTAAACAAAATTCCACGAACCGTATGTTTCGTACTCATCTACTACGTCAAGATACGTTAGTACAACCCCAAAATATTTTAACCTTTAACCTTTTAACTTTTCTTGTATATAATCGATTTCGCAGAGTAACATATAGTTTATCAAAGTGTAAAATTGAATCTCAATTCAAAACTTAATACACTAGTACACAATTATTTTAAATTATTTTTACTACTGGCCTGAAAATGACCCACTGAGGTCGATACATGACGCGAAATTGAAGATATGACAGTTACTAGCTGTATTGACGACAATTCATTTTCTTGTTAACAATATTGTATTTGTACCTGTTAGATACTCCAGATCGAATAAAACCATGTTTCATACGTTGGTAAACAATGAATCAGTCTGCACGTTTGAATGCTCAGAGAGTGTAAATTGTGTTCCGAAAGTTAATTTGGTTTTCAGTATAATTTGTTGTGTATTATATTTTACTGCTGACTGTAAACAATTTGTTTTTACAAATTTTGTTAATTGGAATGAAGGTAGGATGAATTAGGTCAACGCAAATAACATCCGATGTTATTTGTTACGGTACGAGACGTCGCAGTAAAGCGCTATCTAGAGACCACCCATCCTTCTGTCCAGTGGGAACCGTGGGTAAAGGAGATGAGTCCACTCACCTCCACCCAGTGTCAAAGGTAAGAATCCGTGGAACTTTTAGTTGTCTGTACTTTTATGGAGGAATAAGGTAGAAAAAGGAGACGAAACTATAGAAGTGAGGAAGAAAAGGATAATGTTTATATATGTACACAATTTTGTTTATCGCTAACCGTCTTATCACAACGAAGTGATTAGTGCGGAAGACGTTTTCGATCTTAGTATAAAGAGACTGGTAGGTTCCATAATCAAATCGTGTGGTTGCACTCCTGGTATTACACGTCACGTAATCCTGTAAGGAAGAAGCCATAAAGCATTAAAATAAATAAAATTTGTTACATGTTCCGGCTGAATTGCTATCCTTCACCTTGCTGCTTTGAAACTGAAGTGAATGTTTACCGAAATTTGAAATGGTAACAGAAGAATATCACTGCTTTTTAATTTCGCTTATTTTTTAAAGGAATATTTTCTTTATGGCAGATTATCTTCTTTCCTGATCAGCAGGTTGCCCAAAAGTGTAAATGAGTAAAATGGGTGTAGGTTATTGCCGTAAGAATTTAGGTAGTTAACAGAAGGTGTATGAAGAGATGTAGGGAAGCTCGACGCTTTTTTAATCACGACCTTTCAAAATAAATACTAGAATAGTACCTAAAATTAGGTAACTTGGTTATTTTCCTTCCACTCCATTTTTCACTATTATCCCTCCTTTCCAAGAGTTACTGACAGTGCCGTTAAATAAATAAATAAACAATAAATTAACCTTGAGGTTTTGTCTGTGTTATCTTTGAAGATAAGAGCTTTCTGGTACGTGACACCGTGTAAACTGGTAAATATTTATCAGTGTTTTGGAGATAGCTTTATTATTGAATGTGGGATCATATATGATATTAGAGAAAGCATTTATTCTGAAATTTTGTTTCCGTCTGCCAGACTACACGGCATCACATCATCAAAAGTGGAACAACATCGACCACGCCACTTTTTCCTCTTCCTTTTTCCTTCTTTTATATTTTTCCTATGTCTCCCATTTCCATTTATAATTTTATCTCTTTTTCTTTCTTTGTTCCCTCTCCTTCCACTTTCTTAATGTGTTTTCTGTTGTCTGTCTCTTTACAGCCGTCCACTTCCCTAGCCTGTCCGTCTTTTCTTATCACTCCCATTCCACTCACTTGCACATTCTTTTTACAAATTCGCTGGTACAGTTTCACCCATGTTCCGTTCTGACTCTCGTTTATACTATGTGAATTCAAGGTTGTGTATTTTATTTACCTGTAGTTATTTAACTACGCTCTGTGGCCACGATTGTTAACATAATTATCGAATGCTGAATTGGGAAGGCTGTGGAAGGAAGAGGCCGTGGCCAAACGTGAAGTACTATTTCAGAATTTTCCTGGTGGGACTGAGGAATGTTAAAGAGCCTCATTCAGCAAGTATATTTGGTCTCTACTCCGTGATTTAAAACCGAAGCCTTACAAATAAGAAACAGGGCTGCAAACCACTGACTTTATAACCGACGCCGTATACTGCATTCAAATGAGCTACTATATTGTAATGAATGTAACGAGAAGGCAACATATCTCTGTAGGTGATATCGTGTGCCTGCGCAAAAGGATATGGTTGTTTCATTTCCACATAATTTGATGGGGTGAATGCAAGGAAACCTGATGAAGAAGGGCGCCGGAATTGCGCTGGGTTGGAGGAGTGATCAGCTGAAAGTAAACTCAGTCCACATTCTAAATGATGCAGGCTTCTAGAGCAATGTCTTCCTGACCTTTTTCTTGTGACCGAGTTTAAGAAACGTTTTGGAAACCAAGCCACAAAAGGACCTCGGCTTTTCTACCGTATGAAAAAAACAAATAAATTCACTTAAACTTTGGAGCCATTTAACTGCGAATGTCTGTAATTCGACGCCACTATATTTTGAGAATAGATAAAAAAGGATGATAATAATAATAATAACTCGAAGAAGGGTGATGTTATTTACGAGGAAAGGCTGTGTGAAATGAGCAGTTTCACTGCAGGTAGACTTATGTTTAAATAATGATAATATTTGCCTACATGAAATTAGAAAGTAATCAGGAAACAAAATTAAAATTCGCCTAGTGTGACTGGCGTGACTACCTCTTCTTTATGATCTCGCCCCATTGTTAAATACAAGCCTATCGATTACCCTGCTAAGCCTCGTCTTCTCCTTCTTTTTCACACGTGTCAAGAGGGAAAATTCAAGTTCACGCACGTAGAAGTGATGACTTAACGGTCTCCAATTTACATACAGAACTGTCAGTCTCACTGTGGGCAAAGATGTGGCGGCTTAACACAGATATTTCGATCTGTATGGTTTCGGAAATTGCTCTGCAATAATAGTTCGGTCGTGGCCTCAAAGTGTATGGGAACCTTGTCTCGGGTGGAAAACTTGGGAAGCTCCAAACAAATAAAATAGAGGAAAATCCGAAAGACTTTCAGGAAGTTAAAAAATGAAAAATTCGTAATGAACGACAGTCGTGCCCCAGTAAAAATAAATCATCTTGCAACCCAATAATCCGTCATGATCCTGGGCATGAAAACTACGATTCTATACTGCACAGTTTTCTCATGTCCAGAGTCTCTTAGGCTTTCTGCGTTTTCCTTTCCTTCATTTTAAAGTGACGATCCTTTTAGTAATCTTAGTATATTCTTTTCTCCTTGCAATTATACCACTTGTGATTGGGATTTCCCAAGCTGGTGAATATCGGTATTGTATTTTCTTTGATGTATCACAACGTGTGGTTTTATTATTATTATATTTTTTTTGTGATCTATAGAGAGATGTAGAAGGTTCCTCCGAAATTTTGGTACCTACATGCCAGACTACACTGCAAAAAAATTGTAAAAGACAAAAATCGAAGTGTAATGCGTCTTTTCCGTATGTCTTCCGTTGCATTTTAGGCGCATCCCCAGAATACGTTCTGCTTTTCTGCATAAACGCGTCTTGTTTTGAAAGAGGCCCAAAAAATTGTGAAGACTGGAAGAATTAAATTTCGAACTATGTATGTTATTTTGTGTGTGTAACTTATTACACTGGAGTATGTTACTGTTTTATAATAATCGGAAGACTCTTTGGATGATTTTACTCTATCCTTCTCCTCAAATTAACCTCAAAACAGTATATTTTTACCGCTGCTTCTAGTTTTGAGGGAGTACGGATAATATGTTAAAAGGGGAGACACTTTTTGGCTTATTCTCAGAGAGACTGTGCTCCCTGTCTGCTTCTCTGCAAGTAACATCTCGATAACTCCAGAAGTTATTTTCATGAAATCTGGCACTGGGAAAATTTACTAAAATTTGTTGAAATGTTTAGGTTTTGTTTTACAATTAAACTGATATAACTGACGATGTACATACAGACATGTACGCTTTTCTGCTATTGTCTTGAGCGTAACTCACTAGATGTTGACCACAGTAAACAATTTTTGAGCAACCGCCGTAGAGAGAGTGCATTTTATATTCTATATACTATCATATGAGAGAGTCGATATCAATGAATTTTTTGATACGAAAGTACGATACGGAAACAAAAGATGACAGACTTACTTATAACATTACACAACTCCACCTCAGTCCATCAATTTAATGGCATTGCCCACTGCACAGCGAACTTAAGGTTCGTGAGTAAATTAGGCTATTTGAAGATATAGCGTCATAAACTTACTAATGTAAATGTGCTTCATTATTAACATCTATGTAGAAATTTTTTATATAATCTATATTTTTTTCCATAGCTCGATAGCTCCTAGTTTGCAAGGGCCTCCTCATTGTCGAGGCTTTACGATCTCACTCAGACACACCGCATCCGATAGTACTCCTCTGGAGGAGTGATCAGCCCGTCGCAGGACCCTGTATCTGATAAGGCTCAACAATCATAAGAGACAGATATCCATGTTATCGGCGGGATTGGAACTCACAATCTCAGCAAGCGAGCGTCAGAAGAACCACGCCTTAGACCACGCTGCCGCTGGGATCGGCATGCTCTATATTACGATAGGAAAACTTCAGGATAACGAGTAAAAGGCAAGGTTCAGTATGCCAATTAAAAACTTCATAAAAGAGACAGTCACGTAAATAAAAGAATTATTATTTTTATTATTTTTTATTTTATCTAAATAAACGAGAAAAATGTCTCAATATATTAATCGACAAACAATTAAATTCACTGTATTAGTGCAAGGACAATAACCCTATTTTACATAAACAACCGAAGTTACGGAACGGCAAAAAAACAATAATAAAACAAGAATAAGCTAAAGAATTCTTATTACAGTAAAGTAAAGGTACAATAATTTTATTCATTTTATCCTAATGTGACTTTTGAAATATCCTTGCTGTCATAGTAACTGTTATTAAATAACACAACCAAATAAAAGAACTTTTGGCATTATATGTTTAAGGCGTGTGAAGTTCTTTTTTATACGACAGTCTGATTGTAGTAAATGAAGTTGAGAGAGTGTTACCTCTTTCACTGCAATGACAATTCAGGATATTTGACCGTCTTCCTTTTCACATTTTTCTTACCTGATGATGAAACTTAGGGGCCGAAACATGTAAAATAGACTTTATTATTTACGAGTGCCTCATGGGATACATCTGCATGTCTTCTCTAAAGGCTGCTTACAACGAAGACATTTACAGACGTCTAGTATATTTAGCATTTGGGCGAATGTAACATAGAGCCAAATAACAGCTGCAAAACATTCACAAAATATTATACGGTGGGGTATAATTAAAATCATTGATGTTAGTCTCTATGTTCATTAATTAAAGGCTAGAGTCTTAGTGCTCCATCTTTCTCTATGTCTTGTTTACATATGTTTTAAATGATGTTAATGACTTTGTTGAAAAACCGCTCTGTGTTTATCAGCCAAGCCACCGTTTCCGCATTCCTAATTACAATATGCAAATGTAAGCAACATAACTTCTCTGCGACTCACACAGACGAGGCCTGTTTACATTCCTAGGCCTATCGAGGACGACAATCAGAGGCGCCATTCGAGGACTTCATTCAAAACAACACGGGGTCTATCGTCGCTCACCCCATGTGGTCGATTTATCACCATCCAAAATCAATACATGAGCTGAAAGCTTTTTTCGGCACGCGACGAGAAAGCAGACATGATACGTCAGAAGCGCATAGCAATCACATGACGTCAGAGAAAAATTTGTATTAGATATGGGGTATTTTACTTGGCTGTGTTTGACCTTTCGGTGACAGCAAATTGATTTTATGGTGGTGAACAGTTCACATCTTCAGACAATATTTAAAAAAAAAAAAAAAAAAGAGGTTCCCCTTTTTAAAAAAAAATAAAATAAAAAAAATTGTATATAAAAAAAAAAAGAAAAGAAGAC
>Ga0136643_10003623_pt1 | contig 20909 bp, 11 predicted proteins | sample TergutLab28metaG_FD_96883 | JGI IMG/M metagenome (GOLD analysis project Ga0136643, IMG submission 96883) | Labiotermes labralis P1 segment gut microbial communities from Petit-Saut dam, French Guiana - Lab288 P1 (version 3) (version 3) | ecosystem: Host-associated > Arthropoda: Insects >...
TAGGGGGAAGGTTGGGTTTGGGCGGTTTTCGTTATTTTTGCATGGTCTGCAAAAACCGCTGGGGGGGGCCCCGCTTAAGGTAACATTTTTAAACCCCCCCCCCCCCCAAGTGCGGAATGGAAGAGAATTGAGACAAAGGGGCGGATGAATAATGCTGGGCGATGACGCGCACAATGGGTGGCCATGCTGCGACCATTTATATATCAGTGTGGTGGATTGTGTGATTGCAGTGTGCTCTCTTATGTATAGGCCTAATGTACATATTTGGCCACACACACACACACAAACATATATATATACACGCACTTAGAACTTACTCCGGACGGTTCTGAACGTAACTGATGATCAAGTCGGGGAGCGTCTTTATTCGGGAGGTACCCATTCTGAACCCCGTCTCTAGCACCGGGTTTACTGCTAGATTTCCTCATTTCCAGCAGACAAGTGCCAGGCATAATATCTGGTTAATTTACATCTTGAGGCCTTCGCCGAAGCCTCAAATATCGCAAGTTATTTTTGGAATAAAGTACACAAATGTGGGAAGGAAGTAGCAATTTCAGACTCCGTTCAGAGAATATATTTCCGAATTTTGTCTTTGCCCAAGGATTAAAAATATTTAGATACCCTTCATCTGTAGAAAATCAGAGCATTTTTTCTTCAAATATCTTTATTCGAATAATTTGCAGAATATAATTTAGCTCTCTACTTCTGAAATTAGTTTGAAATATTTCTATGGGTCACGATGTGTACTTCACTTACGCTGGACTTTACTAAAGTCATCTCCAACAAATTTTCATTGTTTTATGTGGACACAGATTTGTGGTCATTCTGAACACAGTACGTTTCGCCTGATTTTTGTAACACATTAAACAGCAGAATGAGCAACTTCTTTCTCTATATTAATGCATTCTTCTGAAGCGTGCCATCCCTGCAGTCTCTTCCTCTTGGTAATCAAAAAACAATTACCACGACAACTTCGATGCTATGCCATTATTTATGGTACAGCCACACTTGCAACATAGATTATTGAGCGTATTCACCTGTTGTCTTGAGGCTGTAATTCTTTTCTTCCTGGTTCACTGAACCGAGTCAGTAGCAATTTTTTTTTCAATTTTATCATCAATAAATCACATTCTCTATTCAGAAGCAGGGTATGCTTTGTAATAAAAGCTGGGCATGATTTTCTTTATTGATCTTATCTCTCAATACGTAATATCGCTGCAATGGTAGACTACAAAACACAGAGTTCTGTTTTGTTGAACATCAGAGTCACACTGTCAACAACAACAGAATATTTAGTTCAAAATATAAAGTGTTTCAAGCCATACACAACTCATCCATTGCAAATAATTCGCCGATTTCAACAAAAAGAGGATAAAGACCGCTAATTGTCATATGAAATGTGATTCAAATATGTCCAGTGATAATGCGTTACGAATATAGAAGACACACTCGGAAGTGAAAAAAAGCGGATACACATTGTAAAGCCTTTCATATTTTAACTGAAGTCTGAATTTCGCTGGTTTATCCCATGCATTCAAAAACGAGGCCCTGGCGGGCGGTTTATTCCTCTATTCCCTACCCTTTTTAATTTAACCGAGACACGGTAGTCGATGTAGTTACTAGACTGAAAGCTCGGTGACTGTAGAATCGCTATTAGATTGCGAGCAGGTACAAGAGATGTTTCGATTTTCCGAAGCATCCACGCCTGTTCCGGGGCTATCCATTCTTGCAACTGACGGGCGCCGGTGACTCTGGCCTCGGGGGTAAAGCAAGTGGAATGTGAAGCTCATCACTCCCATGTATAGTTAAGGTTAAGAATCTCGACTTCCTCGTGTCTGTTTAGTAGCAAATGGAACAATTCATATCGCTTTACCCTCATGAATCCACATGTCAAAGTTATAACGGGCTACTAGGTGTACAGACTTGGAGTACAACATGCTTCAGGTTATATAATTCTTAGATTTATTAAATGCCTGCAACCTAGTCATAATTTTTTTCTGTGACACAACAGACCAACAAGGACACACACCACCTAATTGTTGACGTTTCTAACACACACAGACACACACACACCCGGTAGGACTCCTCTGAACCGGTAATAAGGTCGTCGCAAAGGCAGCAATCTACACAACACACAACAAACACAAGAGAAGAACATCCATGCCCTCAGCGGGATTCAAACTCGCAATCCCGGCCGTCAAGCGGCTTCAAACATACGCCATAGTCAGCACGGTCACCGGGATGGGATTAATGTCGTAATTATGAATTTAAATTTAGAAATTAAAGAATTAAAGAATAGTGTCCCTATCATTTTAATCCATACTCCACGACAGTAATCACCCGTAGTTCTTTATCATCATTATTGCCAAATTGTTCAGTACGATGTCACGTCAAGGCCTGTTAAAAAAATAGAATGTTTCCGTCGTTTGTAATGTCTTCATAAATTATTCTTTACTTGTGGCTGATACTTTAAACCCTGCGTAATTCCTTCTGAGCCATACAGTATATAAATCAAATAATTGCAATTTTAAATATTAATACTTGTTCTTTTCTAATGCTGCTCCTAAATATTAGGGCCTCTATAGGCCATCTTCAGTGCGGTCATTTACAAAGGAATCTATCTATAATAAATTCTTTTAATTACAGACTCTTTCTTTTATAAATGACCTCCTTAAAAATGGCCTATAGAGGCCAAAAAGAATAGGAGGAACATTACAAAATATCAAATATTTATGAGTCATTTTAGGCTTCCTATGCGAAGTAGCTGATAACTGCGCTTTTCTTGGTTGTTATGCAGCGAATAATGGTAATTTCTTACTGACGCTTCGGGACAAAAGAGCGTAGTTCTCAACATATATTTATGATTACAGGCGATTTTTAAATTCAATACCGTGTAGTCAGTCAGTCAGTCTATTGCACGGTATATGGATAACGGTAATTCCTTCCCACCTTTTTCAGTCGACATGTTCTTTATAATTTCTTCTAAATTGTGATGTATATTGTGTAAAAAGTAAGCGCACTCTTGTACAGGCACTCAAGCTGTGTACAGGCACTGTGGCTCTGTACAGGCACTGAAGCTCTGTACAGGCACTGTGGCTCTGTACAGGCACTGAGGCTCTGTACAGGTACTGGGCTCTGCCCATAGGGAGAGTAGAGGTATAGCTCTACTCTTTCTTGACCACGGCACTAGAAGTGGTGAGGGGTCAGCTTCACGCCCCGGTCGCTCTTTACCCCCGGGAAAGACCCGGTACCCATTGTACAGGAGGTTGGGTGGGCCCCAGGGCCGGTCTGGACAGGTGCGGTAAATCTCGCCCCGACCGGGATTCGATCACCGGACCATCCAGCCCGTAGCCAGTCGATATACCGACTACGCTACCCGGCCCATGTATATTATGTAGATAGTGGATATTTATATAACCATTGATGCAAAATTATTCATTTTATTGTTGTATGTGACATTTCTGCGCAAGGATGTCAGTGGTTGTGCGGCACCATCCTGCTCAAATACTCTGGTTGTGGCTTTGAATTCCGCTCGAGGCACGGGTGTAAGTACAAGTTCCTGCGCTGTGTTCTCTTTGCACATAGAATCCTTGCGATGGATTGATGCCATGTAGAACAAGTCGTATAAAACATACGAGTAGAAAGGATCCATTTTTCTCTAATTCTCATGCGGGACAGACCAAAGAACCTAAACTGAAAAGAGTTTTGTAATTTGTACTAAATTGACTACATAATTTGGTCAGATATTAAATTAAGTATTTCTTTATATTTAGTGTTTTTTTCTAATCAGCTCTCGTTCCAGGAAAGGAAAGAAAGTTAGTGGGATCTGAACGATGGTAGTCAGTTCTGTGCAAGAGAGAAACGGAACACATTAATTACAATAATTGTTGTTTTAAATCTGCGCAATAGGCTTTGAGTTCAGATATGAATTTGTAACACAGTTTTGAATCAGTTCATCTGGATTCCAGTTTCTCCAGTCTGCACATTTTGTCGACATAGCCCTTATATTTTGATTTACACCTTCGCGATATATGTGTCCTCTGTATCAGTAATATAGGCTTGAAGTCACAAAATGTAGTTTGTATGAGTCTATTTATTGCTATCTGTGTAAGTTATGTCGACCTGACAAGGTAGTAAATCTAACGTGCCTGCACAGATAGCAGCTTTTTGTTTGAAAGTACCATCTAAAGTACGATATTTTAATTTAATGCCCTGAGTCCCACGAGACATACATGAAAGTGAAAGAAGGATGAAGATAAAAGGAAAGTGAAAGTGCTCCCCTTTTATCTTGGAGGGTTTCTGAAATTGTGTAATTGAAACCAGACAACTTGCTGCTGTCTGTTGCAGTTCAATCGGGCATCGAATTCGGATGCATGTCGAGACAGCGAGGAAGAATATTATATTCTTCGCACTCCATTTCGAAAGTTCTTAACTCATTTGTTCTACATTCCCTTCCGATCGTCTCAAACTGCACCAAGGGAAACATTAAACTGTACTAAAACTGCAACCAGTCATTATTCATTAGATTCTCTTTACACACAGGACTGAAAAATTCCTTGCTTTGGGAAATTATGTAGTTTATCACCAAGTGCACACAGCAGCGCCCCTTGTGCTCCTGGAGAGAATCGAACCTGGTCATGTAGCTTAAAGAAACAAAATACCTCAACCGTAATGATATGAATGTAAAAGGAACGACTTGCTGACACAGGTGTTCGTGTTCCTAAACACAAAATCTCAAAGATATTCTGGTGGTGCGCAAGTAAAACATCGTTCATTGAAGACCGCTGCATTAGATGGAAATCAGTAATTAGCTTCACGCTTTGGCAATTTACCTCGAGGAAGAAGTTGATGTTTCTTTTGGATAGCAAGCAGAGGAACAGTCCAAATCCTTCTGGATATCGTGGAGGAGGGCACAATTCTAAACATTATGGACCTAGTCCCAACCGTTGAGTCCTTAGCCAGTAACACTGTCGGAACAATTTCATGTCATGTCATAAGAAAATTGGACTAAATATAAAGAGTGGATCTCTAATTCTTACATCTTCTAGAACTGTGGAAGATAGAATTGCCGTTTTGATTTTTAGAGGTGCAGATATTAGAAGAAAAACTGTAAATCTTCTTCTTCTTTTCCTCTTATTTCTTATTTTTACCCCTCTTCTCCTTCTTGTGTTTATCCTCCCTCATGTTCCTGCTTTTTTTCTCACTCTCTCTCTCGGCTTTTGGTGCTCCAAGACAGTACATAATTTTTGCGATTGTAGACCGATACATACTATATCCTATTCTTTTGCTGCATGGTATCCAAATCGTGGATTTTATGTTGAGACGAAAATTAATAAAAATATATTATCCCGCACAATTCTGCGTTCAAAGACTACATGCTGCTGGATACCCCATAGGTAACCCTACAATCATTTTAGAACAGAAACCAATGAAATATGTCGAGATAAATTGCATTTTCCCCCGCGTCTCTGCCTCTGATAATTTTGTTGTGGTATTATAAGGTTATAACTAGTCTCTTTGAAATTGCAGTGTTTATTCTAAGCATCATAACGTTATAAACCGTGTCTAAGGACTTCCTGAGGGTATTCATAGTTGTACTGCGACATTGACACCCACTGAGCTGTGCAAATTTAATCACAGGACGTGAAACAGATGGATAGACATCTGAGAATCAGTCCGCGTCAGCAGAACGTGTGAGAAATACTCCTAAGGGGTTCTTGTACTGGAACCCACTCAAACGAAATGCTGGTAAACCGAGCTGACACGATCTAGGGCGTAGGATAAGTGAGTAACACTCCGCTTATGGCAACACCCATGCGAGCTGTGCGAGAGAAAGTTGGGCAGATGAGAAGCAAGAGCCTTTCAGTACTTTTTGCGTCTCGTCACCAGAATTCAGCGGGGGGAAAAAACTGTTGGGAAAATAGCTCAATTCTTGCCACACTAATAAAGTTGAAATATTTGGGTAGAAATAAGAATGCGTTCTTATTGAAGTCCAAATTGATTAAATTACAGGAAGAGGAGATTTAATCTGTCTCTATGATGTACGCTTATAATAGAAGCCAACAAGATGCACTATTTCTCAACTTTATTTTATTTTATGTTGTCTGCTAGCGAGTTCAGGATGGACCCGACCTCGCTACCAGACAGTCAACATAACTAGTATGACAAGCACCAGTTGCTGTGAATAGAGTATTAAGACTCCTTATGATGGACAGTAAGTCTGTCCGAAATATGTAGAGTTCTTTAACAAAATAATGTTGAGAAATAGCGCATCTTATTGGCTTCTATTACAAGAATATATCACGATGCACGGTCCTCTGAATGTCAAAGTATGTACGATGCATAAAAGAGTGGATTTTAGGACATGTCCACCAGAACCACTAATTTAGGTATTGTTTTGTGTGGATAAATTTTGGTCTCTCGCGGCGCAGTTAGACAGGACGGGGTGTTGAGAACCATGTCTTTATCTAAGAGAAGGGAGGTAATACTAACGTGAAGGTAATATATAATGATGAGGGTAATAATCTATACTTTTCACCTTACTGTATCGTACTGGCCGGGGTCGAAGAAGAAAATATTTGTGGGATATATGGCTGGCGTGTAATGAATATAAAGCAATACTTTGTTAGGAAAACCTTAAGGGATGACACCACCGCGGAGCTGGGACGGAGATTATGGGATAATGTTAAATAGGATCTTAAAGAAATGCGGCATGTGAATGGAGAATGGAAGCAGTCACTGGGATAGCAATGAAACTGCGAATGTAATTATACGAATTGAATTCCTTTCCAAGCTATGCTACTTAAAATTACAGAATAAGAAATCTACTCACTGCAGTCAGTTGGTTAGGGTTCCATTAATAAAAATATGCAAGAACGGTACCAATAAAATGAATGTGGCCAACAGAAGGAGGTTCAGTCCATGTATGATTTGTGGTGGACAAAGGACACTGGTGCAGATTTCTGTCAAATCAATTCGGTTTTCTGCTCTCAGTATCATTCCACCTTTGTCCCATATTCATACATTTTCAAGTACCATGGACGCGCTGTGGTATACATATTGGCAGTGTCGCTAGGTAAACATAAAAAGCTTCAACAATGTCTGTCACTGGCACTAAACCTCCCTTTCATAGTACAAACCCAGTTCATCCGATATAAAATATAAAATCTGCTACGGCATATCGAGTAATTTTTGCCTCTCCTGACCTGTCGCCTTGTGAGAACAGATACACTTTAGGGGTAATGAAAGAAGTTTACCTCCCCACTGTTGGTTGTACAGAAGTGCTGAATTTGAAAGAGTAATTAAAACAGAATATAATAAAACATCACTGTCATCATCATCATCATCATCATCACCAACAACAGCAGCAATAACAACAATAACGTGTTATAAATTTATTTCGACATCTATGTTATCAAGGTGCTTGAATTACAGACTGACACAATAAATACGTAATTATATTTTTGCATCACAAATTCAACTAATACCGATTAATACATTAAATATATCGGATACAACGTGACAGAATAAGACGGTCACTCACCATGTTAGTATTTGTCTGTACATGAAAGAGCGTTTCATACGAAATGCGTGCGATATCAACAGTTTTTTAAACCTATGATTTTGGGTAAATTGTTCCCTCATGCCTAGCTCAAAACGGTCTAACTCGAGGATAATGAGCTCACTATGGACATAGACGTTATTCGAAATACTTGTGAAAGTATAAACCTACATATATTGCGAGTACTTTATATTGAATGTGAAAGAGCATGTAAACACAATTTGTGTTCAACATACTTATAAAACACATAAAATATGATACTCATACGTACATACATTAAACGTTTAAAAGTGACCGTACGAAACACTCGTTACAGATGTCGTACATATATAATTACTCCCTTTAAAAAAAAAATAGGTTATATATGAGTATGTTTTTTATATTTTAATTTGATGCCTAAAGGTTTGCTTTTGTATGTTTAGTGCCTTAAACGGACCACAAAAATTTTGTCTTTTTTAAGAAATTCAATCAGCCTTTCTGTGGCATCTCGAGCTTACGAATGAGTTTGCGACGGTGTAGTAGTTCTTGGGTCTTTACCGCATACAGCTTTAACTTCTTTGTCGTCTCTGTTATTTCACTGTCCCAGAGGGCTCCAGAAGTTATTAAATGTCCATTACTATTAGCGAAATTCTCAGCATCATTTAACTGATAAGAATGCATAATTCCATTGTGTTTCATCCATTCAGATAGAGACAATCGTCCCTGAAATGCACTGATCTTTGCGAGCAACTCCAAGAAGCTTATGTTCTAAATGCGAGTTTGGTAGTTCCAGGAATAATTTGTGTGAAGACTTGTGACACCGCGGGTTCCAAGTCTTTACGTTGGAATGGGTGCCCGGTTCAGAAAAAGCAGGGGGTGCCGCTGCCTCCCACCCAACCCCTCCCTCCCTCCCGCCCACAAACGCAACTATTTAGAACTACCTGATATCTGTAACAGGACAAACAAATCTCCACGTCCCAATTTGTGGTTTAGTAAGAAGGTCTTTGCTCAACAACGCTGCTTCTCCGTGAGGTATGTAAGGCTCGCTAACCAAGGAATTTCACCGATCAAATGGGAAATGCAGGAACTTCGGGACTCATGGTTGGTGAATGGGCTACCCGCCACTGATGAGGCAAAACCGAGAAGACAAAGTTTTTTCGATATGTCAGTGAAGCACGCGTCTTATATACGTGAAATATTGACAAGCACATATTCCTGCGATAATTTAGATATACCTTTTGCTCACAGGAGTCATAACTTCGCTACTTCCTTGTTCGTTGTAAAGAACTGTGACTATGTCATGAACTACCACCACCAAATAGATCCGTGCTAGTTATGAACAGCTGCAACTGTAATTCATGAGCTATCACCACCAAGTAGGAAGTTCAGTATATTGCTATCTTGGTAACGGTATTGCTTTACTTCCTACAAAAGTATGAGCTCAAGACAAGCTTATATATCTAAGAGTCATGTTATTAAATTCCAGAATTTGATATAGCATATGTTGGCGTTGTGTTGCAGAATTTCGCACGGCGACATGACATTGTAATATTTACAGGAAAGTGCCGAATTCCAAAAGGCAGATTACTCTGAAGTAATATCATGCTTGTATGTCGCGGAAATGACTGCATTTTAAATGTTATTAAGTGACAGGGAAAGAAAAACCTCACAGACATAAGTAAAATGTTAAGTGTTTGTCATGTAATAGGTTTTATGAGAAGTGACATCTAAATAATAATTAAAGAGAAAGTCTATTTTAGTCTTGTCACATTTCCATCTAGCAGACAGACAGACAGACAAAACGAAACGTAGCTCAGACGCTACGTAAGGAATATGGACACGAGGAACCCTTCTCAAGGTCACTTTTTACTGTCGAAGTAACAGAAGTGTTTAGATAAAATCTTAATTGGATACAACAAAAGAATTGCCTAGACCTTCTACAGCAGACAGCCGTAATTGGAGCAGCATTCGTTTTTGGAAAATTGTATGTAGTCAAACACAACTGTGTCACATAAAGTGTATTTAATGACTATATAATGGACAACTACATGTTTCGGCCTGTATAAGCCATCTTCACGTTGTCTTAGGGGAACTTAAGATCTTACTACAAGCATGCACGCACACGTGCTGTAGAGATCTCTACATATGGGCCTTATTAGCAAAAACAAAACAAAAACAGGAATCTAATAAAACAACACAAAACAAAACCAGATACAGAAAAATAAAGCTATTGTGGGGGTGTGCTCGGCACACCCCCACAATAGCTCAGTCACCTGCACATAAACTCGAGCAAGAATGGAAATAGCATTACCGAACGAAATTGTGTACCAAGTAGAACACAAGTCATTTTTAGCTACATTACTGACTTCAGGTTTCATCTATCGGATAAAGTAAGGTAAAGTGCACCCTAGAACAGCCCACGAAGGCCCAAAGGGGGAGTAGTATATAGCTGTATTCTTTCTTTAACTTCGGCGCTAGTTGATGGGTGGTTAACACCAGGCCTCGGCCGCTTTACCCCCCGAAAAATTCCCGGTACCCATTGTGTAGGAGGCTGGGTGGGCCCCAGGACCGGTCTGGACGGGTGCAGAAATTTCATTTATTGGATACGCTTCCAAAATATCCGTCCTTCCGTTCGTGCATTTATTCTCTAAATATGCTTGATAACTTATCATTAAACTTGTCATTGGCGTAAGAATCTTTGTTGTACGAAATCAGTTCTTGTTTATGTGTGTTTAAAATAAAATACGTTAACGTAAACTATACGATTAGTCGAAAAATATTAGTCGTGCTCAGCTTTAATATTAAATTATATTTATCTCAAATGGTAGTCGCTTGCGCTTCCACATGAAGTGGTGTAATGTGCTTGTCATATTGCTTTGGACGAATGCTTGAAGCCTTTTTAAGCGACACTTTCTCTTCCTCCAATCACTTCAGTTCCCACCTGAACCGTATTCAGTCACCATGAAGATGGAGGCAGCATGTTCGTTCGAAACATCGGAGCAAAGCACTTATACTACACGTTGTAAAGACCGATAACACCATCATTAGAGCAACACCTACCGTGCAAATCTGAGAAAGTGTATCATTCACCAGACCACCCACAAAATTCTTCTGAAAGAGTTTTCGATTGGGTGAATATTTAACTAAATAAAAAAACTTCATTCCGAACAACGCTCATTGTGATTGGATGTTTGTACAGCGATAAGATTTGCAGTCGTCGGTTTATACTCGTATACCCAGTACCTGAACATGCAGGAGATTAACAAAACACGCATTTAGAATATTAACTCCATTTGAATAAACGTACCCACTTGTGTTTCAATACTTTGCTTCCACTGTTCATATTCGTGTGTCTACTGTCACATAAAAACAAACTTCCCACAACACTCCGAGAGGCACTTCACAACTAGACGCCCCTGGGCATGCGTCTTTTCTCGCCTCTGACAATTCACGCTTCCCTCTTGCTATACGCTGCATATAATCCCGGACGTGGAAACAGTACGGATGTCACTGAAGAAGTAAGGAATCGTAAAACAAAGGTCATTATGAGACACCAACATTTTTTAAATGTGGGAGGTGGACGGTTCATATCTCGGACGAGAGAATTTGTCGTTACTGAGATCTTCTAACATTAATGTTCATCAAATTAATCGTAATTATTAGTATAATACACACCGAAGTTTAATTTTACTGAATTTATCTTTAGAGATGTTCCTACTAATTTTGAGTATACAAATTTATGTCCCTTTTTCAAGAATTTAGCTCAGAAAAGACATAAGGCACGTAGCTGTGTGATACAGTTCATATCTTATCAGACCGATCACTTCTTTGTCCGTATGGTCTCTTCGTCAGTTACGCGTTTTGAAATGTTTGTCTAGACGATCAAACATCCATACACAAGACGACAAGTGTCGTAAAATATCGCTAAAAATTCCAATCTTTATTTAGTTACGAATGAAAATAAGCGTCAGACATTTCAATTATTAGTAGCAAAGTATTAACGTAAAAAGTAAACCTCTTTGAAGCGGGAACATACACCAACAAGATGCGTTTAGAGCACGAGGTTATGAATGTGGGGAGTGAATTCAACTGGCTTTCGATGTGGCAATGAAGACAGTGATTTACTGTTTGGTTCCTTAAAAGCAGGAAATATTTTGACAAGATTATTACTAAGCCTTTCAGCTGCTTACGTAATTAGATTCCTTTGGGACATCGTTCTAAATTGAAAAGTACTTTCATGAAGCATCGACTGGGTAAATCTTCCCGATTCACAAGGACTGTGGGAAATGAAGTGAAAATTATGAGAGCAGGGAAAACAGTTTTAATGAACCAGAAATTTGGTAATTAACTCTTACTGTCTGTAACGTCATTAAATTTTGAAAGGCTTAAGTTTTGATTTTATCTTAATTTCCTACCTGTTTCCGGATCAAAGTTAGTTTCTCTTGCAGCTGATCTGAGACTGCAGTTTTTATTAAGGAAACAGTGTACGGAAAGATTGTTCTTTACGGCAGATTCAGTAAACTTCATAATTAATAGCTATAGTATCACCTGGTTCATTACCAAGTCCGCAGGCGTGAAAGTCTCTTGAAGTACACACTGAAATAAACTCATTTCGGTTCAACATTCGCTACTCTGAGATCCCTACAGAAAAATCTTGAAATTCTGTGCATCATTTCTGCCTGTCTAAATCTCAGGCATAGTTCAGTGCAATTATTTTCAAATCCCTTCTTTAAAAGTTACGTGAATCATTTCGTCCACCATACGTGATCACAATATTCCTCCATCACGTCAGTAATATCGATCTTAAACGTACACTAAAATCTCCTCCCTAATCTTTCAATTGACCGCTTTCAGAGAGATTTCCTGATCAAAATTCTGTTTGTATCTCTACCTTCCTCCCTTTCAATACACACCTCCGTCGCATGTTGAACTTTTATTTGACTACCGTACTGGCTCTACGGGGAAAAAATGTATGTGGGTGTATCTGTGAGCAAGATTACACGGTTTAATTTGGTATCATAGGCGGAAAGCTAGCCTATCATGCGTATGATGAAAGTTGCATAATGAGGAGGCGCTTCAGAATATGAGAGATACACTATTCGTCTAATATTGTTGGACGATTGCTTTACTAACATTAGATGGACGGGACATACAGATGGCATGAAGTGTATGAACAGGAGAACAAACTTTTTAGTCACCGAAAAGATGTCGATAAGAAGACTTAGATGTTTCTAGAAGGATAATATGAAAATATAACTCAAAAATAGAAGATAAACCCAGTCAAGACACAACCATATATTTTATTTTGCAGATCAGCTACATGTTCCGAAAGAACATGGCCCTCATCAGGCTGGCCACAAGAAAGAAAAGACAAATATATACACAGTTGTATTTGGATTGTTATCTCAGCGCCAATCGTATCTTCTTATATGAAAAATGTATAGATAGAATAATATATATATATAATATATAGAATAAATATTTTAAAATTTTGGAAGTGTATAAATTTGTAACTTTTTAAACATTGGAGTAAAGAAAATAATTGTGAACTAAAATATATGGCTGTGTTTTGACTGGATTTTTTCTATACCTTTACCTGTGTAGTAACACAGTGGGAACGAATTGTCTAAAAATTAACAATTAAAATGTAACGGCCGGAAATAAGATTCGAGATAGTAAACTGCATTGATCTGTATCTAAACTCAATAAATTTGTGGAATATTTCCTTCGTCTGATGTATTAAAATTAATAAAAATTAGTAGAAACCTATGTTTTGTGGACAGGATCGGCCCTCATCTTCAGACTAAAGACGGTTACTGATCCTGCCCATGGAACGTAGCGTCCTATTGATTTGAGTAATTGTGATACATTAAAATATTGAAACGGTGTGTAAAGTTAATGCCTTTATATGTGATATGTCTTTGTCATAACCTTACAAAACTGGTTGTTTCTGGTTCATGATGGGCTCTGATGAATGACGGCATTGAATCTTCGAATTACGTTGCATGCTGGCTCTTCAGTGAACTCCCACTTCGAGTTCGTGCTCGTATCACCAAAATACAGTCGAATGTGACTGCAACTGTAGCAGTAGGGCGTTCTGTGGACTGTTTGTCGCAGCCTGTTTATCGTTAAACAGCACTACGTCGAAGAACATTTCAACTTAAAGCCATTTTCCTCTGAAGTATGTCTCTGGTACCAAGGATTCGGATTAACGTGCTACCCCAATTTTCAGAGGTAAGGCACTTTTATTTTAATTAGTGTACTTGGTCGTATTGGCAAGACTTCATAAAATTTGATTTGAACTTTATGTAGTGTAGACTTCAATCAGATTCAAACCAAAGTGGAGTGCACGCAACAGCATGTCGCGTGCACTCCACTTTCAGTAAAGTTGGAGAAGAAACGTGTGTGCATACAAAAGTGATTTTCCCATCATGCGTCCATTTTGTGCTCTTCGTGCCACCAAAGTAGCAAAGTGGTGATTTATTTGACAGAATATGATTTTACAAAGATTCTAATGCGAAATTTCTTACAACACGAGATAAATAACTGACACTTTTTCATGTGAAAGGGAGCATATGAAATTAAACGAGAAAATTTAAATGTAAATTCATGAGCCTTGGGGGCGAGGGGTATAAATATCGTGTGAATATGAGACCTTGCGAAGGAAAATATGAGACCTTGCGAAGGAAAATATCATTTGTGCCTCAAAGTTGCAACTGAACACCTCTGAAGCATTCGAGAACTTATTCACTTCCTTCCATAGAAACTTATTCCATTTCTCCTTTCTTTATTTCAATGGAGAAAATCCTAAGGGAAATCGGACGCCATGGGCGGTAGGACGACGTCGTAGCGAACAGACGTGACTCGGTACTTGCAGTGTTCCAGAGGAGTACGCTGCAGCAAACTGCACATCGCCTGCCTGCTGTTTTATAAATCAGCGGTCGGAAGAAAATTGGGATGTTTTCCAATCTGGTTCAGTTTCTTATGTACTTAAGTGTTAACTTTTAAAAGCCTGGAAATGATACAAGATTGTATTTTGGACACTAAACTATTATAGCTGCTAATACATCGTAAGTGTAAATTAAACTGAGTATTTAAGTTCCTTTACCTCTATATTCCTACATATCTTAAAGCACATAAGACCACCGTACAGTATATTCTTAGTTTAAGCCTGATTTTAGATACGTCGTTCTACACCTCCTGCTCTCATCTCCATTTTTTTTTATCCAACCAGGGCCGGTGCTATTTAATAGGACTTCCTATGCAGACTATATACCGGGAGACTCTGGCTTGGACCCACGGACAATCCAACCTTGCCTGGAAGAGAATTTTTGAACAAAGCAAGCACAAAAATTGTGTATGACAACAGCTTAATTTCACGGTTTAAGAGTCTAAATATGGCTGTTTGACATTTTTACATGCGGCACGCATATCAGCCGGGCCATTTATCGTCACACATCGCCGAGGAGACTGAAGGCCACAAAACGAGTGTGCGGCTGTTCTGTCCCTCTGATTGTGTCAGGTTTAAACACATTTCCGTAGCGGCAACAAGCGGCGTTCCTTAACCCCGGCTTTTTGACTAGCGGTACTTCCCGCACAAACTTCAAAACGGCCTGCATTTTGAAGTCGGTGTCTTGTTTATTGGGTACATTCTGCAAACCTTTGCAATAAGCTACTGTTAGCTTCGTTGTATCCGTCCATCCTACTCTGTCTCCGTGCTAATCACAGCGAATTCTAACGGAAGATTTTTCGCGGAATTTAAAGCTTGGGACTTACACTAAGATTTGCAAAACTATTTGTTTTTATTCAAAATGAGACAAAAGTATCAGACACTTACATAAAGGTCTAAATCGAAATGAGGTCGAAAAATGTTTGACGATTCGACATAAAATTCCAGTATGATCGACGGCGATTCTTCCCGTTTAAGGCATTTCCATTACCAACGAATTTAAACCTGCTGATAACGTACAGACAGAAGTATTATATTGTGAAATGTGTAAAAATGAAATTTTACTTTCAGTGCTGACATTTTTATTTTTCTTCCACGAGTGCAAGATCTAAGGAAAATGACATAAGAGTATCGCTGGGTATACTACAATATGCTGGCATTTCAGAAAAATTTATGTTTGTTGTGGCATAAGAATACTGTACAGTAGATATGAAAATAAGTATAATGGAAGCCAACAAGATACACTATTTCTCAGCTTTATTTTCGATATCCAATTCTAAATGTTTCGGAAAGACTTACTGTCCATCATCAGGAGTCTTGATACTGTATTCACTACAACTGGCATTTGTCAACATGACTAGTATGACAAATACCATTTGCTGTGAAAACAGCATCAAGACTCCTGATGATGGACAGTAAATCTGTCCGAAACATGTAGAGTTATATATCAAAAATAAAGTGGAGAAATAGTGCATCTTTTGGCTTCTATTATACGAATGTATCACGATGCACGGTCCTCTGAATGTCAAAAAAATAGATAAGAATATATCAGACCGAAGTGAGCACACCAATTAGTAGCCTAATCAGTTAATAGGGTCACAACAGTTACACACGGCACTATACAAGTGATTTGTAATAACTGAAACAAGATTTTATGATGGCGCTCTCTCCATGCTGTGATTAACTACCGTGAATGCAGTGGCACTTTGTAGACCTCCTGCAGGAAGACTGTGGCTGAATGAACTTATATAATTGTCCGCTTGTGCTTGCTCGGAAAAACTGTTAGCGACGAATTATGGAGGCAAATTTTCTCCACTTGTTTGTGGTTGATTTTATGAATGTTATAGACATTACACTGCGTCGAATGACATGTTATGACCACCATAAAAACAGAAACGACGTCAGTCGTACCCTCTTACAAGGTACTCTGGGAACAATCACCTAAATGAAGGGGGAAAATTTACTACTTCTATCAGCAACAAATATTCCACAATTCGAATACTTTGGAATGATAGTGAAAAATGAAAATGTCGCGTTGCGGCAGTTGACTGCAAACAACCAGTTCTAAACCCTTTAAAGCGCAGACTGCTTTATTTAAAGACCAAATGCGTACCGCGCAGTAAAGTTGTTGGTGCATCACATAACAGGGAGGCTTTAAAAGGGTAAACAAGCGGCGAAGCTACTGATAGCCCTGAAACTGTATAAATCTAAGTACACTCCTCAGTACACTGTAAGTAAACAGCTATTTATGTGTCAGTATCATACATCATAACAAATGAGGTAATTGTGTAATATTTGATTACGTTCCTTTGGGTACCGCGGTAGCACAGTGGCTAAGGTGCTATGCTACAAATCGGAAGGTCGCTGGTTCGATTCCAGATGGTGTCATTTGAATTCTTCATTGACATAAAATCCTTCCGATCGCACTATAGTCCTGGGGTCGACTCAGCCTCTAACAGAAATGAGTACCAGGAGTATATACTGGGGGTAAAAAGCGGCCGATGCGTAAGGCTGACAACATTCTCACCATCTTGGATCGTTGTCACGTAATCTGGGAACCTTAACTTCCTGGAACCATCTGCGCACCTCGGGCCTGTAATGGGACTGGTTTATTTATGAGGATTCTATTTTATCTCCACGAAATAAGTCTGCTACAAAAGAACATTGTATTTCAACGTATTAATTGGCAATACATCGGGACACATCATTAGATACCAGTAGCACGCAGCACACAAGTAGTTTTATTCTCAATACAATATCACAGTTGACATACAAACAATACATTACCTCTACAAGGTAAAGTAAAGGGAAATTTCGCCCTAGAGCCGGCCACGAAGGCCCAGAAGGTTGTAAGGTATGGTCTTACTCTTTCTGTGATTTCGGCGATAGATGGGGTGGGTGGTCAGCGCCACGCCCCTGGCGCTTTACCCCCGAGAAAGACCCGGTATCTATTGTAAAGGAGGCTGGGCGGTCTCCAGGACCGGTCTGGACGAGTGCGGAAAATCTCGCTCCCACCCAGATTCGATCCCCGGAACGTTCAGCTCGTAGCTAATCGCTATACCGACTGAGTTATCCAGGCCCCATACATCATCTCTACCGTATGAAAAAATCTTGTACTTAGTATTTAAAAAACAGTTATTTTTTAAACGTCCTTAAGTATTTCGTAAATGATTTCACCCTGTACACTTTTCATACAATTTTAATGTATTTTAAGGTAAAAGGAGGAGATCTCCAACTTAAGATATTTAGTGTATATATATGTTCACATTCTTGTTTCGTAGCCTGATGATGACCTGAATCTAGGTTCGAAACTGGTTGCCAACTAATAAAATTATTCGCGAAGTGTGTGTTGGTTGTGATTGAGGATATTGATAGGTATTATGATTGTTAAACTTAAGAACTGCCCTCTAAGGCCGTGAAGCTTGATGTTTAAAAGTCTGACTTTACCCATCCGTCGAATGGACGTGAACCTGTTCTGTCAAAGTGCGGGAAGAATATCCATTGCAGATGTCTGAGAACAGAGGCCGAGGACAATGCGTTGAACTGTCACGAAGATCGAAGAAACCCGCGTGAGGAAAGCTTTATGATTTCGTGACTTTTTGGTGGAGGTAAAGATCGTCCCATCACATGCATGCAAAGCAATCATGAAGGGGAGGAGGGGATAAAAATATAGATCTACCCATTCTCGACTCTGGCGTTAGAAGAGGAGGGTGGTCAGCGCGACGCCAAAACAGTTTTACTTCTGGGAAAGATGGCAGGTACCTATTTTACAGGAGGCTGGATACGTCCGGAAAACCTCGCCACCACCACGGTTGAAACCTCGGACCGTTCAGCCCGTAGTGAGTCGCCGTACCGACTGATCTGTTCCAGCCGCCTTTATGATCTGTACTCTATATAAGATAATATTAAGCCTGTCTTGTCAGGCCATTTTGCAACTGTCGGAGAGGCAAAAAATACGTACAGAGTTGTGTTCTGGAAGTCTTTGAGCGAAAAGGCGAACTGGTAGATGAAGAAGTTAAATGGCAGAGTATTATTAAAAAGGATATTAAATGAATAGGGCGTGAACTGGACTTATATGACCACGACGAGCTCTTATAAATTCTGTAGCGCATCTTCGAGTGTCAAACCCTTTGTGAAGACTATGAGAACCCTAGACATTCCTCACTGCTGTTAGTTATAATCACTCAGAACAGTCAGTTCTCTGATGTTTATTAAAACCGTCACATGTTTCTGTACACAATGCAAGAACATTTTCTTTCATTTATATTACCTCCAAGAAGTTTGTTTTAGTATTCTGTAACTACCTTCCCTCTTTTCTCATTCTATTGTAATTTAGTGTCAACCGAAGGTCACAAATACGCTGCCGTTGTGTAGATACACCTTATTACAAAATGGATGCGTTTTACCGCACGATTCCTTTGTAATTTTTGTCTTATATCGGTACACCTTGCACATAAACTTTCTGTCAGACCGTGCAAATTGTGTGTGTGTGTGTGTGTGGTTTTTTTTTTGTGGCACATGGCCCGGACGGGGTGGGGGGAGGGGGAGAGAAAGAAAGCAGAAAGTGACGAATTTATAGCAATGAAAGTAAAGCAGAACATTTCGTTCTGTTAGCCCCAGCCAATGTATTTCGTAGAATGTTGTGCAAATTCGTAGTCCAGAGGCCACATACACGTGCTGAGACTAATCGCTGACGAGGACGTATGAAATCATGAAAGTGGAAGTAAGATTGGATTGGAGAAGGTCACGCAATGAGGCAATTAGTAATAGTTCATTCGCCTGGCGTTTGTGGATGGTAAAATGGAGAAAAGGGCGTTAGATGGATAGAACATATAGCACACATAGGTTGTGAGATTGCATCAAGTATGTAATGGAAACTTTGGAAATATGGAAAATTAGTAAGAAACTTGCTTACACTAGCTGATGATTCAAAATGTATTTCAGGAAATTTCTTTACTAGCGGAACAAGAAGTATTTGACGAATACATTACACCATTTCGTTGGCTAATTTTTGTTCTTATTACTTTCTTCAACAGCGTTTTAAGACAGAATATTTTGTTATTGTAGAGAAAGGAAATGGCAGTGAGTTGGGCAGTATGCTGCCGTGGCTTATTTAAAATAATTTGCAGAGTCTGGTTTAAGTGACAGAATATCTTATTCAGGAGTTCGATAGTTGAATATCAGAATTTCAGTAATGGATGAGTGGATGCAGCTGTTTTAATAAATCTACAGCTAACATTGTTCATTGTGTATGTAAGTATACATACATATACATACACATACATATACATATATGCTTTCCATAGATCCCTGAGGCTGTCACCAGAGAACAGTATGTGGAACATGTCAAAAACATACAAAAGCATACAAGACACATAAAATTATTACAGTGTAAGAATTTGCGGAGTCATATAAGTCAATAATGCATACCTGTACATGCAAACAATTCATCCACAGAGTAAAAGGAGTATGCATATAAAATTTTTTAGGGCTACTTTTCATTCCTCAGGCTTGTAATATGTTGTGGTAGGTTGTTAAAATTCTGATCCCAGAGTAGGATGCGTATTTTCGAAAAAAAGACAGGTTAACAATGGATCTACGTAGATGGTGTTTATTTCTTGTGTTTATACTGTGTACTGACGAGTTAGTCAGAAATTTATCTTGATTTCCAATTTAAAAAACTCATCAATGAATAAATATTTTGGCTTCGGATTGTTAAAATCTCTAATTTTTTAAATGGCTTTCTACATGACCTTCTCTCTGTGTATATATTTGTGTATGTGTGTATATTTGTATGTACGTGTGTATGTATGTGTATACACGTCGTACGTTTAGCATTTGTGACGACATATAATAAATTACGGCTCTGCCGACCTGCATCCCGGATGGAGACAAATCTACGTACAATATTTTAGTGGGGACATATAATGGAATACAAAAAAAAGAATACGGAAATTATGGGATGGAAACATCATTAACAGGCAGGATGTGAGGAGGAGAGATGAAAGGCTGTAGTTTATAATCATGTCGAATGGTGCAGTTTGGTGTTAGTCTTGCTTCAATTCCAAGTCCTGCTGTTTCAGATTCAAGGTAAACACTCGTATGTATGAAGTCACAATGTGGACATCCTCGAAATCTGCATGTGCCCTGTGCTAAGGAGCTAGGACTCGGTATGTCTGTATATCGGAACCGAGTTTCTTATTATCTTCTGTGTATAACCCAGGCACTATTGTGCAGCAGTTCGGAGACGAAGTGTTGGCACTATAAACGTTTCCTGCAGGGATGGTACAGGTGCTCTTAGCGGGATGCAATTGCATCATGCTTACATCGCATTTCGACCCCAACAGATTCAGCCGATTTGTAAACTGAACGGCCTGGAAGATTTATTACGACTGGCGATAGTTCCATTTCGAATGGTGA
>Ga0136643_10003627_pt1 | contig 20900 bp, 12 predicted proteins | sample TergutLab28metaG_FD_96883 | JGI IMG/M metagenome (GOLD analysis project Ga0136643, IMG submission 96883) | Labiotermes labralis P1 segment gut microbial communities from Petit-Saut dam, French Guiana - Lab288 P1 (version 3) (version 3) | ecosystem: Host-associated > Arthropoda: Insects >...
ACTCACAGGAATGAGAATATATTGTAATATGTCTTGACAAATATAGACATACATAGTTTCTTAAGTTAACCTGTATAGTTATAGCTAATTGTGTATATTAAAATGTAAGACAATTGTAAAGCTGTTACCTATGACATGTTCTACATATATCCTAAGGGTTTACTTAACCCGGTACGGATCTACAGAATTAAAATAAATTAATGAATGAACTACGTGTTGGAGGCAGTGTCGCCCCTCGTCTCCAGGCTGGCTGCTAAAAACATATTATTATCAGATAATTATCAGCACTGTTCTATAACACGAACAGAAGTCATATCAGTGTTAAGATCACTCTCCAAAGAAACTATGTTAACACACGTGTCACTAAACTTTTTATAGTTGATCTTCATGACGCGTGACGTAAATACCTTCTTTCACTAGACTTTTTTGCGTGGGGTAAGTTCCAGAGGACAGGAATAGCGTAGCCGGTATAGCGATTCGCAACGGGCCGGATGGTCCGGGGTTCGGACCTCGGTGGGGACGAGATTCTCAGGATCTGTCCAAACTAGCCTGCAGGCCCACCCAGCCTCCTGTATAATGGAGACCGGGTCTCTTTCCTAGTGGTAAAGCGGTCGGGTCGTGGTCTTCTTCAGAATTCAGGGCTTGATTTCTTCAAGTCATTTTCAGGGACTCTTGCAGGGCCATTTGTACTGTTGAATATATTATTCAACAGTACAAGTATTGTACAACAAATTTTGACTAATTTCTTGCTTCAGAGATAAAATGTGTTTCCCTTAACAGATTTTGGGAACCTGAACATGAAAATGGTCATGGAAGGGTTTTATTGGCTACAAATAGAATTAACAAACTTAAACACAATATCCATAACACAGTGTAAACTGACTGGCTTACCTTGATTTAACTGCGCCGCCCCTTCGTCTGTCGTTTGTACACAAGTCCAGGAGAATCTCCTGTTATCGTCAAACAATAGTCCTTCAACGTCGGTGAACTCCATTAGCCCTAATATGTCCTCTTTATTTCTGAGATATCATGTTTAAAACATTCACTATTCTTATCGTTTAGTGCCAAACAGTTTTCCGAAAAAATGTCCTGGTGACAATGCAGAAAAAGGATCTTTAAAGACACATCGCACATAAATGTCTCATAGGACAATATTAGGCTCTCCACAAGTTCATTGCAGTTGTCAGCCTTGTTATTTCCCAGAAAGTTCGTTGCTACAAGCCTGAAATAATCCCACACCATATTCCAATTACCACTCAGAATTCGGTTGAACTGCTCATCTTCGAAAAAGTTGCGGGTCTGTGGAACGATAAAAACACCCTCCATGACTTTTGCAGCACTGATTTCTTGGAATTTCTCAACGAGGCACCTAAACGGGAGCCCTGTCTGATCCATTAACTTTAACAAAGTCTGTCATTAGTCCCAGACTGATATAAAGAGGAGGCAGAAAAATGTTAGACTTAACCAGCGTTAGGTGCTGTAGGTTCTTTGTTCCTAGTTCCAGTGAAGGGCAGAGTCTCTTTTTGTAATGGAGAGTTTTTTTTTTAGACCGTCCCATTCACACAATAAACAGTAAAACTTCGTGTAGCTCTGTTGCAGTCTTACAAATGTAGCAACAACTTCCAAGTCTCCACAAAGCTAACATTGGTATTTCTTGTACTCTATACATTGTAGAGAAGCTTCATGTTTTCATATGGTTCCTTCATATTGACTGCAGAGACTACTGTAATTGATGGCAATACTTTGCCATTATGACCCACAACAGCTTTTAAACTTAACATCAATGACATACATAATAGTTAAGATCAACTTGTTGCACAATGTTTTTATTTGTTAATTATTACTCCCATATGTTTCAACCTCAGCTCTTGGCCATCTTCAGGGAGTTCACAAGTTTTTCGACTTGTGAAGCGTGGATAATGCAACCGTACTTCCTCCTCAATTGTGTAACAGGCAAGAAAGACAGGGAAGATGGGGCAGAAGGTGTATAAATTAGTCTTGTGGTGCCCTTCATACTCTACCCACTGTCAATGACACCAAACTGAAAGACATTGTTAGTTACAAACCTGTTTCTATATTTAAGAAACAGTTCTTCTTGATTGTTGTGCCGTGTGGCTGGGTGATTTCTTCACGGCGTTTTGGAAAAAGTACCACTTTCTTCTTCAGGATTACGAGTCAAGTCAAGGACCCACTGCCCTGAAGATGGAGATGATACATTCCTTTGACACATCGGGAAGCAACTGCCCAGCTACACAGCCCAATAACCCATAAGACCCAATTCCTCAACAGTCACAAAGTGGCAATATCAAAACTCTGTTTTCGTATTCATTTCTGATTATTTTGTGTCCCTTATTTAATGTCTCTTTCAGTGGCGTACCCAGGAATTTTCTATGGGGGGGTTCAACACATTCAGTTGAGGACAGAGAGAATGGGGGTCTGGGGGTAGTAGCCCCCTAGTCAGGGGTTCTGGAGGCAGCTGTAATTTGGTACAAGAAATCTCATTTCATATAGTAAAGTTTTCTTAATTTTTGGTACTTTAACACTATTTATGATGACAACCAATTTATTTTTCATTGCTAATGTAAAACAATTGTGAACCTAGGTAGTTTTAGAATTTTACTGCCTTTTTTCTGAACATCTTGGTGTGTTGGCGTCCTGAATTCAGCAATTTATAACAGTTTTCACAATCGGTTTGATTTTGAAGGGCCTTCGGAATTTCGGGGGGGGGGGGGGGTTTGAACCCCCCCAAACACCCCCCTCGGTACGCCACTGGTCTCTTTCATTCTTCTCTGCACATGTTTAGAAAAGCACATCAACAAACCACCCATTTTGAAATGGAAATCATGAAAGTTCCAGCTACTTGTTCCCATAATGCCTTTGAACCAGGTAATCTCAAGGATCTTTATGTGTTTATGTGCGTCATCCCCGTTGTGTGATATACAATTAGCATGTAGTATAGCCTACTCTAGGTCGTGATAAACCTGATGATGGCCCAGGAATAGGGCCGAAACATGTTGTTGTAAACCTTACAATAATTAACCAATAAAATAGTTGTGTTTGACGGTAAGTGCCACACACATATATTGCCATACTAATCTCAAGGACTTGCCACTAAGACAGCAAAGCATTACAACTTCTCAGTCAACATGCGTTATGCGTGTGAAATCATCAAATCAAACCTTTTCACAAACACAACTGTAGTACTCTGTAGTACTCTCCCAGAAGAACTGCTCAAATAACATGAGAGAAATTCCATGTCATAAAAATTCAATCCAGAAAAAACAAATCAATATAATCTAATAACTAATTATTTTGGGTTCTGGGAATTACATGGAATAGAGATGGCCCATATATCCTTAAAATCTTCAATGCAAACTGCTGGTGGAAATTCAGGTTCTCTCAGAAAGACATTCCACCAAACACGACACAACAATAATGACCTCCATCAAACACTTCATCAAATATGACAACAGAAGTGACCTCTAGAAGACATCCCTCTCACAGAATGTGACAGTGCACCAAACATCAGCAATGCTGATGGCCTAAAAGTAAAACATACTTAGGGTGGATTACATTACCTTTTTTACGTGGGAAATGGGGTAGTGACCAGGGAAGGACAAGAATTTAGGACTTACGCATAAGAACAAACAATGACAATATACTTTCTTCAAAATTCTGTCAACTGAACTGAGACTTCTGTTTAGTGTTCCTAATAACCTCTGCCAATTAAACTGTAACTTCTACATGTAGATAAGATGATAATAAGGACAATAAAGAAATAAATAAACAAATATTTTTACTCTCTGTGTGTTGTCATAATTTTTATTTCAGACAAGCCACTTTATATAAGCTTCATCATTATAAATCTGCAAAGCACCATTAATTCAGTTTTTCACTACATTTTACAAAAATTTTGGAAAACTAGTGCTAATTATGGTTATATGAATGACAATTGGCTGCAAGAAAGCCATACTTGTGCATTTCTATAAATTTGGCACTTCTAATATATATTATATAAAAAGATATATGACACCATAAGAGACTGGGGAAGAAAATTGTTATTGCAAGATAAAAAAAAGTGGAATGATATGAGACTAATAATAAAAGCGTGTTCCATCATACTGACATTTTCAGGGGATACTGAATACCATTGTGACTGTTCAAAATGAGCATGCCTAATTTTCATTCTATTTGTATATAAAGGAGAATCACCACTCATTATTGACATTCCAAATGGTACCAAAAATGGCATATTCATCTGGTGTCAAAATATACATGCACCATATCACCTTTCAGCTAGATTTGCACTTCTATTAAATTTAAATTAGCAAGGAACAATAAATCACTGTCGTTAAAGCCTAGTACTGAATTCATTATGAACAAAATGACAGTGATATGTGTATCTAAACCTTTCCTTCAAGAAGTAAAACTTATTTGTAATGAAAATCAAAGTACTTTAGAAGTTATCATATTGTGAGTACAAATCAGTTACAAAATTATGACATATTACTCGAGACTGAAATAATGCAGTTGTACCAAAGATACATATAAATACCAAACGGCAACATTATCACAAAGAATATTGTAATGTGATTTTGTTGGTAAATACAAACATTATCAACACAATATGACGTGTGACTAGCAATACAAATTATTTAGACCACATGGGTAAATTAAACTCACGAGATGATTGTTTATCTCTTACATTTAGTGTGATACTGACAGTTGCTATTAAACCCTCTCTCCTGCAAATATAGTACAATAACTCGGAATGGACAAAAAAAACATAAATCCAATTTTAGAAGGCATTTTTACAACACACTAATTGTATGAGTTGTATTTATAATGCTAAAGACAGCCACAGTTTTCAAATTGGCCAAATGATGTAACAATATTTACCAGTGACACAGCAAAAGCAAGTTTTGGAAGCAACTTGCTCAAAAATTGACGAAAATTTTAAGATAAAACATCATTACCCCACACCATCATGTGAATGAATTAATCTTAATTTCAACTTCATGGCTATTACATTAGTGAGTACAATAAAAATTTATCTTTCATAATTGGTACAGATCATTACTTCAAGTTTCGGCTACGATCAGGCAGTAACAAGTCAAGTTCAGTATTTATATTCCATAACATATTGAATATAACGCATTTAACAATCCAATCCACCTCGCAATTTTTGAATCAAAATACTGTCTTTGTACTCTACATTCGTCAAATCGACTCACGTGTCAGTTCGCAAATATAATATTAGTAATAATAATAATAATAATAATAATGGGCCATGGGGTGGGGAATGGAATTGTCCTCACCTACTCCAGGGACATACGAAGCCCCGCTACGCTCAGAACCGTCCATGTCTGATGATGAATCACATCCTGTTTAACAGAACACGGCGGAGATACAGGGGTACACCAAAACAGTGCCCGAGTCCAGGATGTGCACTACCGTACTGAAGGACTACAGGCACATCTGTGGTGGGGGTAAGAAATCAAGAACGGGGAACTCCGACAAATGGCGACCATTGATTTCAAGTGGCCTTACTGCGACGAGCAAGACAATACCGCAGCAGAAGGAATACATCCCTAGTCCCTCGTGGGATAGTGATGGACATAAGAACACAAAAAGATACAAAAACAGGAAGAAGGTAAGGGCGTAGGTCGTCTAACAACACTGAACATAATGATACCACACCGAGGGTACTATCGCAAATACCACCTTTCATCGGAGACAAGCAAGAAAAAGGAAATGAATGGAATAAACGAATCCGATGGAGCCAAGTGGAAATGGAGTAACTGCTGTTGTATTTCATGTGCATCGAAGAAAAGACATTAAGGGAGAACTGTAAGGCATGGTACAGACTACGGAGAGACAGAAACCCAAAGACGAGGATAAATGTAGCCGCGAAGTTGTTAAAACAGAAAAACTCCATTTTAAAAGCATACAGAATAACAACTGGAACTGATGAGACAAAGGAAAATATCCGACTGCAGATACGGAATGATAAATAAATTATGTAAGAGAAATGGAAGCAAATACAAAACGGTTACGATTGATGCAGAGAGATCAGAAGAGAGAATGAGACAAAAAGTGTTCAAAAAGATTTTAAGGAGGTTTCTCCTGGATAAGTGTTTTTATTCCATGAATGATTTTTTTTAATTTTAAGCAATAAGATATGTTCTAGTTTATAACAACTAATGATACGATGTATTGATAATTTATTATGTAAACTTTGTACACAATTGTATGGTTATGACGTCTGTAATTCAACAGATAGTGTATTATATTGCGACTGTCTCCACATCCTTGGGATGCTCCTGTTAAGTCGATATATGGAAGTAATAAAAACTCAACTCAATTCAGAAAAAGAAAATAACAATACGGGCTTAGGCGCAATAGGCACCAAACACACAGGGACATAAGTAGGGCAGCACATGGTTACGGATAAGCCAAAGAAAAGGCTTCAAATAACGTATCAGCAGGCAATTATAGACGTCCAAAAGGCAACGGTTACCAACACTGAAGGAGTAAACTGATAAAAGCTGAAGGTTGAGATCAATGGCTTACTTTAAAAGAGAACGAGTCGGACATGACAGATATAAATTGATACACGCAGCAGCTACAGTTAACACAGAAACGGTATATGTCTACCAAAAGAAGCAGAAATAGAAGACAGAAAGACTTTTGGAGAATAAGACTGCAAAGACAATCAACAGGAAAACGAGATATCAGTATTTGCTGAAATGGGAAAAACAAGATAATTCTTCAAAAATATAAAGTGTCAAATACCAGAGAAACAGCACAGTTCACTGAGACATTGAAGCAGAAACCTGAAGAATCAGAATGTACGAAAAGGGGGAAAACCAGTACACCCAAAATAAATTTTCAATCTACACGCCAAAAAGTTTTACAGATACTGGGGCGCGAAGAACATACAGGCCAGAGAGCCATCCCAAGCCCGATGGAAGAAGTATAGCCTCCTGGAAATCGCTAGGGGTGAAAAAGCTCAGACTAGATTACCCGAGAAAGTAGAAAATGTAATAATATGGATTGGGTGCCAATAAGAAATACAGAAACTTAATTCTTGCCAAAACAACAAAACTGAACATCTCCTGGAAGTTATGAAATACAAAATTACCGGTTACAAGCATTCCCATCTCCCCAGAGGCATATTACAAGACACGAAATAGACGTGTAAACGTTAACATTGTGGCGCGTTTGCGAAACCATCGTTACCGTGGAGAGGCAATACCTACTGCATATTCCGTGTGTCTGTAGCCTTAGCTATCCTGAACGCAATGCGCAGGCGCCGGTTTGTAACCTGTCAGGCTCTTACATATTTTCCCACATTATCTCATAAACGGAATAATTTTCGGAATATATGTATTGAACGTAAAATGTGTTTTGATTTTCTCTCCAACTTTTGACTGAAACATTTCTCATTCTCAGAACTGAGTGAGATATCATAAATGTGCATAGGTCTTCGCGTATGGTACCCGTTACTCGCGTCAGATTTTAATTAAACCTGAATTCTCTAGACAGGTTTTCGAAAAATACTCAAATATTAAATTCCATGAAAATTCGTCCAGTTGCAGCCGAGTTATTCCACGCGCACGGACGAAAAGACAGATACGAAGAAGCTAATAGGCTAGTCGCTCTTCTTCGAACGCGCCAAAAAACTTCAACGCAATAATGGCGGAGCCCAAGAAAATATCCGAATGTTTAACCAACGGAATAACTTAGGTACTGCCGCAGTCAGGGGACAGCAAGAAAATCAGAAACTACTGACCGATTACGTGGTTAAAACCCATGTACAAGACCCTAACAGGCACGCTGGCCAGAAAAATCTCTACACATCTAGAAGAGCAAAACTTATTACCGGCAGAGCAAAAAGGATGTCAACCTGGAAGAAACGGAGGCAAGGATTAATTAATACCGAAAGCAATGCAGGATGACTGCAAAATTGGGAGAGGGGATTAAGTATAGCCTGGATTGAGTACCAGAAAGCATCTGACAGCGTCGGTAGGAGTGAACAGTAAAATTTCAAATTTTGTATATCATCTGTGGAGAAGTGAAGCACAATGCTGCAGCTATAAACAAAGCGGAAAGTACTGCACGTAATACCCAGTCAGATAAAACAAGGAATTTTCCAGTGGGACTCTCTCTTACCACTACCATTTTGTATATTACTTAACCAACTAACACAGATTTGAGAGGAAAATACATCAGTTACTCCATGTGTATGGAAGGCCTGAAATTGCTAAATAGAAGTGAGGAAGATTTGGAAAATGAAATAAAAATTGTGCAAGCAGTTAGCAACATCTTCAATATGAATTTTCGTTTACAAAACTGCACCAAAATTTGTTTAAAAAGGTCCAGAGTACAACATACACAGGAAACACAATGGAGAATGGCATTAAAGAACTGGACCCAAGGAAAGCATGTAAACATCTAGGGGTTGAACAGAGTCATGAGACAGGTCATACGAATTAGGAGTAAACGCTGAAGAGGGAGAGACCTGAGGAGGCTGAGATTAGTTTTGGACACAATTAATTGCAAAGAATAAAATACGAGCAACTGGATCACTAGCACTGCCAGCAGTAAGATACAGTTTTGGAATAACTGGCACCCAGAAAAGCTGAAAAAATTGGATAGGAAACATGTAAACTGCTAACCATACTTGGGAGAAGCAAACTGTGTGTGAAACACACAAGAGTTAGCATGTTATAACATTATATATTTCCTGTCTATAGCTTTACGATATTTCAGTGTTTCACCTAGTGCCACACACACATAACAATCACAACACTGCAAAGTTCCAAGGCAAAATTTCCAGTTCTTTAAACTATCACTAGACCTGACCTCTGGATCAGGATATACCATGCCACTATCAGGTAGCTGTCATTCTCATATTTAAACCGTAAATTTTACACATGAGTAGAATTACAAAATGTTGTCACATGCTACTTTTCTGCGGGTAATTTCTTTAGACTTTCACCTCAGTGGAGTCAGGTACACAGGTCTTCACATGATACTGGTTAAAATTACTGAAATTATTAAAGTATTTCGTGTATTAACAACTTACCTTAGTATTAAGGGGCAGAGTCAGTTCCTACAACCACAAATAATCTCTATGAGTTTCTGAATTTTGTACAATGAATGCCAATAAATTAATATGCCTTTTGAACACTGTTGCTGTCTTCATGTCTAGATTTAAGATGCCATACAGTGAAGTTTTACTGGCCAGAAATTTTAAAATCCCTTTCAAGGGCTAATGATTAATCAGCGTAAAATATTCTGAAAAAGTAGTTTAAATTATGTGTTGTGTATTTAGGGGTTATGCCAACTGACACACTTCTCTGAAGAATTCCTCGAAACTGGGGTATCAAAATTAGGTAACATGATTAACAGTAATATGTATAATACGAATTTGGTAAACAGGTAAATTTGACGTATCAACCATAATGCTTTACTTTGCCATTTTGTTTACAATGAGGTGGAAACAAAATTTTGCCTTGGTGGGAGAAATCTCCAAATCCCAGTACAAATGTCTGAAAATCCTCATTTTAAAAAGGATATTACGTCAGCGATGTGTGAATTTTTTATTTTCTTGCATTCCGATTTCTTCCACAGACAGACACACCCCTACATACACAGTAGTTTGGTACCACACACAGAAATACACCCCCACCCCACCCACCCAGTGGTATTAAACATCTTAACACTATGAAAATTTGCATGAGCTTTAAATCTATGGAACCACCCACTTCTTCTTATTATTCCATTAGCCTTACAACCATTTATGGGTTTTGGCTTTCTCAAACAGGTCATTCCAAGCTTTCCTATTCAGTGCCAGTTCTTTCCAATTTTTTCAAATTCACCACCTTCATATCATTACACACATCATTCAGCCACCTTATTGTCAGGTTCCCATTGGTTTCCATTCTACTATTTTTTTTTACCAACAATAAGGAGTTCATTTTTTGTATGTGACCTAACCATCCGATCCTTTGAGCTTTAAAAATCTTATGATGTCTGCTCCATCAATCAAACAATCCAGCTAAGCATTACTTCAATATTCTCCAGGTATATTCCCCAGTTCATAGTGGGGCAAATATTTTTTTTAAGATCTGCCTTTCAAATATACCGATCCTACTTTTATCATGTTCGTTGACAGTCCACATCTCAGAGGCATATGTAACTACAGGTCTTATAAGGGTTTGTTATTCTTTTTAACAATTTTGATCTTACAAGTTTGCATTTGCATAGGAAGTTTTGTTTCCTTTGTAAATTCTCTCAGAATCTTCAGGTTACATATGGAACCATCCATTACCACCCACATACTTACCTTCTGGATCACTAGCCTTTACAGTCATGTCTTCAAAAAGACAAATTTTGCTTATATTGTTTTTCTCTCTTTATCGCTAACAGCTGAAGTACATAAATTGAATTCTCAAGGAAATTAAATTAGAATCTGGCCACTTTCAAACTTCATAATTTTCATTTGACTTCTAAACCTACAGTCCGTCTCTTATGTGGTGGTCTTCCACTTCGTCACTCAGATATTCTCCAGTCATTATTATGGGGAAAATGAAGGTCAAAATAACACTTATAACAGCACAAAGACACAGCTGATTAAACAATGTCCCCTCATCAACAACTACAACACAGACGTCAGAGGGAGTGACTGTGTGCACTACTTCCCAACAGTATTCCACTGCCATCTGCTCCTGCCTCAATGCATCATTTCCATATGAATAAATGTGGTGAGCATTTCAAAAGATTTTTATTTTAATTTCTTAGTTATTTTTGAAAAATTACATGTCTGAAATATTACAAGCTTAAAATGTATAAGTAGTGGTGTGTCTGTATGTAACAACACCTGATCACTCTATGCCTATGTGGTTGACATCCCGTTTTTCTTTCCATACAATATTTGAATATCAACATTTAGTAAACTGCTGTCTTTGAAGGTAATAAACTTCTTCTAAAATATAGCCTTCTTACATACTACATTATATACAAAATCATGTTTATAAATCACTGAAACAACTTCACTCCATTTGTGATGTTGCCACAGGTTGTCACCAATATAAAACAGACTACATTAAACTGATGACAATTCCACACTGACACTCAAAAAAATTAATGCACCACAACCTTATGGTTGATAAGTTAGTACATCTCGTGGTAAAAGAAGCTATGCATAATTTGTTCAAGACACTACAAAAATGAGTCCTCACTAATTTCAATTCATTTGGACTCACCTACTTTGATCCTTATTATTCCCTCATTAACTGCACACTTCTAATGGTTGCATTAAAATCTCTACAAAGTTTGACTGTACAAAATTTAACAACAGCATATCATGGGCATGTTGTTTATGAAATGTGAAAGATAATAGGCTAGGAGTTATGAGGAACAAACTGGTTTGTGAGCTTTTGCAACATAACACCCCAGTATTTGACAGAAAGACTGAATCACTAAATTAAATGACCAAGCATCTCACTTTTGTATTCAAGGAGTCCTGATATCAGCTCTTGGCAGGGAGGTCTACTACCATTATTGCCATTTCTCATGCTTTTCCTCAGACACCTCCAACAAATTCTCTGAGAATATAACTGTTTTCTTCACATTTTTCCCAGCTCACAACATCCTACCATCCTTACTTGTCATGCTGTACAGTACAGTACAACCATAAAGACCAGTAAAGACAGTCTCCATCAAGGTGAGCTCTGAACTAGCTAGCTCTCAATTCAAGCCAAATGTCATACTGTAATAAAAATAACTTTAAGATCCATAATAATCTGAAATATACAGTACACAAAACTTAAGTTTTACAGATAATACTACAGTCCATAATTTTGACAGTGATATACAGAAAAATTCACACGTATGTTCATATGAAAAAAATGTATCTCACCAAGTATACATTTTGAATACAAATCAAGAGGTTCTTATAATAACTAAACATACATTGACTGTTGAAACAATATAAAATATAATTATTTAGTAATTAAAAAGCACAAAAAATGTGGTCACCACCTGCAAACAGCATAAATGTGATGTACATCACAAATAATTTAATTCAGCTCTACCATCTACAAAAATTACTAAAATGGATAGCATCAATTCTGAATGGAGAGAACAGTACATATTGTTGTACACCTACACCCAGAACTGCTGTATTGTTATGATAATGGATGCTAACACTAGCTACCTTTCTGGTAATAGAAACTGATGGTTCAACAGCAGTGGAAGGGATCTTGTGCCAGTTCAGTCCACTTCACACGCTCACCATACTAATGAGTAGTAGGGGTTAGCATGTGGGAATCTGCCCATGAGTTGTATCTGGTATATTTTAGGTCTGATTCATGCAAGTGACACGCATGCAAATTTTGTCCACTTCGTTAGAAGCAACCTTATTCTTTCTGAGTCATAGTAAACCACCATAAAATGCTACAAATTAACATATGACTACAGCATAAACTATTTTACCATGCTGCAAACAACTTATGATGACCAGAACATCAGAATATACGAAGGTTGTAGGGTAAGTCATGAGCATACAGAAATTTTGAACAAATGCAAGGCAATATTGGAATGCACTACATGTGACTAATTTCAGCTTTTGTCTCACGCCAATCATGATGCTGACCCGGTCACATTCTGGCGCGAGGAAATAGGCCCCAATGTAGAAAATTTTTTAGGCCCCGCAGCAAGGGCGGACCCGCTAAAAATCTTTACACTAAATCGGAAAGACTGACTCTCAGCTGCAGTGACTTGGGCTTGGTATGAAATGGTTAGTTTGCACAATCGACGAATAATGATACTGTCGAGAAAGCCAAAAACATGGTACATAGAAGTGGTCCGGGCCCTCTTCCAGACCACCGGACCCCGGTATTTTGCACCGGCTTCCTCTGACTCTCGTCATCAATGTAGCTGGTAACGACATGTGGTTTCGACAACATGCAGGAGTAGCTTTCTTGTTAAGGAGAAAATCCGCACATCGGATATTCATTCACGAAGTCTGCGTGCATAAGGAGACGTTTGCTCTGGAGCTAGCAGTGTCAGATGCTGGAAGAGCATTTTCAACGCAGGCAACGCGGGAAAAGCGCCATCGCCGATCGGCGCCATAGTGGTGGCCCGCGAATGGCCTCTATCGAGACAAAGGGGAAAATGGATGAGCTCATCGCAGAACATCGACGAGTGACAATCAGGCAAATGACAGCAGAAACTGTAATGATGCAGCGTAGTGTCCACGAGAAGGCGGAATACCGCTAAGTTAGTGCCCGCTGGATTCCTTGCTTGCTGCCGTAGGGGAAAAAACTTCAGCGATACAATGTTCCCTCACAGTTCTTGTAACGGTATTCTGCAGAGAGCGACAAAACACTTCACAGTATCGTGACGGGTGGCGAAGGCTGGTTTCGTCGCTTTGATCCGGCAACAAAACGACCAAGAACAGGATAACATAACAAAGCATCGCCCACAAAAAGAAACCGAAAACAATGCCCTCAGCCCATAAGAATATGGGAACTGTCTTTAGAGAAGTGGAAAGATGCACACTGATCGAGATTTGCCACAAGAGGAAACAATGCTGCTCCTTACCTCCACACGGTTCAGGAACTTCCTCCTGCACTGCGAGACAAAGGTCCAGGGAAGAAACACATAATCCTACAACAAAACGCACGGCCCACACTGCTCCTGTGCGCGTGGCGAGGATTTAGACGAACAGCTTAACTTCTCAGCCCCCTATCCCACCTCCCAAGAGTTCACACCTCTTAGTCACCCACCGCCTACCATCTGTTGTATCCAGTAACGTATCAGATGCGCGGACAGAACAATGGGACGTTAGAAGTGGTCCAGGAAGCCGTAAGTCGTTGTTTACGAACTGCTGAAACGGTGTTATCGGAGGGATTTTCAAACTTCTAGAACGGTGACACAAATACAGCGATCTGGATGGGGATTCTGTATAGAAACGAATACTGTGCACACAGATTGCACTGATATGTTTTTTTTTTTTTAATATTCATACCTTTATTTCAGAATAAAATGATTTGACTTTCCATCCGGCCCTTGTATAATCAACTACGAAAGGACAATATTGGATGTTGTAGTTCTTATTCACCATCCCCGTCATCACCACCAACATATTATTATTATTATTATTATTATTATATTCAGTAACTTAAACACGAAGCTTTCAGGAATACAAATGCATTACTGTTCCTTAATTATTGCATTATGACAGCCAATAATGATGCACAGGTCAAACATCTGCAGTCATTCCGTAACAAACCAGGAAAGAGCAGGGCTTATTGAACTAGCTACCATACTTCCTGCATTGCAACTTTCACACACAGTACAAAGGCCTTATCATATATATCTTACTTCCTGCCTGAATGATAACTTGAAAAGAAAAACGGAGTGAAGTTTACAAGGTGAGAAGGAACAAGGTCAGTGGGCCAACATGCACCTTGTTTATTGGAATGTGGGGTACAAGGAAGGGGAAACCGCCAGATGAAAACATGTAACATTCCACATCTTCTGAATTACCCCCTAAGCTATACCACTTTCACTTATTACACTTCAGTAACATTCAATCCACTGTCACTATATATAACTATCCATGATGTTTCAAAACTCGTTTATGAAAATGAAATGTGAAGAATTCCCAAATAAATCTCAGCTTGCAGTGTAATTTTACTTGTAAATTTTCAGTCATATTAGGAATCATGTAACTTTCAAACCACAAGAACAACACTCAGGTAAAATTCCAAGCTACTAATTTAACTTTGTACTCCAGCTGGATGCAAATACAGATCATCCTCCACAGATGAAATGCATACAGTGACAGTGATCCCTCACATTCAGAAACAACATAGCTGTATGTCCTGAATCAGGATGCATGTCCACTGAAATGATCAATCATAAATTTGTAAAGGTGCTTGTTTCTTATATCACTGCTGGAACCAGTGAAAATCGACAAACGCGTCAACCCTTTACCTGCTAACATGGAGAATATGGGGAGCTCTGAATAATGCTAGCAAAGGGCAGATGGGATTTAACTCAGAATTTAAAGGTTTAGTCTCAAGACCTGCTCTAGAAAAATTTAAAGCATGCCACAGTGCAGCAGACAGACATAAAGCCCAAGAACATGAGCTACAAGTGGAAATCCAACTTTCAACCCTGCTTTCCAGTAGAATCTCTTCTCCCTCTCCCAACTCTCCTACTGGTAGTTACAATCATCTTAATCTGCTACTGCAAGACAGTGTGCATAATTCTGTCACAGTGCACAGTGATACTATCCAGTGTGAGCAGAATATAGCAGCAAAGAATGTCCTAGCAACTGTCACTTCCTTACTCGATATGGTTGGGGCACAGCAATTCACCACGATGTGAAAACAAAGGCAGAGCTCCAATCTCTGCCATGGGTTTCAGATCTGCTATTTCACATTGTTATGCACTGTCCACAGCACTAATTAGCGCCCTATCAATAGCCTTCATCAGCTGCTGTATCTGTGGTAATCACAATTCTAGGCCAGGTCATGTGTGTGTGCAAGCAGCTACCTATAAATGCTCCCTAATTATGTTCACTTGAAACATCAGTTCATGCCTGTAAGTTTTATTCAACAATGCTGTGTCAATTGCAAATGCCAAATTAAAAAAAAAACACTACAAGGATCAAAAGTCATAACAAGTATGGATGTGCGCCAATGAATTACAGAATATGTACCTCACAGCACTGTTGTAACCATTCTTTTGTATGGCATAAAATATAGTTTCTTACACTAAGTGAAGGTCAAGACTTAAGACATCTGAAACGAAATAATGAGAGTAACTGTATATACAAAATAGGGTGAATGACAAGAGGATGTTGTACTGTATGTGCTGAATAATAACTAATCGATGCTTGATGCATCCTTTTTATTATGTGTTGTGTGGGACTTGTGTTCGATGTGGCAAATTTGGCAACTTGGGGCATTTGCTACGTATTGCTTGCATTTAGTTATTCTGCATTTGCTTATATTTCTGGGATTGTCAACTTCATTACTTCCTTATTTTGAAATCCCATTTTCTGTTGACGAGCCCATGATCATTTATGTAACAATCATCAGGACGAAATAAAATACTATATTATACTCTACAAAAAACTGCATGTATAAGAAACAAAACACAATGTACACAAAATGCTAGTTGTAAAAACTCTTCGGAAGAAACCACTTGGGAAACAAAAGAACGAAAGAACCATATTAAACTTCTGAAATATGAAGTTTGGCTGAATGATACATACAAATTCAATTCTTAACTCATATCCAACACACATTTTGCTCCATTACAAACACCAACTGGTTAATGTTCCATACAGAAATAACTGCTGTTTACCGTAACAATCACATGAAATGCACAGATACACCCTGTAGGCAATATGCAGAGCTTCATGATGTCAAAGCAAGCTTTACTGTGCTTTCAATATATCAGTGGTACAAACTATCAAGACAACTTGGACTCAACTGATTCAGGACGGGTAAAATGATAGGTTCTTGTCTTAACTGTTGGTCTTTTGGGTTTCATATACCTCTAAACTCCTGCACCATGAGAGGCTTAACATTCTCCACTTCCCTTAAGGAACTGAGAGAAAAAAAGGAATCACTTGATCAAGATACCCGACTTCCTGAGCCAAGATACCACAACAGCACACAATTCAGCTTAGGTATTAGGTAGTTGTACCAGTTAACAATTAACCCTTTACCTGCTAACGTGGAGAATATGGTGAGCTCCGAACAATTCTAGCAAAGGGCAGATGGGATTTAACTCGGTATTTAAAGGGTTAATCAGACTGCTATTATTTTTGTTTAAAAGAATGTTGATAAGCTCACTTAGCAGCTTATGTGATAAAACAATAATTGAAAGTCTACAGATTTCAGGACACACCACCTACCATAATGGTTTCCTAAGCATATAGTTGGATTACCTCAGTCAGTATAAATTTATGTACAAATGCATCACCAAAAATGCATGTTCAAAGAAGGACAAAGAATCCAGGTTACATAGTAAAATAATTAAGAATTATGTGCTTATAATTTTATTTTGCATATGATCCTAGATATAGAATTATCACTGCGCACAATGGTAATAATAATAATAATAATAATAATAATAATAGCTGCAAAAGTATGACACTGTTATCATCAGGGAATTTGGTAAGTGTCCTACCAGGCAAAATCTTTTAATTACAAAACTACAATCTTCAAAACAGAAAAAATCAAATATTGATCCTCCACAGAAGTGAAATGAAGGTTTTCAATTAATGGTGTTACTTATCTCTGCTAGTATTATATTCTGAGTCATGCAGAATTTTACCAGTCCCAATACAAACAGCTACTTTTTTTTTTGTAACTTTCCAACTCACTCTTTATACCTCCTGCCAGGTTACCATCCTGGTTATACTAGTTATGGGGTGATGCAGCATTACTCAGCATGGTACATGATTCGGATGTACTAGTAATGCTATTCAGTCTGGGGGGGTGGTGGTGGGGGGAAGAACCATACCTAACTGTACTTCAGTTCTTCAAGTAGCTGTACCAACTGTGGTGATAAACGGTATCATTATATAAACAAATTAAAGAAAATGGATGTGTACACCAGCAACTACATCTTCATGGTCAAGCAGCTCTAGAGGATACGTTCTGTTAGGACTGCCTAACCCTGAAGAAGAAAGTGTTACAGTCTTTCAAAACAAGAGTAACTATAACAGTCACATGGTGTAATATCCCATTAGATTCAAAGCTTCAGCAACAGTGCTGTCAGAACCTCAAACCTTGCAACTACCTATCTACATTAATTGCTTCATTATCCAACATGATATGTGGCAAAAGGGTTTGTATTAACAGCACAGAACCCCACACCTTCATCACTGATCCTGCAGTCACACCTCCTCTTTCCAGCTTGCAAAGACAGAGAAATGATAACTGGTAAGAAATAGTCATTTCTTAACACTACAGATCTTTTCTTTGGTGTGTCATTCAAGATTCAGTTCATACTGCACTGCAAACATGCACACAGTCTTCATTATAAAACCTTTAGTTCTGCACATGGAAATAACAAGTGACTGTTCTGAGAACTGTATGAAGCACATAAATACACTGTATCATAAGGCAACCACCTGACTGTAAAGGGTTAATGCCATATACTTTGTAGTAACGCCACTTTACACAATAATTTTTCCGCTAAAGAAATCCACTACAAGTGCCCAAAATGATCACCTTTTTTTTTAACCAACTATGTCACATGACACTGTACTTGTTATTATGTTCTGCACTCTATCCATTCTTAAAACATATTTTCTGTGTGCAATGCAGTGTGGTATGGCAATATGTAACAAATTCCCTGTCAGAGGGAACTTACGGTAACCATTACAACAGACAGCCTCTACTTTATCTTCCCTTATATGGCTACCACTGAACATACAGCTGGAACTGTTATTTGATCACAGGGCAGTTATGCTCCATTTGGCCATTCAGTCTATACTTATGACAACTTGCATTCCTTTACTCATATGAACAAAATGTATTCCTTGTGGAAATGAATAAAGATCTCATAATTAAACCAAAGGCCAGCATGACAAAACTGGTGATTGAAGTGTATTTCCTTCCTTTGGCTTTAAGCTTAATGAAAACTAATCATCACTGCTCTCTTCTTCATGTAATGACAGTCAACCAAACATGTTAGGCAAAAATTATAATTAAACTGATATAAGAATTATGATGGTTTCCGTCATATTTTTGGGGAATGTCATGTTATTAATTATGACAAAACTTTGAGAAAGTTGAATTGCTTTTAACTGGGGAAGAGGAGGGCAGTTCATATTGCTGGGGCAGCATTATGCTAGTCTGATCAACTGCAATGTAATGGGCTACCTTATATTGACTTTAAAAATTCTACTGAAAATCTGACAACTCTCACAACTCCAAACTTATATATTACTAATTTTATAGGAGTATGAGAAAGAAGTTCCAAATGAATTTATACTTCACTGCAGCAGTGATGGAAACTTTGTGGGAACAATATTCTCAAAGGCTTGTTATTAAATATTTATACATCACGTGCTGGCAAGATTCATGCATGCCATATACTGGCCAGGTGTCTGACCCAACCTTCTTCAGTCTTACAGGTGCTGGTATTGATCTCTCAGTCTACCTCATACGGTTTGTGCTGGCTCGGGGATGCAGATTCAGCTACGGCTGTGGCACCTTGCAGCCCTTTACTTACCTCATCTTCTGAGCTAAACAAAATAAGAATGAAAAAATAATACAAACTCAACAAGTTTCTTACCTCTAAAGCTCTGAAAATGTACAGCAATTTGTATGTGACATGTGAGAAATGCCCAGTCTTATTAGAGGCAACATCAACATGTTATGAATTCAATGCTCTTAAAATGTGTAATACCAGAAGACTCCAGTCTTATGTACTGTTAAATGCAGGTGAAAAATAATACGCATTAATAATAATAATAATAATAATAATAATAATGGGCTAGTGAACAATACATAGAGATACAGAATAATGTACTCAGCTACACTTTACCATATGCAAGGAAACAGGCATAAAATTAAAGAAGGAACACTGGTATGATCATGTACCAAAATCAGTAGAAATATTTATGAAGGTAAGGTAACCCACCATGGAATCAACAACTGAAAACAGACAGAGCCATCCAAACAATAAACTGGACATTACAATCCATAACAATACAAAACAATCATGTCTGTTAATAGAAACTGCACTTTTGGGATATAAGAAATGTGAGCCAGAAAGAAGCTGAGAAGATTTTAAAATATAAAGGCCTTAAAACAGAAATACAGTACTCTAGGATTGAAAATAAAAAACTGATATCAGATGTAACAGAGACAACTATATCTATCTTAAAATCGTTCAGAAAATATCACAGCAAGACACATGGAAAGCACATCAAGGAACTACAAAAAACAACCCTACTGGGCACTGCACACATACTTCAGAAAGTATAAATGCAACAGCTCAAGACATTTATGAAGGGATATAGCATTACAGGTACCAAAAATTGTAACCACAGAATAGCTGTATCATTATATTCCCTAGGAACATTGTCTGTCTTAGGTATATAATTGTAAATACCCTGCATAATGGTGATAATGAACAACAACATCAAAAACTGCTGCCACCACTACCACAACCACCACCACCACCACCTCCCTAATCACATTATTACCATAATTATTCCTGTTGTTGTTTTAGTTATTTGAATGATATGATTATTAATTCTATAAAGCTGTCTTTCCAGAACATTTTTGACTTCACCATGCATAAAATTCATTGCGACTGTGCTATCGAAGTATGCCTCAAAGCCTACAATGTGCACAAATGGCTCAATGGAAGGATTTTGTGTGGAAACTGTGGCTAGAATGGGATTTGTCAAGTTGTTCAATTTTCAACAGGTATTCTGCTAAATGGTTAAAAAAAATATGTCAGTAATATGAGATGGGTTTACAAATTGCGAGTAATAAAAGAACAGTCTGTACAGGAAACACCACACCAAAGGTCAACACCATGCAGATCTCTCTTTTCATGTCAAAGCAATCAAACATTACAAATTTGTTCTTCTAAATCTGTGTATGAAATCTTCAAGTTTAAATTTTCCACTGTTTATCGGGGTGAATCCATCAAAACAGGACAAACTTCCTACCAGAAAAGTGGATTATGCATCACATTAACACTTTCATTAAAACAATTTCTGGGTGGAAAAACAAACGGTTAGCAAGAAGTCCAACTTCCTCAATCTGAACCCCTATGACACACTGTTATTTTCACATCTAAAAACATCTTGGGGGGGGGGGGGGGGCCCCCCCAAAGGG
>Ga0136643_10003628_pt1 | contig 20900 bp, 18 predicted proteins | sample TergutLab28metaG_FD_96883 | JGI IMG/M metagenome (GOLD analysis project Ga0136643, IMG submission 96883) | Labiotermes labralis P1 segment gut microbial communities from Petit-Saut dam, French Guiana - Lab288 P1 (version 3) (version 3) | ecosystem: Host-associated > Arthropoda: Insects >...
ACTGTGTGACACACAAAACAGTGGAAACTGTGTGACACACAAAACAGTGGAAACTGTGTGACACACAAAACAGTGGAAACTGTGTGACACACAAAACAGTGGAAACTGTGTGACACACAAAACCACCATGGACATGGGTATTGGAAATACAACCAGATTGGGAATTGAACTCCATTTGTGTGTAGTTACCAGCTGGGCTGTTGTGCACATTGCCCATGTGTGTCCATTTGTAATACTTTTAAAAGTAACATTGAACACAGAAAATTAAATTAGGCATTACAAGAAGCAGTAGACTGTCAGCACCTAATATTTTGCCCAACATGTCATTGGAGTGCCACCTGCCCTACTGCAGAACTCAAGGTTTCAGTTATCAGGACCACTATGTGATTCATGGTTAGAAACTGTGTGACTCACTGAATGTGCACAGCTACCGTTTCTGCAGATGAGATAGTGACGTTGCTGATTGATGTGAAATGGAAATGTGGATTATGGAGAGTTGTCTGTAGTTGCTAGTGAAATGCGAAAGAATTTGCCACACTGATGGTAGTATTCATAAGGTATAATTTGTAACTGTACACAGCACTGAATAAAGGTGTTACAGAATCAAAAAAACAAACTAATACCATGAAAGCAAATCTTAACTACTTTCAAGAATCATCCCATCCATCTGTAAGAAAGAACTCATTATGCAGGTGATGGTCACAGTTGGCAAGGATTTGAGTTCCTTGGATGGTGTGGTACAGGCTTACACTGGAAATTCTCAAGGCATCTATAACACCAAAGTTATTTTTCTACATAGTCTCCTTCTTTATCTAGACACAATTGCCAACACCCAACCCACTTTTCATAGCATTTCTTATAAGAGTCTTTAGGTATGTGTTTCAGAGACTGGTAAACTGCTGAACCTAGTCTTGACCTCAAAGGAAATTGTCTTCCTCGGAGAGAGAGTTTCAGGGTGTCAGACAACCAGAAATCACTTGGAGCAAGGTCAGGTGAATAGGGAAGATGTCGAAGTGTCTCAATTCCTTGTTCCACCAGGAATTCTGTGACAATTCGAGCCTTGTGTGGTGGATCATTGTCTTGATGGAGGATGAAGTTCCCCACCAATTCAGGTCGCTTTTCTGCAACTGCAGGCAACAACTGATTCTTCAAAATGTCTCTGTAACATTCTCCAGTGATGGTCATGCCCTTTGGGAGAGGATATGAGAGAATAACGCCCTTCTGGTCCCAGAAAATTGAATAGAGGATTTTCTCTGCAGACGCGCCAACTCGGAATTTTTTCGGGGGTGGCGAGTCTGAATGTTTCCATTGTTTTGACTGCCTTTTTGTTTCGGGATTGAACAGGGGGATCCATGTCTCATCCATAGTGACCAGCTTCTCCAGAAAATGCGAATCAGAGTGGTGTCTTGTCAACATTTCTTCAGAGCGGGTCATTCGTATTTCTTTCTTGCTGTCGTCAAGCATTTTTGGCACCCGCGAGCACTCACTTTTTTATCATTTGCAAGTCTTCTTTAATGATTCTCATCACTGTCCCATGAGTTAGGCCCGTATGAGCACAAATATCCTCCATGGTAACTCGGCGGTCACCCAGAATGAGATTTTCAACATGTTCTTTGTTGGCATCCATGCGAGATGAGCATGGTCGCGGCAAATAAGTGCTGGACGCTCTTCCCTTTTTAAATTTTGCCATCCATCTATTCACATTGCTGTAGTCCAGAACACTATCCCCACAAACCAAGACAAGTTCACGATGAATATTAACACAGTTTTCACCTTTTGCACAAAAAAATTTTATGATGGCATGCTGTTCTCGTGAGAACTCCATAATTATCAGTATAAAAATAGTCACTTACAGAAACTACATTTGGGTGTGCATGCACTGGCCCCTGGAGACTGACTGGTGGCTCTCTCCAAGCCCAAGGTCAACCACTTCTTCCCCCACTAGCGGGGTTGCAGCAGCAACTCTTGTACAGTCACAATAAAAATTTATGCATTACTTCTGGACTACACCTCGTACGTTTTCTTTCACTCAACACCATTTGTAGTGCCAGGAGATGTCACAGGGTTGGGTCTCATGAATGATATGATATATATATTTTTTAACTGCAATTGGGATGATACCCAGTGGCAGTAATACAGTACACATTTACACACAAACAATACATAGAACAACACAGTTGACACAAAAAATACATAGAACAACACAAGTTGATTTTGTTCTAGGTCATTGAACAAGGTAGAATGTAGTAAAAGGGCAACAAAATGGGGCTCTCGAAGGGGGCACAGCTTCAGTCCTGGGCTTCACACAGCAGTATTCCAGGCATGTGTAATGGAGAATGTAGAAAAGGGCTTAATGGGTTGGAACATATACATTCTTTTTGATAGTCAGGCAGCCCCCACGGTCCGTAACAGTTTCCAGATTAATTGCAAATTAGCCTGTAACTACCATAAATCCATGATGAACCTCGCAAAACATAACAGGATCCAACTTGTACAGGTGCCAGGACACATGGGAATTGATGGAAATGAAATAGTGATCAGTCAGTCACAGAAGGCTCCTCACATTACTCATAGGACCTGAGCCTACACTAGGTGTATCTGCAGAGGTTGCCAGGGGGGTGGTCAGGTACTAGACAAGCGGGTAATACGAGCTGCATTGGCAGTCCATGAAGGACAAAGGCAGGCTAAGGGCTTTCTAAACAAAAACCCTTCTGAGAAAAAAGCTGGGGAATTTCTCAGTATGAGCACATCCAGCTAAGGATAATGATGGGTTTGCAACAGGGCACTGTCATTTAAAAGGACATTTATTTAAATTGGGGCTGATCAACTGCTCTGAGTGTGATATGTGAAAGCAGGCATCTGAAGCAGCCTCACATTTTCTTTGTGACTGGGAGGCTTTGGCTACGTTTCACCTGGGTCATCATTTTATGAAACCATTGGGCTTTGAAGGCATTTCTGTCAGTAGGATACTGCACTTTGTTCAGGGTGTGGGGATGCTGAATATGTGAGCTAAAGGGTAGCACAAAAGATCGATAATGGTTGAAGTGCATGGGTCACTGCGTTCTCCACCCGTCTGTATTCTCCTATTCTGTTAAAAGAGCAGCTAAAGTTGAAACTAGTAAATGTTTCGTCTAGTATGAAGCATTCTGGTTTCATGTTGTGCATCATATGACTTGTATTTATGTGCATGAGAACTATCACCATATAAATTTTATTTTCCTTTGTTAGTGTTAAGGTATGTGTGTGTACTAGTTTTAAGATAGCGGTGGACATGGTTTATTTAATCCAGAAATGAGCTGCTGCTTAACTGCCAGTGATAGAGCATTGAAAGGAAGGTAATTATTTGGAGGTGAAGCTATGAGGTCTGATAAAATGTATTTGTATTGATGCTGTGAAACTAACAGTACTAAACTTACTTAATGGCAGACTAACTCCCTTTGAAGCAGGCCCATTCTGCTTGGGTAGTCATATTCCACTATCTCTTCCATTGCTGGAAGCGTGTCTCATAATATGTTGTGTGAATCTAATAAAAGTTGCTGCAGCACATAAGTTGGATCATTTCCACATCTTCAAATTGTGTGTTTTTCAAGGCGTTTTTAGTTCAGGGGAAGAGGAAGAAGCCATGTTGGGGCATGTGTGTGGAGCATGGGGTTCAATACACCTGTGGAATGTGGTGTGGCTACAGTTGCTGTACAAGTTGAGCCAAGTGTGCTGGTCAGTTGTGATGAGTTCGACACACAGCAGATTGCTGTTTTCTTGGTTATTTACAGCAAAATCCATTATGAAGACATCTCAACACTTCTAAATAAAAGTGCTAGATTTTCTGTTTGGCTTTGTGGATCATACTGATGTTGCACAATACCTTCCTGATAAAAAAAAATGGTCTAGACATTGCCCTTGTTTTTGGCCATCTTTAAAGCAGCAGAGCCCCTCAGATCCTTGTGTATGGCTCATGGCTTCATCTGAGAGGGCAATTTTAATAACTTAAAAGTTCTGGTTTCAGCGTTTTCGAGTTTTGTGAAAGTGTGATAAACACTTTGTTTCCTGCTCTCAGACATCACAAATGTGATGGATGCATGGTACAAACACTACTGTTAAACAGTTGTGTTTGTACCAAAATGTACAAAGTATAAAAAAATTTTGCTTTTTGTGGCTAGCAGAAACAAAATGTGCCAATTCTTATGTAAATTGAGGTGCTGAACACGAAAATCACGATAAAAATGCTTCATTATCTATGGTTGTCAAGCTATCGTCTCTTACCTATACTGCGTCATAAGTCGAAGGTTGCGTGTAGCTCTAGCGCAATCGGGCTTTCTTTGCCTGCCGATTGAATGTCCAATTTGGAGAGTCACACATCAAGGTCCAGCAATGATCAGCAAGTTTTGATGGGCTCCATTTCCCTTTGTATATGCCCTCCATTGCTGCAACATTCTGGTGGAAACATTCACCATGCTCGTCACTCACAGAACAACAGTTCTCTGGAAAGAAGTCCAGATGAGAACTCAGAAAGTGGATTTTCACAGACTTATTGCATCCCAGTTTCTGATATGAGGATAGAAGTTCTTCCACAAGATCCTTGTAGTTATCTGCTCTTCTCTTTCGTAGGAAGCCTGTAAACACCTCTTGAAAGGCATGCCATGCCCTCTGCCCATCACCTGTAATGATGCGTTCATATACCTCGTGAGCGAATGTCTGAACTGGTAAAAACATCCTCTTGTATCTTGGCATCACTAAGCGGGAGGAATTTTTGTCGCAGGTACAGAAATGTGTACCATGAAGAGCCATAGCCTTCACAAAATTCTTCTTGAGGCCTAATTTGATATGAAAAGGTGGCAACAAAATCCTCGATGACTCAACCAGTGAATGATGCTTTACATTTTTGTGTCCCAGCTCCAAAATCTTTCTGGCAGGCCATATTCTTTTGACACAGTGATGTGCCTTGTCTCTGCTGTCCCACTCACACAGGAAACAAGGAAATTTAGTGTACCTGAACTGTAGTCCAAGCAAAAGTGCAACGACTTTCAGGTCTGTACAGATGTTCCACTTATATGGGTAGTACTTTATCTATTGCAGTACGTTGCTATAATCACTTTCTTTAATTCCAAATGCATGTGCAACAGGAATGGAAGGTAACACATTCCCGTTGTGCAGAACAGCTATAAGACTGTCTTTGGAGGAATCTGTGAATAGCCTCCATTCATCTAAGCAGTGGCTCATGTTTAATGCTTTGAACAAGCCATCCACATCTTTGCATGCCACTAGAGTGCCCTCCATGGTGAAGAATACTTCCAGATGTTTTTGGTGATAACGATGCAGAGTTATTTTCACGCCTTCATCCACATATTTCCATTGTTTCATTCGGGATGCTAGCAGTTTGGCCTTTACCTTTGGAAGCTGCAAATCACATACTACATCATTCAGTTTGTTTTGTTTAAGTTTGTGAGGTGATTCAGATGCTGGACCTTGGAAGTTTGGATCTGTAAGTTCTTCGTGAAGTTCTGTTTTCTCCATATCTTTCTCTTCCATCTCCGAATTTAAATTGTTTTCTTTTGGTGGCTCAGGCATGGACAGATCTTCCCCATGAGGCACAGGTCTGATGGCAGAGGGTATATTTGGATAGTCAATTCTCTCCTTCTTTCTGTTCATACCACTTGCCACAGGAGGTGTCAAGCAAAAGTAGCAGTCACTGCTGTGGTTTGAGGATTCCCTCCACACCATTGGAACAGCAAACAGCATTGCCATTCCCTTACGATTTATCCAGCCTTCAAGAGGATTTGCAAACATTGTGCGGCACCCACTTCTTGTCTTGGTCATCCAGTTTACACCCAAAGTACAGATGGTAGGCTTCCTTAATCAGAGGCGTTATAGAACACCTCTGTGATGCTAACGTCACTTCCCCACACACATAACAAAATAGGTCTGCACTGTTCACGCAAGAGCGAGACATCCTGTCCTACACCTGCACTTGCATAGACTGAAACAGGCACTGTCTGGCGGCTGATGCATTGACCTTATCATGTGACCTTACGCCAGTCACAACATTAGTCACCTGTGATTGATGACCTTATCGTGTACACTAGTCGCAGCGTTAGTCACCTGTGATTGTCATTTATGACTCAAACCCTAATTTGAAATCAGAATGCACTATACAAGAACGTAGCATCCCGTATCTTCGAAACAAGAGCTAAACAACAATTCTTAATATCATATTCGTGTTCAGCACTCACGAAATAGCCATAAAAGACTTATTTCATCAATCCTAGTTTTTGACTGTTGATCAGTGTTATTTACAATTGTTATGTTGGACTGAATGGCTGCAGTCAACCTCAGTCCACATTTTGTGTGAATGTGAGGCCTTGGCCTCACTCAGATATACACATCTGTGTTCATTTCTTTTGGACCCGGACGACATTAGGAAACTAGGTATGGGGGCCATCTGGAACTGTGCTAAAGGAACAGGGTTCCTTTAACTTAGTACAGAATATGGAGTGTGGAGGGCCTAGGAGCAGCAGACCCAGAAGGGCTCAAAACCAAACACTACTCTGTTCTATTCTGAATGGCTGCAGTGAGGTCTGACTGATTGAGTGCACTCAGGAGTAAGTCCATACCGCTTAAAGAAGTCCCATTGCAGTGTGATGTAGGGTGTTGGGGAAAGGAATGTCATTCAGTTACTTCTTTATCAGACCTCGTATAATCCGACCTCTCCTCATGGGAGATTGATTGCCATATTGAGAGTGGAAGTTCCGATGTGTGCTGGCACACTCATTGTGTGTGAATTAATGGCAACCAGTTACAAGTACGTGTGTGGAGTGTGCTACAAGACATAATGGGCAAGCGGAGTTTCTTAAATAGCTAGTTTTAAGGTGTGTTTCTGTAACCTTATGTGGTGTTCTAATGCCAAGTTAATACAACTCCAGTGATTCAATAGCCAAGATTTTAGGAGATGCATATATACTGTATCTGTTTGGGGTGAAGGGGGGGAGGGTTCTTGTTGAGAGGAAGTTGGTGTTTGTTATAGGGGTAGAAGTCCAGGATTATGGGTGATATGGCATGAGCTTTGTAGGTGTAATATTTTTAAATGCACTTCTTATTTATTTTTGCTATTAGGGGGTAGTTACTCATCGTATGATCATTCATCTGGGTATGGATCAGGACAACAGCAGCAACAGCAGCAGCATCATCAGGGAGGGTACCAGTCAAGTTACCAGACACATCCACCACCTTATGGTGATCAGAGCAGTGGAGGTGGTGGTGGCAGTGGCGGTGGTGGTGGTGGAGGTGGCGGTCAGTATTCAGGTTATAATCAACAGGGTTCTGGCGGAGGGTATGGGCAGCCATCGGGTGGCTATGGAGGACAGCAGGGTGGTTATGGCAACCAAGGATATGGAGGTATGTATAAAGAGAGGACAGAATGAATGTCGCAGTTATGTGGGTGATCTTTGCTCAGACACCGCCTTTCCTTGTTCTGCCTTTGTGTGCCACCCTTGCTGTTTCTCTTTTTTATGCACGTTCACAAAACTGTGAAAAGTGACAACTAGCTTCAGCGTGTCTGTCCGTCCATTTTTCCACGTGGAACATCTCGGATCCCACAGGATGGATTTTCTTTAAATTTGATATTTGTGGATTTCTCAGTAATTGTTGGAAAAAAAATCACATTTAATTAAAATATCACAACAATAATGGGTACTTTACCTGAAGACCTATGTAAATTTGTCGTATCTTGCTGAATTCTCCATAGAATGAGAGGTGTTGCAGGCAGAAAATCAGCACATTTTATGTGAAGCACTTTTTTTTCTGAAAATTGTGCTCTTTATGAGATAATGTAGAAAAGTATAACAGAGCCATACATGCTGCAGGTGACAATAAAATGCAGAATTATTTGTGTAGGTGTGTTGTAAAATGTTACAGACAGTACCTGATTTCATTGAAGCACCATATGAGTGTATTGACATTGTGGAAAGTTGAAAGTGCTATTTATGTTGTATTGTTTGTATGGTGATGGTGACTAATGAATAATTTGATCAGTGATGAAACAGTTTAGAGAGGTACTTTCTTTCTGAACTGTCACTACTACTAAGAGTATAAATATTTTCAGGTCATTCTGGAGGTGGTTACGGCAATTCTGGCTCTGGAGGTGGCAGAGGTGGTGGCAGCTACGGGTGAGTTCATTTAATACTGCTTTGTGAAAACTTGTCTGAAGTGGAAGCTGTGATAGAATATTAATAAGTCAGTTTGTTTGGGTGTAGAAAACAGTTTGGCCGTGAAATTCTATACAGTAAACTTTGAGTGAGTTTGGTTGGAAACATTTTGACCAAAGTACATGCTTCATAAGCCTGTGTGTAATCGGGGAGGTATTTATGGAGAAAGGGGGTTTTGCGTATGGTGTATGCCCAACTGGAAGAATATTTTGATGAGTCAGTAGACTGGCCACATGCAAGTGGACATACAGATTATTTAGAATGGATGCCATCTCAGTTGCATGGGTAGTACTTCTGGCAGACATTACATAAATGCAACTTGTAATTAATTCAAGATGCTTAAATCTTATACATTCTTGTGTGGATATTAGCATAAAGTTTTTTCTGAAAAATATGTCCCCACTGTGATCTAGATATTGCAGATGTCATTTAAATGTCAGTGGCTGGTGATGGGTTAAATACAAAGAAGTTCACAAGTCAGTACTGTGGCTTTCTGAGTTGAGGCATTTAAATGTCAGTGGCTAGTGACTGGTTAAATACAAAAAATTCCACAAATCAATACTGTGGCTTTCTGAGTTGACTGTCATATGAGTCCTCATGCCATGGAAACCTGCAATCTCTTACATATGCATATTGGTGTGACTCACTATAGAGAATATACATAATAGTGTTTCTGCCACTGAGAGTTATATGAAGTGTAAATACACAGTACCTGTATGCGCTTTATAAAATATTTAATTTTCTGAAAGCATTGAAATTTCTTATTCAGGTGACTTACTGTTTGGAGACAGAGTCAGAACTTTGGGGGATTGTTGCTGAAACAGTGTGTTTCACATAGTGAACAATGAAGTTCGTTGCTTAGAATATTTTTAACTGGTACTGTTGGGTTTATGTGTTGAGTTACTTTAGGGTGGAGTAACATGTATTATGTACTAAGTATAAGGGGGTCTAAGAAACGGGTACAAAATATTCCTCCAGTGTTTGTTAATAGACTTTTAATTAAGGTGTGTTCAGCTGATAAAGTATTTACTGTGTATACATTTGTTGTGTTGCTGATAAAGTTCTGTGCTACCATTAATGAAAGTGGTGTTTTCTTAAATCTCAACAGGTTCTCATAAGAGAGTAGTGTATAATATATTTGACGTGACGAATTGTGTTAACATAATTACAAGTGTTGGGTACATCCACATGAGCTCTATTGAGTACACTGTAAATTTAAATTTGCAAAGAGTGTCTTGGTTGGAGAATGTGTTGCTAGGGCCATTGTTTATTACCTTTCATGCGACTTCATATTACTAACAAAATGTACTTTTGTACATGAAGGGTATTATTGAAGGGAAGGTGATATGAGTTAGTAGTTAGCCAAGTGTTTCAATGTTTGTGCTACAAACGTGAAATGGGTGTAAATGGAAAGAAAACACATTTATTTTTTAATTTATGAGCCCTTTTGTAAGTCTAGGGCTATACAAGGTACAAAGGTTATGAAAATGGTTTTGGTGCTGTGGTAACAAGGTTAGTCTTAATGTAAGAGGAGGTTTATGATACCAAAGTTTATGAGGTATTGCAAGGTCGTAACAGTGTTCCTCTTTTAATGTAAAAATGAGTTTATAATGAAGTGGGCTACAAAATTTCCACCCCTAAAACTTGTGAAATAAGTCCTGTGTGAAAATGGAACCTTTGTATACACATAGAGTTACTGAGAATTATTAGGAATTGACATGGACAATCAACCTAACTACCTTTATGACTTGCCTACTATGTGACATTCCCTAGTGCTATAACATCTTGCTCATAATGGTAAAGTCAGTGAAGTTTCATAGCCACAAAAACCTCGATCTAGATTAGTATAATTCCAACAGTCTGCTGTGTCAGTGCATGTAATATCTTACGCCTACCAGTATTTGTTGTATGTACTGTAATTGCATAAACCAACTTCATTATTTTTTCCTTTATTGGAACTTTCCCCAATTTCAGTTTTTGGGTGACATTATACCATTTTTTGCCTAATTTTAAATCTTAGTGTATGTTGTAAAAGCAATTTGGAAAGCTAAATTGAACACATTTTTTTGTGTTTACGTGTAATACAAGCACATTCTTGCAAGACAACCAGAACCAAGCAACAGAATCTGATTAGTGAATAGAAATGTACTGTTACAACAGTCTGACCCAGTGAGTTTGGCCTATGATGAGGAGTTGGTTTTAACAATTATTTCCTTATTCACTGCCAGTATAATTATGTTATGAATTACAATATTCTTCAGTTTGAATCAGTGTTTTTTCAGAATTTCTCTTTCACAAGTGTCGTTCGCTCAAAATTCAACCTGTATTAACATGTTACAACCTGGATTAACAGTGAATTTCTGGCCTGTGTGAGTCAGATGGACACTACTAACTTACCACATCTTCAATCACTAGGAGCATGGAGAGTGAGGTTGGGGGGAGGGGGGGGGGTTCTTCTTATGTGACCATGTGTTGATTCAGCTTACTCACTTCTAGTTATTCCTACTCACAAGGAATTAGTGCTTCACATTATGCATGCAGTTGTTCCATGTGTGTAGTGCCTTTTCTTGGCTCGTGCAAACTGTCGCATGCTCCCCATGGTTTCTAATTTATTTATGTGGATTGTTTATTGTAGCAGTAATGAGAGTTTCAGTATATTTTTGTTGTTAAGGTGTTCAATAAATGACATTGGTGAAAAACACATAGCAGAGATACTCAGAATTTTTAGTCCTAAATACATTCACAGTTTATACCTAGACCACACAGTCGCACTGATTGTTGGCACCATACAGAAAATGATTCCTGCATCTTTGTGTACTGTGCAAGAGAAACTTGTTAGTTTGAAGTACTGTGTAATTTTAAGCATGTGACATTCCTCAGGATTTTGTCCACTATGTAATTTACTTTATTGACAGTGCCATGAATTCAAAACTTGAACCAAGATTACAGTGTTTTGATTATTAAATCTGAATAATTCAAAGGCCTATATTATTTTCTGGACAGTTTACATAAACTTTCTTTTTAACACTGGACATCCTTGGAACTTACCAGAATTGTGCAAATAGCTGATCTTCGGTGGCAGCAAACATTCGGCTGCTGATGGGACTGTCCATGACGGAAAAATAGATCCCAAACCCCAGCATGATTTGCTGGGGCAGCAAGACTGCAGCTGTGTGTGCATATACATTGAATGTATATGTAGCTGAATTTCTGTTTTTGATAGTCATGCTGGGGTGTGGAGTAACTTGGCTGAGGTACCGACACTGGGTCAAGCCTTGCCGCCATTTTATGGTGACTTCATTTTTCTGCAGTAGTGTCACATCGGTTGCATACTGCCGTGAAACAAGTGGTAGAAATTGCAGGGGCACATGGTTTGGCTTAGTGCATTTGACAACCTGCTAAGTATCGACCAGTTGGTCCAAGTCATTAAGTTGTGACAGCTTCTGGCTCTGAGTACAATGCAAGTGATGAAGGGAAAGAGGAGAAAAGGGAGTAAATGCAGTCGCTTCTCATGTGACCAGCTCACAAAGGTGCATTATTGCTATTAATGTTGCTGGACAGGCATAAGTTCAAGTCATGCCAGTGACAGTCATCAGGTCCATTGATGAACTCGAAGACTTTGTGTCACAAGTGTGTAAGAACACTGAGTCAAAGGGCAGTCGTCTTATTTAAAGAAGTAAGGTCAGAGTTTCACGGACGCGATTTGTTTACCGACTTGCATGTAATTGTAAATTGTGTTACATTTGCACTTAAAAAATGAATACAAAAAGGGGATCATTTCATAAATTAAATAAGAAAATAACTACTGTGTAGTAGCAGGACACAACAGGTAGTCTGAAATTACATAATTTAAATCCTGATTTTGCACTCTGTAGCACTTCGAATTAACAAGGATTTCCTGTATTGAAGCAAGAATGTTTGGTGGTCTGTAGTCCAAGTTGTCATCTTTAAAAGTACAAGTGCACTGTGTATATATTTACTTCATCCTTCATTACCATCAGTTGTGATTAAACCTGATCCCCTTGTTGCACTGACTTGTCAGCCAAAGGGTTTATATTATACCATTATGAGCAATGTTACCCTCCTTCAGCACAACCACATTCCTTGTCCATTGATACTGACTTGACAGCTTGACGAGATGTTGCATTGGATAGCTGCAAGTTTGTAGCCAGGTGGTTGCAGCAGTGACTGCAGTCAGCCCAGGTTCGCCGTTAAGCCAGCAGGATCAGACCTCAGACTCTACAAGCGAGAACACATGCACACCACGTACTGATTCACTGTTATTGCTTCTGTTTTAGCAGTGGCAGCAGGGGTGGTTTTAACAAAGGTAAACGCACCAGGATACAAGCCTGGTGCCACTTATTTGTTTTAATTTTTGGATTCCTGTTACTACAAAGTATAGCGGTTTGTTTTCACTGGTTTAATTGCACATGCTTCATTGCCATATTGGTAGTTCTGAAATGTGTGATACAGTATACATATATAGTTCTATACTGTGAGTGTACTGCTTAGGTCATGTGATGTTTTGAAATTTTTATTAAAATTAACTTTATGGTTTGAACTATAGTATAATTTTTGTTAGAGGATGCCAGGTAAGATTTATTGCTCTGTAGATTCTGATATGATCTTGCAAAGTAAAGCTGATCAAACAACAACTCTCATGTGATGTTATCATGTCAGTATTGCTAGTTTGTAATTGGGCAGGAAGAAGAACCTGTCACTCATGCCTATGTGTGTGCGTGCACTGAACATCTGTAGTTATCATTCACATGGAAAACTAATTGGTCATTACTTAGTAGTCAGTCAAAAAAATTTTGAAGTACTTCATAAACATCTCATTTCTATTTTGCATAAATAAATTTCTTTGCTTCCAAAATGGAATTGCAGTGTTATCAAGCATTAGTGAAAACAGACCACATGAAAGGACTGCTTCCATCTGACTGAGTTGTTTTGCATGTTACATTTTACAGATCTGATTTTATGACGTGTTACATGACTTAAAAAGTTTTTTTTTTTTAATATTGTGTATTCTGAATATTTTTAAAATTCTGTATTCAATTCATTAATATTGGCAGCCCTGTTGTATGGTTTTTGATACTCCCATATGTCATGTGTGTGTGATGCAATACAATAAATGATTTGATATACAGTGACCAAAAATGGGTGTTTACAGTTCGCATAATTGGTTAGTGATGAATGCTGGTTATTTTCAGAATTGTCACATGTTACCTCTTTGATACGAAGGTTCATGACTTTGATTTCTATGCTTATTATGACATATCCCTGTATTTGAAACTTGGTAACTGAAGCAGTCAGATGTGATTGTGGTTCTTCCATGATATCCTTTGATCAGCCATCTGGTTCAGTGATCTTGTTTGTGTGAGCGTATTTACCAGCATAAGCACATTGTGATCATTACGTGTTGCTACTTTTAGGGTCTGCTGTATATATATCAGTCCCATGTTGATTGAAATACCAGAGTCCATTGACTACTGGCACATTGTATGGTGTGATTATCTCAAGAGTAACATTGGTTACTGGGTAGCACATACGGATTGAATCCAACCAGAAGGACTAATGTGTGTGTGTGTTCATACCCCATGGTGTAAAGTCATGCAGCTCTTAGTGGTGGTTATAGTTTTATATTTCATTGGGGTTGTGCTGATCCTCGGTAGAATGTGCAGTTCAGTAATAGTGCTCAACTATTGTCAAGTCACTGTGGATTCATTGGCCTGGGAAATATGTTAAATGAAGGTGTTTGTTCTATTTAATCTGAAAATTACTGTGTTTATGAGTTTATTATGGATAAGCACAAAGGTAAGAAAAGTTTAGAAGCTAATTCAGCACAACCCTAACTTCTGAATCAGTTCAAAATTACAAGGCAGTTTCATGATATGTTGAAGGTGGAAAAGTGAGTATTGGAATATTAAGTAATGCACACATTTTGCTTCCACTGTGTTGCTTACTGAATAGTGTATGGATTTGAGACTTTTTATCTGGTACTGTAACCCAAGGTTGGATGATACTGGGCACTAGTAGAATTATAAATCAGGTGTATTGTATGAAGTATTGAGGCCCTGTTTGTAAGTTGATTGTACCAACAGCCCATTTTGATAAGGAACTGGCTGTTGCTCTTCTGTGTAATATGGTTCAGTGTTAATAATCTGGGTGTCAGTTACAAGAAACAGGTTATACAAAGCACAGAATTGGAAGAAAGGCAAGTAAATTGGTTATATCAGAAATGTAAGGTAATTGTGTGTTAGTGGTGCATTAAATGAGATGTGCAAATATACACATACATATCCACTGACAACTGAGGTGCAGAACTTCAAATGACATGGGATATTTAGAATTCACATGTGCAATCCGTTGAGTGGTCCAGGTCCATGTATGTATTGTCATGGTTATAATGTGGGCTCTTGGTGGATCATTTGTGAATTTCATTAGATATTGTAAGTAACTATGAATTGCATGGTGTTAAGTATTGCCTTTAAAATACTGTTAGAAGAGACAACAGTCCTAATGTGTGACATGCACATGACTGCAGAGTAGTTTCGTATGATGATCAGAACTTCACCTGCATGTTAAGCATAGGTTTCATGCGTGGGCTCTTCAGTAGGCCTCACTCATCAAGTACATTAGCATTTCATGTGTTCAAAACCATAACATACTGTAGCAGTAATACTTCATTTTTACAGTATGAATCAATATGTATGTGTTTTGCAGGTTATGGGGATCGGGGTGACATGATAACACAGGAGGACACAGTATTTGTGTCAGGAATGTCACCTGCTTTGACTGAAGATGACATTCAACAACATTTTGGTGCCATTGGTGTCATAAAAGTAAGTAAACCAAGCATATTGTCACCAGTACTATGGGATTCAAGTAGTAGCTAAAGCATGAAGACGACAGTTTGCCTCGATCTACTGCCAGAGCTGAGAATGAGCGGAGCTGTAATGCTGCTTCCCTTATGTGTCTTTGTGGCATGCAAAGGACATCTTTACTGTATGTTGCAGTCTAAGATACAGCTTAATTGCATGTAACATTTACATTACATATGCCGCATGTTTTGAAATGATCATGCCATCTTCAGGTGTGTGCAAATTATTGGTAATGCAGTGCACCACTGTTCTTCATAAAACAGTGGTTTATCTTATGCCTGATGTGTGTTGATATTTGTCTTTGTGGTTGTGCTGTTTGTTTCTGGTGGTGTGGTGTACAGCACCAAATGTTGGGTTGTAATTGTGTATGTGGTTCATGTTTAAGGGAAAGCTTGTTCCCTGGTGGTAACCATAAGTGAATTCCTATGATTTCTTGTTTTGTGTATGTGGATTTTTGAGACATTTCAATTTGGTCCATGGAATGAAGGTTTTCAGTGGAGGAATACATGTTATAACTATCAGTGCTTTGAGGGTTGTTGGGACAGAAACAATACTGTTATGTGTTCATAATAACTTCTGGTAGTAGGTTAATGGTAATTGTCTTGTACATGTTTCATGTGTTTCCAGTTACTTTGCTGCTGACATTTTAGTCATAAGAAGTCACAGACAAGGAATTTTGTTTTGATGTGTGTCCATTTTTGTGCCTCATATATGTGTGTGATGTTATTTTATAAATCTGTCTTGTGTTTCATTTCACAGTACACAACCTTACTTCCAGCAAATGTCAGTAACACAGGGGTTCAGAGCACCATTTTGGGTTAACTGAGGGTTGAGGTTTTCTTGTGTGCAGTAATTGTTCCACAACAGCCATGTATGGGTTAATCAAATGCATTTAGTTAGAAGGTTATTACAGTGACATATAGAGGCAAAACTGCTTGCTTTAGTTTCGTAAACTTGTAACAGTAATTATCTCACTGGAACAATACACAGAAAATTGTATATTTTCTTCTTGTTAATAGTGTTACTTACATTTCAGACAGATAGGAGGTCAGGAAAGCCAAAGATTTGGATGTACAAGGACAAGATCACTGGAAAACCAAAGGGAGAGGCAACTGTGACATATGATGATGCCAATGCTGCAAGATCAGCAATAGATTGGTTTGATGGTGGGTTATGATATTTGATGACTTTAGTACAGTGTTCTGTAGAAAGGTCTGTGTCAAGTGTGACGAATGTTTTATTGGAATACTTTTCAGGAAAGGATTTCAAAGGATCCATCATCAAAGTACAGATGGCCCAGCATAAGAACAACTATGGTGGTGCGCGTGGAGTACGTGGCAGTAGCCGTGGTGGTGGCAGCATGGATAGAGGAGGGCGTGGAGGAGGAAGGGACAGTGGTCGTGGTGAGAGTGGTGGAGGTAAAAACTAACTTGCATTCCACTTGGCATAATGTAATTGCATTTCTAGACACTGTGTGCAGGTAGCAATCTTGCATCACTAAAAGACAGTCTCAGAAGCAGTTATGTCATAGCTGGGATGGATATCATTTCCATCTTGGAATGGCAAATTGCCTGAGTAAAATTCATTACATTTTCTGACCATGAAACCTTTGAAAATATTGCAACAATCATAGTAACAGTAATATGATACAGGTTTTGGTCGTGATGGAGACTGGAAGTGTCCCAATCCAGAATGTGGGAACACAAATTTCTCGTGGCGAACCGAGTGCAATCGCTGTAATCAAGAACGGCCTGAAGGGATGGGAGGTGCCGACCCACCTGGTGGTGAGTTAAAGTTTTGTGAACGGAGAAACATTTTCATATGTCTCCTTATTGCCTGATTGCCTGTGTTCCAAATGCATATCAGTTCTTCAGTAAAAGTTTAGGAATTTCCGTCTTTGTGGTAAAATGGTGGCCTTCCTAGTTCTTAGCCATTGCATACAGAATGACAGTACGTGTACTGTATTGTGAATAGTATAGTCTAGGATATACCAAATATCAAAATGCAGGGTAGCATGTCTTCAAGAGTTTTAATATGCCAATTGATGGAATTATCTTTTAACCTCCATCACAGAAGGCCTTTCAGCTCGGTAGATTTCACTTAAAGAACAATTCTGTTTCATGCTTGGATGAACCATCCATGTTCTTTGTATAGCATTAGGTGTGTCTTCTTTTACTCCTACTCCTACCACTCAAGAAATAATGCCACCTTCATTGAAATGTACGTGTATTGATGTCTCATTGTATAGATTTTTGTAGAGGTCATTCCTAAAACGTTGTTTGCAATTGTCAAGATAGCCCATGTTCTGTGCTGGGAATTATTTTAAGAATATGTTGCTGATAGAAATGTGTCATATCTCATGTCCTTTTTAATTGTTCTCCCTTATTTTGTTTTTCAGTGTTTGTGTTTGAATTAATGTTTATTTTACCAGAAAGATAACAATTTATAAAATAAAGTTGGATGTGTGTGTCTAATGTCTTTTCGTATTTGTGTAAAACTTTAAATTTCAAAATGCAATGAATGTGAAGTTATGACATAAATGTGAAGGAGTACGAGTCGTAAATCTTGGCAGTGTATGAAAGATCTTTGGGCAAAATGCTAAATTCCAAATGCAGTGGTTATATAGTTGGAACAGGAATGTGACAGAGCTTACCTTATTAAACTACCAACCATGTGAGGTCGATCAACCAAACTGTTTCTGTTTATTTTATATATATAGTCCCTTGTGTTGATGGTCGGATTGAAAGTTCTCACGGTCTTTCAGCCACATTCCACATATGCCATGTCTGGAAATGTAAATCTATCTGGAATTCCGTGAACAGCAGTTCGATGAGCTTGTTTTTGAATCGTGTACTTGGAGTTTAGGCATATGCCAGCATATCGTTGATAGCCTACACAGAAATGATTTGTCATGCCTGCTGTGTGGACAGAAGAATGCCTGGCCCATTATTGCAGAGGGAGTGTCTCCTTTTCCATTAAAAAATGAATTAATAGTGGGTAATATGGATGCTGTGTGTGATAAAAGAAAATTTGCAGTCATAACAAATAAAAATACTCCTCCTTTGAAGTTGCAGAAGAAAATGTCTGTTCAGGTGGATAAATTACCTTGCATGTGTAATACTTTGTCTTCTGCTGTTTAGTGGAGAGGGAATTCTGGAACTCAGAATATGAACAAGTGCCTTTGTTTTGGATGGGCATTCACTCTTTGTTACAGCAATAAATTCTTATATGGCAATTGGTTCTTTTTCCTCCAGTTTACTGTGGCATGTATTTCATGACATGATTCTCGTTCAGACATTCTCCATTTATCTGTAGGCCGTGGGGGGCGTGGAGGCCGTGGAATGGACAGAGGAGGTTTCCGTGGCAGAGGTGGTGGAGACAGGGGTGGAAGAGGCTTCTCACGAGGAGGAATGGATAGAGGTGGACGAGGGCGCGGTGGTCCTATGAGGGGAGGAGGGTGAGTTGGTTTTTCCCCACCCCCCATGCTAATCTTAGGATTTGCCATCTAATATCATATACTTATCTCTTTTCAGTGATCGTGGGCGTGACAGATCTAAGCCTTATTAGATCCATTATTCATGTTGTGTAATCACAAGGAACACTGTAACTGGTAGGCTAATGAGTCAGAATATATTGTGATGAGGTCATCATAAGTTGTGATGAGCAAGAGGGAGTCTGCTGTTTCATCTTTTTTAAATATGTGTACAATGATTTTGTATGAAGATGCACGTTAATAAATGATATTGATTGCACTGCAATATTTAATTTCCCTCTGTAATGTGCAAAATGTGTATTTCATTGTGTTTGTAATTTCCTAAACAGTAATAACTTTGTGGACAAATTTACATTTAGACAACAAATAAAATTGTGTGTAAACTTAGAGCCATATTTAAGTTAAAATTTATCCTCTTGACAATGCTGGTGTTTTCCTAAATTGTGTGCCCTGTTACGGAACACAGCCTCTCCAAACGCGCATATGAAGCTGCATTCCCACGTCCGGTATATTGAACAAACATTTGGCCACTTGTCGATTTCCCTCACTGTTTGCAGATGTGGCATAAAGTAATTGCCGTGTTATGGGAACAAACTGCTGTCTCAGCCAAATAAATCCATTCTGGAAACAATAGGACAGTCTTTGGCTTAGGTCCTTTTACTTTGCATAATTATTAACACATTTGTTGAATACTGTTCATGGGAGTGTGGTGTTTTCCATATTTCTTACCGTATTTTTCCTTTTGTAACTAGATATTTTAGTTTCTTAATGAATGGAGTGGAATAAATTTTTCTGAAATTTTGTTAACAGAATTATTTTTGTGAATTACTGGAGATACTGTAATAGCAAGTGTTTGTGAACTGGAATGTGGAGAGAATAAAGTGTAGCAGGTATTCCACTGCCCCCCTCCCCCAAAACTTGTTCTCCCATACAATGGATGTGATATGCAGACGAGCTTTCATCCCCTTTTTCACTGAACCACTTTTGTTTGTCCACTTCTCTACAGTCAGCTTGGATTTACACAAGCAAATCTTACAAAATTATAAAAGCATGTTTCCCCATGCAAAGCAATTGAACTGCACCCTCTTTAATGAATGGCTCGATACAGTTATGTCTGCAGAGTGGAAGTGTACAGCCAGTCATTCCTAAACTTGGCACTAGGTGTGGTGTGAGTGGTCAGTTTCCTGCCCTGGCATGTAACCCATTGAATACCAGGGTGTGTGGTCCCACTGCCATCCTGGATGTGGAGAACAGATAATCCTCTTGTCCCTACAAGAAATGAATACAATTCATTGGACATCCAAATTTCTTAACCTCACCATCTTAATCCCGAGGAATTTCTCACAGTAATGATTTTCAGGGCTTGTGGATTTTTATTACCTGGAAAAAAAAATCTCAAATGTTACTGGATTTAATGTCAGTGGAAGTATGATAAGTAGTGCATCTTTTTTGCTGGTAGGTGCTGCAGTATCCCCCTCTTCTGAGTGAGTTCAAACCATGACCCAATGTGTTTATCATTAAATATTCTATTGCAAACTGTTGTGGATTTTCCAAATACCTACCCACAGCCGAGTTGTATATTGAGGTTTTAACTTGATCATTTAGAACATTTATTGTAAAGTCCCTTAAAAAACTTACTCAGTTAAGGGGAAATGTGTTACATTTCATTGTATGATATTTCTGAGTGACCATGGGAATAACCTCTATAGGGTATTAAGCCATGAATCTTCACAAGATTTATTGTGTCTATCACAGTATAGTTGAGGCCTTTGTTCTTCAGGGATATCACATTGTGTAGGTGAGTAGCTGATAATCAGCTACCCTTCTAGCAACATAATACCCCAGAACAGTAATGGCCCAAATTTTCCTTTGCATTTCTTTAAGGCATGGAGGGTAGCTGCGAATAAATTGAATAAACAGTCGTGGACATCCGACAAGGGGTGGTCCTCCAGCTTGGGGGTTGGGTAAGGTGCTAACAACCCCTCCCTGTAAAACATTCATGTTAAGAAATACTTACAGGCATAATGCTTCCTCTGGAGATAAAACAATCCGGAGGTAAACTACTACCCCCACTCGGATCTCCAGGGGGAAGTGTTTATAGGGGAAGCATCGCGCAAAATACACAGGGAAATGAAATTAGGCATGTGGAACGTTAGGAGTTTTTATAGGGCAGGTTCCCTTAAGGCAGCAGCAAGGGAATTGGTGAGATATAAATTAGATGTAGTGGGGGTGCAGGAGGTCAGGTGGGACAAAGAGGGCACAGTAAGGGCAGGGGATTATAATTTTTTCTACGGGAAAGGAAACGAGAATCATCAACTGGGAACA